>WNGM01001620.1_pt1 | contig 18440 bp, 16 predicted proteins | sample 5400571 | NCBI WGS metagenome assembly WNGM01 (sample SAMN13153378, study PRJNA577476) | soil metagenome | isolation source: 100 cm soil or saprolite under Garry oak tree replicate 2 | place: USA:California | collected 2016-06-15 | reverse complement strand
AGCAGCCGCTCGGCTTTTGTAATCGAAGGAGCCTGTTCCATCGTATCCATGCGACACGAAGTATCCTTCGTGATCCCGTGCGGCGGGCCGCTTATTCCGTCAGCGTCGGCAACGCTTCGTAATTTCCATTCTTAGAGAAATAATCCGCGTGCCCGTACGGAACGTTTAGGAAAATCTGCGTCTTAAACGGGTCCCGCCCTCGCTTGAGGAGCCTCTCCAAAGCGATTCTTGCGGCTGTCTTCGGGTCTTTGCCCCTCTGTTCGATAATTTCCACGCCACCATCCGTGAGCACTACGTCGCCGTGCGTATTAGCGAGTCCGTTTGAAATCGTAAAGGTGTAGACCACGCTAGCCTTGTAGAGCCTGTAGTGCCCATCCGCCAGTTCTTTATCCTCGTGCAAAAAGTTGATGCTGTATTCCATAGGTAAAATCCGCCATCTCGCAGCATTATACCACGCGCGTTTTTGACGACCAGTCAGATTTTCGCCGCGCAGATGAAGGTAAGTTGCGAGAATAAAAGCTGTGCCTAAAACCTGGACACCACCGCCTTTTATCCTAGCCGAAGCACCAGTCTTCACGAGAGCGGAGCTTAACCGATTTGAGCATGAAATCCTGACTTATTCCCAAGCGACCGAACATGATGCGGCAAGGCTATTTCGTGACCTGCCGAAATTTCTATACATGGGACAAGGTGCGGAAGTCCGTCAAGAGGTTGTATTATATCGTTCAAATAATGCGACGCAACGAGTGGACTTCTTTCGAAGGTCTTCTTACGTCCGATTCGTATGACGATGCGAACGGCGGTCTAGTTCACTCTGCTGGACTTGCCGGACTACGATCCCTCCGGCTTGTCCGAATTTCAACGTCTCCACGCGCGTCTCGGAAAGAGAGTCGCGCTATATTTGCCTAGCGAAATTGAAGCACGATTCGTTCGGTTCTCAAACCCTGACTTACTGCCAAAAACCAACAGCCAAGCTACGCTCGCGCAACTGCGTCGCTCGGAATCCACCGCCGTTCGCCGTGTAGTCGAAATGATTGACCGTCACAATGCTGGACTCGAACAGGAGGCCCTGTTGATTGAGGTCTGACTTCACCGCTCTCTCAGCAGCAGCGCAAACCACTCGTCCCATTCCGCCAGTCAGTCTTCTGAGTTCCTTCGATAGATAAGATCCCTGTCGAAAGATCTCTATTGTGTGCCTATAGGCTGGATCAACGGGTTTATAACCCGAACTGCTCGGTAGCGTTGTCCCGTTGCCAGATCTTCGGAGTAGAGGATCGATGCGCCTGAACTTTCAGCAGCCTGAAGAATAAGTGCGTCCCAAAAAGAAGTCTTATAACGCAACTCGATATCCAGTGCCTGCAGAACAGATTCAGGGGTGTTGGTGACCACCTCCCACGTTGCGTAATCGCGTATCAGAAGGCGAACTTCGTCCACCGGCAGGGGGTGGCTGATTTTGCGTCGAAGGTTAATGCACAATTCTTGTAAAACCTGTGTGCTCAATACCCCTTGCCCCGAATCCCAGAGCTGTTCCAACAGCATTTGAGCGCGTTGGTGCTTGACTCCAGCTGAACGGTCATGCGCGTACACCAGAATGTTGGTATCGACGAAGCACTTATCGCTCATGGAGGTCATCCCGTGAGCGAGGGGGTGTCCAGCGCAAGTTAAAACCCCTCCGAAGACGGGCCAAGGCACGCCTGCGCGCCTGATGATACCCCTTGCGCTCGCGCACTGCCTGCTCCAACCGGGTAGCAAGCAAGGCACTAATGGAGGTGCCTTCCTCGGCAGCGAGAACACGAGCTTCCCGCAAAAGTTCCGCTTCGATTTTCAATGTAACATTGGTCTTCATATTTGCACCCATTCACGTGCAGCACTATTTTACGTGCTTAGCTCGGGGAGATCAACGGCAAGCACAGCCCGCCGTGAGTTGCGGATTGTGGTCCTCGACTCACCGAGCAGTTTCGAAAGCGAACTCGCTGCACTGGGAGGTGTCGAAGTCATTCGCGATCTGAAGAAAGCGAAACAGGTTTTCCCTGGCGTTCGTGACAACCCGGAACGGATCGATGCCCTGGCACCCAAGCTCGCCCCTAACGCGGAAGGCGACGCCATCGTTCGTAAGCACTGCTGGGGCCAGCGGAAACCACCCCCCTTGTGGACACAATCTTTGTGTTCACAAAGACCATCCTGCGTACCTACCCACACTCTGGCGAAACGGCTGTGGATTGACGCTTACGACGCTCTGACCATGGCGCATCCTTAAAATCCTTAACGCTCTGTGCAACAGGTTGCCAATAAGTGTAGTAGAATCAACGTGGAGGAGTGGCAGAGTGGCTGAATGCGGCGGTCTTGAAAATCGCTAAACTCGAAAGGGTTTCGAGGGTTCGAATCCCTCCTCCTCCGCCACTAAATCCCAAGCGCTCTTGGATTTAGAGATGACTGCCAATCTCTCTGGCGAGCATAGCCTTTATCCCAATTTATCCCAATCACCGAATTGCCTGCCCAGCGGTCCATAAAACCGTTAGGCGCGAAAGAGAGGCTCCAGTGGTTTGAATCCCACCAACTTCGCCACGAGTTGAGTTCAGTGTAGGAAACTGTCGTTTTCGGATTTGGAAAGCCATTTTCCGGAGTGCTCGCTAACGACAGCAGCGCTGGTGACCGACGGTCGCTCCTTTCGTATTTTCCTCTGCGCTTTTGTAACCTTCAACCTTCGGCTTCAAACCGAAAGCGCAGTTCACAAAATAATCTCGGCAAAACATTCGGCTGCTACCTGTACAGCCGACACGATAAATTCGTTCCCGACCTGTGCCCTAAGTTTCTAGGAAGATTTCAACGCCTTTGTTCATTCCATAAAAACAGATCGCAGATAAGGTTGCGTCCTGACCGAATGTCTGCACTTGCGCCCGATTTCGAATTGGACTCTGCTCGAAGAACTCGCAGAGTTTGGATGGAGAATACGGATGTTCCCATGAAGGCACTTGACTTCGGATGGGCCTATTGGCATAGTCTCGGCACGTTCCCCTGAGTGCTCGAACACACGAGCAGTGTCCCAAAATTGCGACGTCGAATTTACGCGATCCATACGGACCACGTCGCATGATTGTGAGGTCCCGGCGACTACGCGCATTCCCCAATTTTTGCAACATTGCCAGAATTGAGTAAAGACTATGAGTGTTCCTTTCTCCCGCAGGTCGTTGTTCTCAGGTGCGTTGGTCGCGAGGCCTGTGAGCCGCCTCCTTAGTGTGTTGTCTTTGGGTTTCGGCAACAAGTCTGGATGCCCTTTGCATCCTTCTTATCCCGCCGGCCACGCCGTCATCGCTGGAGCCTGCTCTGTCGTACTCAAGGCATGCTTTGACGGCTCTATGCTATTGCCCGGATGCGCGGAACCGAGCGCGGACGGCACGTCGCTCGTTTCCTGCCCCGATTATTCTCCGACTGTAGGGGATGAGATTGACAAGCTCGCATTCAACATCGCTATGGCTAGAAACTGGGCTGGCATCCACTACAGATCCGATTGTGTTGCTGGCCTCCGGCTCGGCGAGGACGTGGCAATTGCAATTCTCCAGGATTTGGCTTGCACCTATACAGAGGACTTCGCAGGGTTTTCGTTCAAGCGATTTAGCGGCACAGAAGTTCATATCACCCCTGGGGGTGAACTCATCGAAAGTGAAGTGAACCTGTGAATTCGCGAACGAGAAGCCCTGCGAGAACAATGCTCTCGGAGCTCTGCCGGGCGTTCCTAATTGTTCCGGCCTTGCTGGTAGTTGTCGCCATTTCTGCCTACGCAGGAACGTTTACGGTTTTCGGACCGAAGAATTATGTGCGAGGCACGGGGGCTCCCGTAACAGTGACGGACACCTTCACGGTGTTCAATCCCTCGACGCAGTTCACTTTGAAAGCCTTCAACGGAGGACTTGAAAACGCTCAAACCGAGTTGGTCTCCAGTTCTATCGTAACGATAAACGGGGTGCAGGTCCTTGGCCCAAGCAATTTTAATCAAAATGTTTCCGAGATTGATGTCCCCGTTACACTGCAAGCATCGAACACGATCTCCGTTCAGGTTCGGGGGCAACCGGGAGGAACCCTAACAATCCAAATCGCTGGTGTGGACAATGAGCCTCCGACAATTAAGGCCACAGCCACTCCCGCACCAAATGCCGCTGGATGGAACAATACCGATGTCATAGTGACCTTCACTTGTAACGATGTGATTTCGGGAGTCGCGAGCTGTCCACCACCTCAAAAGGTCACGACTGAGGGCGCTAATCAAATCATTTCGGGCACAGCTACAGATAATGCCGGAAATACCGCGAGCACGAGTCTCAAGCTAAATATCGACAAGATTCCGCCAACACTCAGCATTACTTCGCCTGCAAATGGAACGACGCTGACAACAGCTACCGTTTCAGTAGCAGGCACAGTTTCAGACGCTCTTTCAGGAGTCTCGGCGGTCACTTGCAACGGTGCCGCGGCAAGTATCCAGAGCGGGGCATTTAGTTGCTCGCTAACGCTCGATCCGGGCCCCAACACGATCACAGCTCAAGCCAGGGACGTCGCTGGGAACGTCGCGACACAGTCGGAGAGTGTGACGTTCACTTCTGGACCTGTAATTACCGGGTTCACTCCAACGTCAGGATCAATCGGTACCCTGATCACAGTAACGGGAACTGGATTCACTACAAACGGAGCCATCCCAGTTTTGTCTCTGAACCAGCAAGGCGGTGGTTCCCTCAACGCGCCGATTAGTTCGTTCAGCGCAACTAGTCTGTCGTTTGTGATTCCGACTGGAGCCGCTACGGGATCGTTGTCAGTTTCGGTGGGTGGTCAGACTGCAACGTCCTCCGTCCCTCTGGCTGTCACCACCTCCTCGGCATTCACGTTGACCGCTGCACCCAGCGCTGCGAGTTTGATAGAGGGTCAATCCGTTGGTTACGTTGTCAGTATCGTTAGCACAACAGGGTTTTCTGGCCTGGCTGCATTGAAGGTTACCGGCTTGCCGACTGGTGTGACCGCTACGTTCTCGCCTACGCAAATCACGGTAGGCCAGACTTCCGTCTTAACTGTACAAGGGTCACTCAGTTCTCCCGTGGGTTCCAGCATTTTGTCCGTCTCAGCTTCCGCCACAGTGGACGGAGTACTGCTTAGCCAGACGGTTCCTCTCACCCTCAACGTTGTGCAGGGCACGACTTCATTCATAGGCCGCACTGTGGTGGACGACGCTCGTGAAACCCCTGTCTCACGGGTGACCGTGACTATGCTTGGGAACAATGGCGAAGGCGGAAGTACGGGTTGCACTGGCAGCACAGTATCCGACGAGGCTGGCAATTTTGGCCTGACTGGTTTGAGCTCGGCTTGTGTTGGCCCTCAGTTGGTGGGATTTGACGGGCTAACCGCGGCATCGCCGCCGGGAAAATACGCCGGGGTCAACCTGGTTTACACATTCCAGAGCGCCCAGGTAACTGCATCACCGGTGCTTGTACACCTGCCGCGCATCGATAATCAGGAAACTTTCTTTGTCCAACAGAATTCGTCTCAGGACCAGAGTCATTCCTACGCCAGCATTCCAGGACTATCTGTAACGGTTTATAAAGGAACCACTTTTACTCTGCCCAACGGTTCTCAACCAAACCCATTCCCGCTGGTTGCCGTAGAGGTTCCCGTCGACCGCTTGCCGGACCAGAAGCCACCCGTTCCCACAATGCTCAGTGCCTTCATCGTGGCCTTTCAGCCCGCAAATGCTGTGGCAAGCCGACCAGCCGCTGTTTTCTACCCCAATACGTTGAATACGCCAGCCGGAAGCATTATGCCGCTCATGACGCTCGATCCCACCAGGGGCCGGATGATCCCTTACGGCACGGGCACAGTATCATTTGACGGGACTCAAATTGTTCCCGATCCTGATCCCGCGTTTTCTGGTGCCCGCTTCGGAATTGTACATTTTGATTGGCATGGTGCGATGCCGCCACCACCACCTCAGCCGAATCCAGCTCCTCCTGGCAGTGGTCCGGGCAGCGGACCTGGCGGTCCAGGGGGTCCTGGTGGCGGTTCTGGCCCAGGCGGAGGTGGTTCAGGCGGGGGAAACGGAGGAGGGGGCGGTGGTGGGGGAACTGGCGCAGGTGGAGGAGGAGACGGCGGGAGTGGTGGTGATGGTGGGGGAGGCGCCGGTTGTCAGAATCCACCAGTGGACGTAGGATTCCCAATCGGAATCCGGGGGGCACTCCAGGGGCCTCCGATGCCTTTGGATCAAGACCGCGCCCTTAAAGCCAGAGAGTCAGTTGAGCTATCCTCTGACATGCCGACCGCCGAAGTCCGGGCGGCGTTAGGGGGAACTCCTGCGCTCTTGAGTGAGAATGACTCAGCTGAGGCGGGAGACCCGATCGATTTATCGTCGGGAATTCAAGTCATTACCAATACCGACATCGCGATTAACGGATCGCGCGGATCAATCGCCATCACTCGGACATACCGTTCCCTGACCAGTATCGGTGGACCGTTCGGTATCGGAACGAATCACAACTACGGGTATGCGCTTGATACAGTTTTTCCTCAGACGGTGGGTGTCATCAACTTGATCATGCCGGACGGCAACCGATTCCCGTTCTCTCCACGCGTCTGCCCGGGCGGAGGCTCGTGTGGGAGGACGAACACCACCATCCCTGTGCTGCTAGGCGCGTTCATGACCGTGAATTCAGATAACAGTGTGGACATTCGCTGGAAGAACGGGACTGTATATCATTTTGTGCCTGCATCCTTTCAGTTCGGTTCGCTTTTGGCATCCATTACCGATAGAAACGGGAACACAATCAAGATCGTTCGGAATCCCACGGCCCCAGTGCAGATAACTCAAGTAACAGATCCAGTGGGGCGCAGCCTCTCCTTTGCCTACGATGGCTCGAATCGCATTACCTCAATTACCGATCCTATCGGCCGAACTGTGCAATACACATACAATTCGCAGGGATCAGTAGCCACTTTTACTGACCCCGCGGGCGGGGTGACGAAATACACGTACGACGCCAATAACAATCTCCTCACGGTAACTGACGCCCGAGGAATCTTGCAGGTACAGAATACACTTGATTCCAATGGGCGCGTCATCCAGCAACTCAGGCCCGACGGAGGGATACTCACGTTTGCTTATGGCCTGCTGAATCCCCTCGCGGCCACAAGCCCCGCGCTCCAGGCCGAGGTAAGCGACAACCTGGGAGTGAAGGCCACGTACCGCTTCAACCCTCTGGGCTTTGTAACTCATGTTGTGGCAACCCAAGGACAAACCAGACTCATAGACCGAGCACCTGGCTCCAACATTGTCCTTTCGACGACAGAAAGCACTGTCGCTCAAACATACGTCTACGACGTTATAGGAAATGTCTTATCCAGTACAGATGCCACCGGTCACACCACGCAATTCACGTACGACCCTGTCTTCAACAAAGTCACTTCGATCACCGACCCATTGGGCAACGTGACGCGCTTCACCTACGATGGCAAGGGTAACCTGCTCACTCTCACGGATGCCAACGGCAACGTCACGTCTTATCAATACGACCCAAATGGTTTGCTCACGCAATCAATGGATGCGCTGAATCAAAAGACGAAGTTCACCTATGACGCGTTTGGAAATCTCGCCACTGCCACGGACCCGCTCGCCAACACGACCTCCTACCTTTACGACGGAATCTCTCGCCTATTGGCGGTTAAGGACAGTCTAGGAAGACAGACATCGTTCACCTACGATCCGCTTGGCCGGTTACTGACGCGGACGGACGCGCAGGGAGGCGCGACGGCATTCACGTATGATCCTGATGGAAATCTCCTTTCAGTCAAAGACGCCAGACAAAATCTCACTGCCTTTGCCTATGACTCCATGAATCGGCTCCTCACCAAGACCGATCCTCTGGGGAAGACCGACACCCGCACGTACGACACGAACGGAAACCTAGTACAACTCGTTGATCGCCGTGGGCTGACCAGCACGTTTGCTTTTGACAATCTGAACCGCCTCGTCAGCGAAACATATTTGGATGCGACGGTGAGCCGCACCTACGACGTTCTAGGCCGGTTGAATCAGGTGACGGACTCGGCGGCGGGAGTTTTCAGCTTCGCCTACGATCTTGCAGGCCGTCTCACGAGTTCGTCCACCCCATTTGGTACGGTGAACTATACGTATGACGGCCGCGGTCTGATGGCGTCACGGCAGGTGGCGGGCCAGCCGGCGCTGTCTTACACGTATGAACCGGCGGGGAATCTGGCCTCGGCCGCCCTGCCACAAGCGTCTGCGAGTTTCACTTACGATGCGCGGAATCAAGTTTCGAATATCAGCCGCTTGAACGGCGTTTCCAGCACGTTCGGTTATGATCCCGACGCGAGGCTTCTCTCGCTCACCCACGCCGCCGGAGCGACCGCAATTGACGCCGAGAGCTACACGTATGACGCGGTTGGGAATCGAACAAGCCACTCGACCAGCATCGGACAGTCGCTGATCTCGCAGCCAACAACGAACCAATTCAATGTGAACAATCAACTCACGCAGTTCGGCTCCGTGCCGGATTCCTACGACGCGAACGGCAACCTGGTTCAGGAGGGCAGCGGCGCTACGTACACATGGGATGGGCGCAACCGGCTGAAATCGATAGTGAGTGCCGCTGGCCAAACTACGAACTTCACCTACGACTTCGCGGGCAATATGGTCCGGCAGGCGGATAGCGGCACGAGCCTGAACCTCACAAAGACCTTCGTCCTGGATGCCTTAACCAACGTCGCGTACGAATCGGCGAGCGACGGAACGTCATACTCCGTCCTCTCCGGGCGAACAATAGACAGCCACCTGGCCATCGCTCAATCGACGGGCCAAATTCAATACGGGTTGGCGGACGCGATCAATAGTACGGTCGCCACAACGGACCAGAGCGGAGCGATCAAATCACAGTTTTTCTATGAGCCGTTTGGGCAAACAACCACTACGGCGACGTATCCATTTCAATTCTCGGGGCGCATGCCAGTCTCCAGCACGGCATATTATTACCGAGCTAGGTTCTACAACGCCGCCGCGGGCAGGTTCATTAGGGAAGATCCGATCGGCTTTGCCGGAGGCATCAATTTGTACGCCTATGCTCGGGGCAATCCGATCAAATTCAATGATCCGAGGGGCACAGCCGTGACAATGAGAAACCCAGGGTTCGATCAGTGTGTTGTTACTCACTTTTCAGCTTGCCAGGCAAACGGCGGACAGACTGAAGCGTGCGTTGATGACGCGAATTCGTACTGCAGGGATATTTTCTTTCCTATAGAACCAGACCGCAACGAACCCGGACTTCAGCCACCATTTATTGATCCTGTGCTGACGTTCGTTTGTAAATTGCCCATTCTACTTAAATGAAAGAATACGTCATCAAGGCTATAAACACTGAGAATCTCTTGTGTGCATCGCATCCGATGAACTGCTGCATGTTGGGCACCTCCTTGTGTGCGACGAAGAATTATCGCGTCCATGAAGCGCGGACCAGAGCTTTCATCAGATCACCCCTGCCAGGGTTGGCCTATGTGGGATATCCAACGTGCGACCCGGTTCAGACGGGGCATCCGTGATTAGCAGAAGACAATTTGTCGAAGATTTGGTGAGCGTCGCCGGCCTGCTGACCACAAGCAAGGTGAGAGCGAAAACCGCTCTTCACGTAGATTTATTGGGTGAAAATCCGGACAAGGCAGAAAACGTAGGCTCACCTGAGTTGCCGCTGGAAAATACGGCGCTGCGATCCCTGAAGACGCGCCAGCAATGCGCGCTGCTTCAAAGCCAGCGGCCGATACCCGAGTATGTCAACAACGGGGACGAGAAGGTGCTTCCTCGGTGGAGCGGCAACTTCACCAAGGGATTGCCTCATGCACAATCCGGCGAAGTTGAACCCGGTCGTTACGAGACCCTACTGAAAGCATTGGAAACCGGAAGCCCGGATGCCTTCCAGAAAATTGCGCGAGGCTCCGGAATGCGCCTCGTAAGTCCGCAGGCCGCGTTCAGTATTCATCTGGAGGGCGCGGACGCCCAAACGTTCCTGTTAGCGCCACCTCCGAGCGTGGCCAGCCCCGAGGGAGCGGCGGAGATGGTCGAACTCTACTGGCAAGCTCTTGCCCGCGATGTTCCCTTCGCCGAGTATGGAGAATCGCCTCTAATTGAAAAAGCCACTCGAGATTTAACACAGCTCACGCGGTTTACCGAGCCCAAGCGAGACGGTCGGTTGACGCCACAGACAATCTTCCGAGCGAACAACATCGGAAATCTTGCCGGACCCTACCTTTCTCAGTTTCTCTGGAAGCCGATTCCTATTGGCTCAAGCAAACAGGAGCAAATGTATCGGTCTCCAGCCGTGGGAAACGATTTTGCCGACACCTATCCGGAGTGGCTGCAGTTGCAGAACGGAGTGCCGCCGTGGCGCGAGTACCAATGGCAACCAGAGCGGCGTCACATCATTACTGGCCGCGACCTGGCCGAATATATCCACTACGATTTTCTCTACCAGGCTTTTCTCAACGCCGCCCTCATCATCATTGACTCCGGTACCGGCAGCATCTACAACACCAACTACTATTTTTCCGAAACCAATCCTTACAAGCATTCAAAAACCGTGATGGGCTTCGTCACCTTGGGTTTCGGGCAGGTCGTCGATTGGATTGCACGTGTAACCACTCCTGCGCTCAAAGCTGCCTGGTTTCAGAAATGGCTCGTGCACCGCTATCTGCGCCCTGAGGAATTCGGAGGATTGGTTCATCGGAACAAGACGCTCGCCGCAGACTATCCATTGCACAAAGACGTGATGAGTTCCCAGGGTTTGGCGGAGGTTCACAATCGATTCGGTACGTTCCTGTTGCCCCAGGCATATCCAGAAGGCTGCCCGCTTCATCCGGCGTATCCCTCGGGACACGCCACGGTTGCCGGTGCCTGCGCCACCATGCTGAAAGCTCTGTTCGACGAAGATATGGTTGTACCCAACTGTGTCGTTCCCACCAAAGATGGGCAATCGCTCATTCCATATAAAGGTCCAGCGCTGACGGTAAAAGGCGAAGTCGAAAAACTAGCGTTCAACGTCGCCTTCGGCAGGAACTTTGCTGGCATCCATTGGCGCAGCGACGCCACCGGAGGCATTCATCTAGGAGAAGAAGTCGCCATCACGATCCTTGAGGATTTGGTGAATACGTTTGCCGAGGATTTTCCGGGTTTTCAGTTCACTCGATTTGATGGGACACCAGTTCATATCACCAAGATGGCGTAGTGAGTGTTGGGGGCTGATTTTCAAGACTTGTCATGGGGCAAGCAACACAATCCGACTCGGTTCGCTCCACAAAAGGAGCGCTCCTATCGGTGTGGCTACGGGGATGGATTGTCGCGGCGGCCATTGTTCTGTTTATGGTCGCTCCGCAATTCGTCCACGCACAGACGCCCATCACATTTCAGTATTTCTACGACGGCCTAGGCCAACTGACACGAGTGGTTGATTCGACTGGAGTCGTAATCGAGTACGTTTACGACCCGGTAGGGAATATCCTTGCGGTCAAACGAAATGGGATTACCCCAGGTGCGTTAACAATATTCAGCTTTTCTCCCGGACAGGGGAATCCATCGACCACCGTGACTATTCAGGGAGAAGGATTCAGCTCCACCCCATCAGCGAATACAGTTCTTTTCAATGGCGCTCCGGCCACAGTTTCCTCAGCCAGCGGTACGATGCTGGTTGTAAGTGTTCCTAGCAACGCTACCACAGGACCGATCTCGGTGACCGTGGCAGGAACGACGGCAACTTCGAGCCCGAACTTTGTCGTGACCTCCAGTCCTGTCGTCTCCTCGATTTTTCCTAATGCCAGCTTATCAAACACTGCTTCGTCTGTGGTTGTTAATGGCGCAAACCTAATGGGCGCGACGTTTTCATTTCTACCTGCCTTTAGCCCGACTGCGGTTAACGTTGGATCGGTGACTGTCGACCCTACGGGCGTTACGGCCATAATTAACCTGACTACAAGCCCAAGTGCCTTCGGCAAGTTCGTCGTTGTGGCTACAACTGGGACTGGCAGTTCAAGTCTGTACCCCACGGCAGGTAACACGTTCGCAGTCGTGAGCAAAACCAACATCAGTGCGGACTCGGATGGAGATGGGCTGAGCGACACTTACGAGGTCATGCTGGGAACGGACCCGTTCAACCCCGACACTGATGGCGACGGCTTCTCCGACGGTGTGGAGGTGGCCTCCGGCTCGGACCCGCTGGATCCGAACTGCACGCCGCTGAACTGCAAACATAAGGGTTCTGTAGTAAGCGAATCATTCTCGGTCGTGTCCGAATCGGCGTCTATCTCGGTGCCGCACGAAGCGGATAGCATCCTGTTTTCGCTAATAAATAGCTTCGGCATGGTCGGTGAACCTCATGAGGCCGACAGCGTCTTGTTCTCTGTGCTGAATAGTGTTGCTTCAAGCGCGCAGCCCCATGAAGCTCAAAGTGTTCCGTTTTCTGTGGCTAACGGGAATCCGGCTCCAAGGGTTTACGAGGTCGACAGCGTAATGTTTTCCGTCTTGAACACGGCGCAGGGAGTTGCGGCCTTGCCGCCTACTCAGCAGGATTTGCAAGCTCGCGAGTTACCTGACTCCGACGAAACGGAAAGCACAGTCAACAACACTGAGGCGACTGGCAAAAGCACCAAGCCATCGGGTCCTGCAGAAATTGCTCGCTCAGGAACTTCGGAATCGGATCTCAATGCTGCTTCTGAATCAGATGACAGCAACGGTGCGCTGCTGTCGAAAGATTTTACGAATCTGGAAACTGCAAACCAACAGGCTGGTGGATCACGCCAGCAGGAAAAAGGAGAGGACCATGTGGCTCAAGTCAGTGCGGCGCGGAAGCGCAAGGGTTGGATCTTTGGTCGTTTTTATTCTCTGTTCCGCTCAAATGGGTTTGTCTCAAACCCAAACGTTCAATAGTGGGTCGAACGGGAGCGACGGCGCGCTCAACCTTACCACGCCAGGAACGATCATCTTCGATCCAAAGAGCTTCAACCCGCCGCTCAATCCTGCGGGCGACAACGTATTCAACTTCACCACGATCAATATAGGTCCAGGTGTAACGGTGAAGTTTACGAGTAAAGTTTTGACGGGGCCGATCTATTGGCTAGCAAGTGGTGACGTTACGATTGCGGGCACCATAGATCTTAATGGTGAAAACGGTAGCGACACCACTACCGTTTCGAGCCTCCGAGTCCCGGCAGCAGCTGGAGCTGGAGGTTACGGCGGCGGCGTTGGCGGAGGGCCGTCGTTTCCTGCCCAATCAGGCAACGGGCCCGGCGGCGGTGTTGCGCCGACGGCGGGAGGCGGACAAGGAGGAACGTTTACTGGAAGCCAGTTTTTGATTCCATTGATTGGAGGATCGGGCGGAAGCGGCGGAGTTTCCTCTGCCAATCAGAGCTTTGGCGGAGGAGGGGGTGCTGGTGGAGGGGCGATCCTAATTGCTAGCTCAACTTCGATCACTCTAAATTCGCCCGGATCGATATTCGCAAATGGAGGGCATGGGGGGACCACCGGCGGCTGTAACTCACCTTGTGGCGGGGACGGCGGCGGGGGCGGCAGCGGAGGCGCTGTTCGGCTAATTGCGCCCTTGTTGACGGCTCATGGATATTGTCAATTTGCGTGCTCCCCCGGTACGACGGGAGGCATAACCGCGACCGCTGGCGGCGCCAACAATAACGGGACGCCTGGCGCTGAGGGATTAATTCGCCTGGAGAGTTTCAATCCGGGAGTCATTGCTGGAAGCTTGACTTTCATAGGAACGAACATCGTCTCCGCCGTCCCATTTTCCCCAGCCGTGCCCTCAACTCCACCGGGCGCGCTCAAGGTTACAGGTCTTGTTGCAGGGAGCATGACCGTTCCGATCAACGCCAATCCATTTAGTTTCCCGGACGCGATAATCAATTCTTCCAGCGCAGTCACTGTAAATGTTCAGGCTCAGTTCATTCCGCTGGGGATCGTCCCCCAAATCATTGTGACGTCCGAGAATGGAACTACTCAGACTGTGAACTGTACGCCCTTACAAGGTACGTTTCAGCAGTCAACTTGCTCTGCTTCCATATTGTTTCCCACGGGTGGTTCGCGTGGTTTTGTGAAAGCTACGTGGCTCCAGTAACCACTCACAATCAACTCGGGAGCACGCATGGTAATGAGGGTTAGCGATTCTTCGCGTTTCGAGTGGATGGCGGCGTACGCCCAAGAACTTCACCAAAACCCTATGTAATTGTAGTTTCGAGGTTTACTTTGAGCGAGATGCGGATTCCCCGAAATTGTTGGAAACATTAAAAACGCTGAGCAGAGGATGGAGGATTTGGAAGGTGCGAACGCGCTTGCAAAGCAGGTGCTCACAGATGTTCAGGACCGGCAAGGTTCATCCGTGAAGCGAAATCGCAAAAGAAAAGACTAAAAATGAGGACATTTCGTGGCAACAGGGAAGTGCCTATGCTGTCGGCCATCTCTTCGCGGAGTTTCAAAAAGGCCTTTATCCCAATTTATCCCAATGGGCTGCCAACCGTGCCCAAACCGTCCAGAGCGAGCCGAGCGGCGTCTTTAGTTTTCAGCAACTTACCAGCGAGCCAGAGCGCAACCACCCGCCTTGAAAACCGTTAGGCTCGAAAGGGTCTCGGGGGTTCGAATCCCCCCTCCTCCGCCACGCTTGAGTCTACGAGTCGCGCCGCCGAGTGGTCGCGGCCCGTCACTCGTTAATCTTTAGGCCAAGCCGGAGTGATTGCCCGCTCGCATCCCTGCTCTGCGCGCCTAAACTGGAAATACCTAGAGTATGTCTTCTTCCCGCAGAATCGTCTGGATCGTGGGGACTTGGATCTTCATTCTTATCGTCTACTCCGCCATGTCGCTGTCGCTGAGGCGCGGTTCGGAGTCGCTTAGTACATTCGGAAATCTTGTACAATGCCTCATACCACTATTGGCCAACGCCGGCCTGCTCCTGAATGCCGGCACGCCCCACTGGCGGAGAAATATCTTCTGGATGCTGCTCGCCATGAGCTGCACGCTTTGGATGATCGGTCAGTTTGAGTGGACTTATTATGAGGTCTATCTTCAACGGCCTCTTCCCGAGATGTATGCGGGAGATATCCTGTTTTTTCTGCGCGGAATTCCGATGATGGCAGCGCTCGCCTTGCGTCCCCACCTCAAACGCGGGGAGGTTCAGTTGCGTTTTGGCTATCTGGATTTTGTATTACTGTTGGTCTGGTGGACGTTCCTCTATGTTTTTGTGGTCTTGCCCTGGTTGTACGCAACGCCGGCTCTTGGTCAGTACAATCACACATTCAATTTAATCACCAACATCCAGAACATGGTGATTGTCGTCGGATGGGCCATCCTATGGCTACGATCAACCGGGGCGTGGAGGATTGTCTACGCCAATCTCTTCGGCGCCTCGACAATTTATATGTTTTCTTCATTGAGCATCAACGTTGCCATCGACAATCACAGGTACTACACGGGAAGTTTGTACGACCTTCCCCTGGTATCGAGCTTCCTCTGGTTTGCCCTGGCCGGCGTCATCGCCTATCAGAATCATGACCGATTGGATGCTCCCTCCGAAAACGCCTACGACTCGGACCCGGATTTGGCCTCAGAAAAAAATGTCTGGCCGGCCCGCCTGGCCATGGCGGCGGTGATCTCGCTTCCCCTGTTCGCCATCTATACGCTGCGATTTAGCCACGATGATGCCGAAGTTCGTGATTTTCGTCTCATGGCCACCTTGATTGCCTCTGTCCCTCTCGCCCTGTTGATCTTCGTGCGTACCCATCTAGCCGACCGGGATCGCTCGCGGCTCCTCGCCAAGTCAGAACAGTCCATCGAGAATCTGAAACGGCTGCAAGCGCAGATCGTGCAATCGGAAAAGCTCGTTTCTCTGGGCCAGCTCGCCGCTGGCGCGGCGCACGAAATCAACAATCCGCTCGCGGCGATCCTCGGTTTTTCCGATCTGCTCGCCGATGACCCTACGGTTCCGGAGAAAGCGCGCACGACAGCGTCAAAAATCCGCGACCAGGCGCGCCGCACCAAAACTCTGGTCGGGAACCTATTGAGTTTCGCGCGCCAGGTGCCCGCCGAGCGCACGCTCCTCGACATCAACACCGTGGTCAACAACGCCGTGCAACTTCGTGCCCTCGATCTTCGCTCCGGGACAACGCGCATCGAGTTGCAGCTCGAATCCGTCCTCCCCGGCGTTCGCGGAGATGGAAATCAGTTGATGCAGGTTTTCTTCAACATTATCAGCAACGCCTTGGAAGCTATGGAGGCGGCCAGGGGCGGGGTTCTCACCATCAAGACGCTTCGTGACCGCTCCAACGTCGTCATCCTGTTCTCTGACACGGGTCCCGGCCTCAAGGACCCGCAACGTGTTTTCGATCCTTTCTATACGACAAAGCCGGTTGGCAAGGGCACGGGCCTGGGGCTCAGCATTTGCTTTGGCATCGTTCAGGAGCACGGCGGAAAAATTCTCTCCTACAACCGGCAGGAAGGTGGAGCGGTGTTTCGTGTCGAATTACCCGCGCTCCTCGCAGCTTTTTCAGCAAAAGAATTGCAGCTCAGCACCGCGTCGACTACCCGTCAAAAGCCTTCTTGACAGCACTCCAGCGCCCTGACATCGATCTGCTCTCTGTCAGCGGATCATCACAACTCGTGCTAAAGTTTTGCATTCTGCTCTTGAGGCTGAAAAAGGAATCGCGATGCCGGAAATGGCCATTCAGACGCAAAAGCTGACAAGGAAATTTGGGAACCTGACCGCGGTCGACGGCATCGATCTCCAGGTGACGGCCGGACAATTCTTCGGTTTTCTGGGACCGAACGGGGCGGGAAAATCAACGACGATCAAGATTCTGACGGGCTTGCTTGCGCCGACCTCCGGCAGCATGCAGCTTCTCGGCGTGGACTTTGCCGCCAATCCGGTCGAAGTAAAACGCCAGATCGGCGTTGTTCCAGAAGGCATGGGCCTTTTCGAGCGCTTGACGGGCTCCGAATATCTGAAGTTTGTAGGACGGATGTATGGCCTGGACCGTGCGACAACCCAACGCCGCTCCGAGGAGTTGCTTGACTTCATGCAGCTCGCCGATCGGCCCAAGACCATGATTGCGGATTACTCGCACGGGATGCAGAAGAAGCTTGCTCTCGCTGCCGCGGTGATTCACGGACCGCGCATTCTGTTCCTCGACGAGCCGTTCGAAGGCGTGGATGCGCTAGCAGCGGGCGCGCTGAAGGCGCTACTGGCGCGTATGACCGAGCGCGGCACGACAATTTTCCTGACGTCCCACGTCCTGGAAATCGTCGAACGGCTGTGCAGCCACGTGGCCATCATTCATAAAGGGAGGCTTGTCGCGCAGGGTTCGCTGGAAGAACTGCGCGCAGGGATTTCGAGCGAGGCTGGAAACAAGACCACCCTTGAACAGATATTCCTGTCGATCGTTGGCCAGGACGGCACGGAACGCCCGCAGCTCGAGGAACTTTCATGGCTGATGTGATGCAATCCGTCAGTGTCTTCGAGCAGATTCGCCTGGTCGCGGGACTTCGCTGGCGAATTCTACGGAACAGCCTGCGCAAGAAAAATAATCGTCTCGACCTGATCGGCTTGATCTTTACGGGGATCCTCAGCAGCATCTTGGTGATCGGATTCTGTTTTGCGTTTTACGCGGGCGCCTATGCCTTTGTTTCCCAGGGCCGTCTTGAGTGGATGGCATTGCTTTTCTGGGCTATATTTCTATTCTGGCAGGTTTTCCCGGTCTTTGTGGCAGGCTTCGGGGCGAACTTCGAATTCCGCACGCTGCTTCGGTTTCCGCTGAGCCGCCGCGCGTTCTACATGATTGGGTTGGCGTACGGGTTCGCTGATTTTTCGGCGCTCGCATCGCTATGCTGGCTGCTGGCTATGACCGCCGGAGCCGCGGTCGCCAAACCAGCCGTATTGCCGGCCATGCTGTGTTCGCCTTGCTCAATGTAACGCTTGAGCGGCTCATTGGTTCCTGGCTGGAGCGCTTGCTCGCCCGGCGCAGGACGCGGGAACTTTTCCTCGGCATATTTGTTCTCTCGATGGTTTCGCTGAATTTTCTTACCCCTCTGATGCAGCGTTACGGCACGTCCGCGCGGTCCGCATTCCTGCGCCTCCTGCCATACTTTGCGTGGTTCCCGCCTTCGCTTGCGGGCCGCGCCCTGGCCGCAGTCACCCGACTTCAACCCGCGGGGTTCCTGTTGAACTCCGCTCTTCTTTTGTTCTATCTGGTTTTGCTCAGCGCTCTTCTGTGGCGCCGCCTTGCCGCGCAATATCGTGGCGAAGAGCTTAGTGAAACTGCGGCGCCAGCGCGTGCCGCCGTCCGCTCGATAGCGGGGAAATACGATGGCCCGGACCACTTGAGTTTGCTTTCGCCGCAGGTGGCCGCGATCGTTCGCAAAGAGT
>WNGM01001556.1_pt1 | contig 18450 bp, 14 predicted proteins | sample 5400571 | NCBI WGS metagenome assembly WNGM01 (sample SAMN13153378, study PRJNA577476) | soil metagenome | isolation source: 100 cm soil or saprolite under Garry oak tree replicate 2 | place: USA:California | collected 2016-06-15 | reverse complement strand
CCATTTTTCGCAAAAACCATTCTAGATGTGTTCTACCCGACATCGGCGCTACTTGAGCTCGTCCGACCGCTCTTTGATTTCATCGCGCTGGCCCTCTTCTTCGTTGCGATCGTCATTAGGCCGAGAAAAGACCTTGGAAAAGGAGCTGCCTGAGCTAGTTCTGGTCGCCTTTTCAAACATCCAATATATATCGCCCGAATAACCGCCCCTTAGACAACTGTACCACGACGCCTAATATCCGCCCCGCGGAAACATCTCAGACACTAGCGCAGGGAAAAACGAGTGCCCTCAGTCGGACCCTTCGAACTGACAGAGATAGAGTTCGTTGGGCTTGAATTCATGAGACAAGAGGACGAGAGACAGCTTAGGAAGACGACCTTGCGAGCAACATGGTCTGGCAGAGAACTCAGTGTCAAGGCAGGGCATCAAGCTGGACTGGCATTAGATCGCAAGAGCGATATCGCCTCTAGGATCCCGCCATACTAGTATAGCATCCTGCCAGGTGTGAGTGGATAGAATCACGAAGATAGGTGGGTTAGTTGCTCGCTTATTTGCCACAATCGTCTGGCTGAGTCATCATCGTAGGATTCTTGAGAAGACTTCACTTCATGCATCTTGGTGAAGTATTTGCCAGTGACGCCTTCCAAGTCAGGGGACGTGGCGACGTAAAGAATCCTCTTGGCAGCCGATTCGGGACTTATGAAAAACATTCCGAGGAATCTGAAACCTAGCATGACGAGGCCGCCATTGTTCTTTGCAAAGTTCGTCCGGACAACCCCGGGATGAGCGCTATTTACCGTAACACCGGTGCCCTCGAGCTTCTTCGCCAGCCCATGAGTATAGAGTATCATCGCCAGCTTTGATTGGCCGTAGGCTTGCCAACCTGAAAACTTCTTTTCACCCTGGAGATCATCGAAGTTGATCCTCGCCCCCTTGTGAGCGTCCGATGTCACGTTAACAATACGAGAGGGAGCACTTGTCTTTAGGATGTCAACTAGAAGGCTTGTCAAGAGAAAGGGTCCAAGATGGTTGACTGCAAACGTCGATTCAAGACCCTCCTCAGTTTCTGAGCGCTTGGTCAGATAGACTCCGGCGTTATTGATTAGCAGGTGAAGCTTCTCATGCCTTGCTCGGAACTCGTCGACCAACTGGTGGATCGAGTTTTGGGAAGACATGTCAGCTTGTATCAGTTCGACGTTCTTGTTTCCACTCTTCTCTACGAGGTCAGTAACCGCGGTCTCGCCTTTCTCTTTATTCCGAGAGACAACCACAACGGTCGCCCCCATCTTTGCCAATCCAAGCGCGACACTCTTGCCTATCCCCGAATTCCCGCCCGTAACGAGGCATATCTTATCGGCCATATTGACCCTTGACGTGGTGAGGCTCGACCGATCATCCGATTCGGACTAGTTACAGATAAGGGATCGATCGAGGTTTGGGATTCGTTAACAAGAATCAGCTTGCTTTGCTGGCGCCTTCTGCTCCATTGTGAGCAGTGAGAGCTTTCTCTCGTTACCCCACCGGTAGCCATGTAATCCGCCGTCCTTGCCAATCACTCGATGGCACGGAATCACTAGTGCGACGTGATTCGTGGCGCACGCTCTCGCCACAGCACGCGAGGCGTTAGGAGAGCCAAGAGCGCCTGCGATTCCGCTATACGTGGTGGTTTTGCCGTAAGGGATGGACTGGATCTTTTTCCAGACCTTCCACTGGAAGGCGGTGCCTGTCACGTCAAGAGGAAGTTTGAGAGGAGAGGAGTTGCCAGCGAAATACTTGACGAACGCACCGGCCCATTCCTTTACTCCTTCATCGTTGCGATGGAGCTTTGCCGACGGATAGTCCTCAGCGAGCACAGTCTCGACTGTCCTGTCAGAGTCTCCCATACACACGGCGCATACACCGCGCTCAGTGGCTCCGACAAGCAAACGTCCAACTGGCGAGTCAACGATCGTGTATTCAATCTGCAATCCTTGTCCGCCTTGGCGAATCGTTCCAGGGTTCATGCCGAGTCCGCTTGCAATTTTCTCGTATACTCGGCTCCTAGAGGAGAAGCCTGCATTGTAGAGCGAGTCGTTTACTGTTTCCCCATCTCTCAGAAAACGCTTCATCTTCGCCAGCCGGCGAGCCTCCACATACTGACGGGGCGAGACCCCTAGGACTTTCTTGAAGGTCCTCTGGAAATAGAACGGACTGAGTCCTGCTTTAGCAGCCAGGGTTGAGAGAGCTAGATTCTTGCCAAGGTTCGCGTCTATGAAAGCGCATATCTCATACACCCATCCCTCAGACAAAGACCTGGCGTCTCTGGGATTACAGCGGCGGCACGGTCGAAAGCCTGACCGTTCCGCCTCATCAGGCATTGCGAAGAACGCGACATTCTCTATCTTCGGTCGCCTAGCCGGACATGAGGGCCGACAGTAGATTCCGGTTGAACGAACCGCAAACACGAACGCCCCATCAAAATGAGCGTCTCTGGACAGTACTGCCTTCCATTTCGCCTCGTCAGTAAGGGCGTCTTCTAGGCTTCCCTTTGCCACTTGCAATCCTGGACGACTCTGGTCAAGCGTTAACATGAGCATCCTAATCGGCTTGAGAAAATAAGTAGTTTGACTCCGTTTCTTGCTGTCAAAGCGCTATCGCGAAAGCATGAGTGTGTCCTTGGGAAAAAGCCATATTTTCCGATCCATCCCAAGACTACAATACTCCGTAGAGCCACGTCACACCACACCCCCCAAGTCCCGATTGGTATGTGGATAAACGACATTACGGCTCCCAACCAGGCTTCGCTATTACTACAGACCACAAGCTTTCACTTTTCAGCCTCCAAAGAAAGTCTAACGATCAGCAACACGACTGCATCGAGCACCCTGAGAAAACGTATATGTCGGAAAATAGCTTCTTCTGGAGGATTCATGACCCGTCCGGAGTGGCAGAAGAAAAAGAAGAAAATGGCGGGCAGAGAAGGCCCGAAAAAGGGCAAGAATCGCTAGAAACCTAGGACCTCTGCCCAAAAAGTTCGTAACTAGAAGTCTGAGATTCAAGAACGTCTAGAACTGATCTTCGACCGACGTCAACACTTTTCCCAAAGAAATACTTCGACTGTTCAACGCCTACAGATATTGACGCCCGCTAGCCTAGCGGGACGTGGACGTTAGAGACCTTGTTTGTTACATTCCGCCCATCATGCCGGGAGGCATACCGCCACCCATGCCAGGAGGCATTCCTCCGGGACCGCCTGGGCCTGGGGAGCTTCCACCTTTTGATGCGAAGACATCGTCGACTCTGAGAATCATTGTTACCGCTTCCACTGCGGACTTGATTACCTGCGTCTTCACTCGCAACGGCTCGACCACATCCATTTTTAGCATGTCAGCTGCCTTTCCGGTCTTCGTGTTGACGCCGAACCACATGTTCTGAGGTGTGTTGTGTTTAGATTTGAGATCAACAAGTATGTCTATCGGGTTGATGCCTGCGTTCTGGGCAATCGCAACAGGTATCGATTCAAGTGCTTCAGCGAAAGCTGTGACAGCAAGCTGCTCTCTGCCTCCAACCTTGATCGCGTATTCTCGCAGACGCTTGGACAATTCTATCTCTGGAGCACCTCCACCAGCGACTATCTTCCCGTCTTCAACGGCATTTCGGACGACGGACAGCGCATCGTGGAGAGACCGTTCAGCTTCGTCAACCACGTGCTCAGATCCGCCTCGTATCATGATGGTTACTGCTTTCGGGTTCTTGGCCTCGCGGACGTAGACGAGCTTGTCATCTCCGATCTTTACCTCCTCAACCGTCTTTGCATAGCCAAGGGCCTCCTTCGAGAGATCCCTCGTAGTTCCGACCACGCTGCCGCCGGTCGCTTTTGCTAGTTTCTCCATGTCACTGCTACTGATGTTTTTGATCGTGAGGATTCCTTTCTTCGCGAGAAGAGAAAGAACCTCGTCGTCAACACTTTTCTCGGTGAACAAAACATTTGCTCCAGTCTTGGCTACTTGGTCAGCCATGTCTCGGAGTAGTTTTTCCTCTTCCTGTATGAACTGGTACATTTCTTCCGGCTTGTTGATGTTGATCTTGGCATCTGTCTCAGTCTTTTCGATCTCCAGCTTCGCATTCAACAATGCTATCTTGGCACCAGTCACGCTCTTAGGCATCTGTGAATGAGAGACTTCCTTGTCGATAATTATTCCATTGACCAGCTCGCTCTCCTCTAGACTCTTTCCGTGTTTCTTCATCACCTTAACAAGATCGATGTCGGCCTTTACCTTGCCATTGTTCTTCTCCATTACCTGCATGACCGCCTCGACAGCAAGCTCGGCGAAACGATTCTGAGAACCGAAGATACCTTTGGTGTTTAGAGAGGTCATCGCAACCTGCTTCAAACGCGCCTCGTCATCTGGTTTGATAGCAATGGCTATCTTCTCCAGAATCTCTTGAGCCTTCCCCGCAGCATCCCTGTAACCGTCAATAATCGCGTTGGGATGAACATCCTTGTCAAGAAGGGTCTCTGCACCTGCGAGTAATTCACCTGCGAGGACAACTGCGGTTGTTGTTCCGTCCCCTACTTCGCTATCCTGCGTCTTGGCGATCTCGACAATCATTTTAGCAGCTGGATTCTGAACATCCATTTCCTTCATGATTGTAGCACCGTCGTTTGTGATCACAATGTCCCCCATGCCCGCGACCAGCATCTTGTCCATCCCTCTCGGGCCGATGGTCGACCGGACAATTTCCGCAACTATCTTAGCGGCCATTATGTTGCTTCTCTGGGCGTCCCTTCCTCTAGATCGGGAGGTGCCCTCTCTCAGAATCAAAATGGGTGTTTCGGACATTTCTAATCAGATTCTGAGTAGGGCTGACTGTGCTTCCCAAGATAAACATATGCAGGCAGATTCTTTAGAATAGCAAAGAAGGTGTCCAAGAACTTGAGAGGACCACGGGAAAAGGCACGCCCCGAGCTTCCCGGGACGAAGATTATCGCCAGCAGCCCGTCCGACCTTTCAAAGGCATGGGCGAGGTACTATGACCGGTTAGCGGCGCACTTTCTGGAACAGATCGGTCGGAGACGGTTCCAAGTGATCCTTGAAGCTGGATGCGGGAAAGGACAGCTCACAATACCATTGCTCAGAAGGCTTCCGAGAGAGGTCAAAATGATCGGCATAGACTCATCAAAAGGACCGTACGCGGGCTGGTTGAAGAAGCTAAGTCAAGAGCTCCGAACAGCCGGATTGCAGAAACGAGCTCGCTTGTTCAAGTCCGACGCGAGAAGGATCACAGGAATCGAAGATGAATCCATTGACGTCATAGTTTCGAACGAACTACTATGCGACCTGCCATATGATTCTCATATAGAAAAGGCTCTGATAGAGTTCTATCGGATCCTTCGACCTGGAGGCTTTATGATCCACGGCGAGTGGTCATCTTCCCCAGCAGCAGAGCCTCAAGCATTTCTCGTCAGACACTGGCCGTCCTGGACTCCTGACCAGCTCTTTTCCATAATGAGGAAAAATGGCTTTCACGATTTTCAAGTCAGCTACTTCGAAACAACAATCCATTTCGGGTACGAGAACGCACTTGAGGAGCTTCAAACTTGGGGCGCAACTGAAAAATTTCTCAGTCGTAACGATGAGATGCTGAAACGAGAAGGAATTGAACTCCCATACGAGCACATAGTGCAATGCGAAAAATAGAAGATAGATCCTCGAAACCGAAGTTTCCGCTGAGAAAGGTCTCGCACGAAGAACGGGTTGAATTGGGACGAAAGATCTCCTCCCGAATCCTTGACACGCACAAGGACGCAGTCTTGGCCATCTGCATCTATGCGTCCACTGCCAAGAAATTGGACCGTCCATACTCAGATCTCGAAATATTCTGCGTGGCGTCTGATGGTCTAGAGGTCAAAAACAAGCGTTATGTCTACGACGGTGTACTGGTCGAGATAGATTATTTCCAAGAATCAAACTTTCTCAAAGAAGCCAGACGAGTAGGCTGGGACTGGCCACTCGGAGCAGACCAATACCGGAACCGGATTGTATTATTCGAACGTGACAACTGGCTGAAGAAAATGGAGAAGGCCGTCGCGGAAAACGACAGAGCAGATATCGCGGAAGAATTGCGTTGGGCCGCCGAAACCATGACCGAGTCCCTCGCTGCCATCCGCAACGCGAACCTCAAACGTGATCAGCGAGATCTTAGAACCCGAGCGTTCTACATGGCGTGGGACACTGCTAGAGTCGTATTCCTCCTAAACAGAAAATATGTCCTCACGACAAGCTGGTTTTGGAAACAACTATTCGAGTGCCAAGAACAACCTAAAGGGTTCAGAAAACTCGTCGACGTCGTTGCGGGATTCGAGAAATCGACAAATTCAGAACTTGTCGATGCCGCCGAAGAACTATGGCGCGAGACGATGCTAATGGTTCAGCCACGCGGAATCTCCATAGAGTCGAAAGACATTACGGTGTAAGCCTCACGCCACCCAAGGGCGTTTGAAATCGCACGTTGAATTTCTTCAGGGAGAAGATCAGGCAAGATAGGAGGCAAAAATCTCTCTTAGCTCTTCAGCGTCGTAAGGTTAGGTCAGTCGCACAGATTCGGCGTGAAGAACCCGAAAAAACGTGGGGATTAGATTTGAACGAGAGTAAGAAGCCTACTTCTACTTCTTACTCTTCTTCTTTGGCTTACTAGGCGTCCGAATTCACCTATGACGCTTTAATGCACTCTGAAGATATAAAACTATTGTATTCTGGGCTTATCAGACGAAACGCCGCATGTTTTGCGCTAAAATCACCACAAATAGCCCCTTTCTGTATTATTTCACAACTCGCAAGCGGAAGAGTCCGTTTTGCGGCGAAGATCGTATTTCAAATGCGCCTCCAACACTCCTCTAAATGACAAACCAGCCGCCTCAAGACATGAGACGATCTGAAATCTTTGACCCTGGCGGTTACTGAGCTGGGTCTTTCTGGATGGGCCGAGCTAAGGCTTCTTGCTCAAGGAGAGATCCACAAAGAATACATCTCTTCCCTTTCTCCATGTCAGCCATCAATTCTTCGCGGGGAATGCCTAGTGAGGACTCGAGCTCAATGATATCTTTCGGAAATGCCTGAGATTCTTCACACTCGTTGCAGATCAACGCGTCACGCATCTGCCATTTCTACAACAGGGCGAAGGGCCTAGTTATAGTCCTCTCCAATAACCCGTGAACGACGTACTTTGTGACCTCATAAGAAAGAACTACTTCCGAAGTTCAAGAATGGCGTGAAAGATCAGAGCCATAGCGGAGGATCCAGTTGAGATTGAAAACTAGAAGTCTTAGGGAGAGCGACCTAAGAATTACTAAGGTCGGGGTGGGTACTGCACCCATTGGCTCGACGCCTGAGTGGAGAATCTACTGGGGACCCCAAGATGAGAAGATAGCAATCAAAACTATTCAGACAGCAATTGATCTCGGCGTGAACTGGATAGACACTGCCCCTTTCTATGGCTGGGGAAGAGCAGAGCAAATTGTTAGAAAAAGCGATCAAGGGACGACGCGACCAAGTCTACATCTTCACAAAATGTGGGACTCTTCCAGACGGCAAGGATGGATGGTCTGAGAACCTCAAACCCGAGAGCATTAGAAAGGAATTGAAAGAAAGCCTCCAACGTCTACAAACGTACTACGTAGATCTATACAGTTCCACGACCCGGATCCCTGGACACCGATCGAGGAATCCTGGGCAGAGATGCAGAGCCTAATCGACGAAGGCAAAGTCCGATATGGAGGATTATCAAACCATCCCACCAAACTGATCGAGAGATCCCTCAAAGTAGGACCGGCGGTGTCAAGCCAGAACCAGTATAATCCTCTGCAAAGACGGACCGAGCGAGAAATATTCCCCTTCTGCCTCGAACACCAAATCGGAGTTCTGGGATGGGGATCTCTATCTGAAGGAGTCCTAGCAGGCAATTTTGACATTTCCACGTTGGGACCAGAGTGACTTTCGAAGACGACAACTCTACGCTCAGCCAGAGAATCACGCTAAGATTCAGAAGATCCAGGAAGTGTTCAGGCAGGTCGCCGACACTCATGATGGGACGATGGTGAACGCTGTCATCGCATGGGAACTAGTGCACCCTGCGCTTACCGGGTGCTATAATCGGAGTCCGAAAGGAGAATGAGGCTCGGGAAATGATCGAAGGAACCAGCTGGAAACTAACATCTGCCTAAATGAGCGCGATTCAGAACGCGCTAGAGGTTTGGGAAGAATCGAGGGTTCCGGCGGGCTAGGAATGTTCTGCGACCAGGATCTTTGATAGAATCCTCGAAGCTTTTCCCAGACATCTAATCTCCTCACTATCAAGCCTAGCTAGTAGTTTGATGAGACGTTTCTCCCGTCGGTTTCTTCCTTCGTGCAAGAGTTTCGTTCCTTTCTCTGTCGGTGAGATTATGACCGAGCGCCTGTCGTCTCTGTTGGTGTCTCTTTTGACTAGTCCTTCTTTGACGAGAGCTTCTACCACCCGGCTCATAGTTGGTGGCCTAACCTGTTCTGCCTCCGCCAGCTTGTTCAAGGTAAGTGGACCGCCGAAGACAACAACCGACAAGGCTGAGGCTTGAGCTGGTCCGATGCCCATTGCAGAATCTTCTGTTCTCACACGACGCAATAGATGGATCGCGCTACTATGAAGGCTCCTGCCTACTTCTTCGAGGCTTAGTTCTTTTGTCATTTTACGCGCTCTAGTTGTAGGCATCACCAACGTATATATATTAGCATGGCTAATGATTAGCTATGCTAAGTATACAAACGGATGAGTTCCTTGAAGCCATCCAGAAAGGCAATCTATCGAAAGTCAACCAACTTCTAGAAACAAACCCAGACCTCGCAAACAGCAAGGCAAAGGATGGCACTTCAGTCATACTTCTTGCTCTCTACCACGGCCAGAGGAATATCGCGGAGGCAATAAGCATCAAGAAAACAGAACTCGATATCTTTGAAGCCTCGACCCTGGGAAAGCTCGACCGCGCCAAATCTCTCATAGATCGGAACCCTCCACTCGTGAGCGCCTACTCTCCAGACGGCTTCGCGCTTGTCGCTCTTACAGCATTTTTGGGCCAGAAGGAAACAACAGAGTATCTCATTGGGAAAGGCGCGGACGTTAACGCGGTTGCGAGGAATACGACAGGTTTTACAGCTCTGACTGGGGCAGTGGCTAACAATCACACCGAGATAGCAAAGTTACTCGTGAAACGAGGCGCGCAGATTAACTATAGGTACGAAGGCGGGTTCTCGCCTCTAATGGGAGCATCTGAGCACGGGAACATCGAACTTGTGAGCTTCCTTCTTGAAAACGGAGCTGACGCCAATGCAAAGACCGGGGACGGAAAGAGCCCCATGTCGTTTGCTAAAGAAGGGAATCACGTCGAGGTTGTGAAGGCACTGAAAAAGCATGGCGCTCTCTAGAAGACGTCTGTCGAGCCCCAACTAAAAAACGCAATTTCCGCCCGCCGCTCGCCTTCCGAAGGTCTATAACCTAGTAAAGGGACTGGAGGAGTATCGCGGATTATAGGAGGTGTACTAGGCCGAATGAGTCGTGGTTCGTACGGTGGTCCCAGAACAATGCACAAAGTCGTCTGTTCTGACTGTGGTAAGGAGACAGAAGTTCCTTTCCAGCCAACAGAAGGTAGACCAGTTTACTGCAGGGACTGTTACCAAAAGCATCGAAGGTACTAGGAGCCCCCCCAGGGGAGGCCTAGATACCCGTCCCATATTTTTTATTCCGAATAAATTGTAAGCGACGTGAGTTCTTAGACGATTTCTTACTTCCAGCGGAATTGGGTTTCTTGACCATAGGCTCTCTATTCTCGTTAGGGGATAATCGCTTGTTTTCGGCCGAGACCCCTTTTCTGGTCGCGTAAAGCCTGAAGAGACGGTTCAGCTGAGTTGGCATCTTCATCCATATGGCTCTACCGGAGGTCATTGTAAGGCGGCTGTTACTGACCTCAAAGCCTAGCTTGAACTACGAGTACTAGTTCGCTGCCTGGACACGCATCATTTCGTGTCGATGGCGAAAGCTCATGATCCTTGGCTAGAGAGAACCATGTACCCAGTTTAAATCTCAACTCGATTCCAGACTGCGGACAGGGTCACGAGACAATGGCTCTTCCTCCCGAAGTTGTCCTCGCGAATAATCTCTGGGTGATCATTTGTGGACTTCTCGTCTTCATAATGACTGTCTCAGTTGGGTTTCTCGAAGTAGGAGAGCTTGGCGCCGACATGGACATCAGTCTCCTAAAGACTATGCTGATCACCTGCTCAGCTATTTTCTTCATGGCCTTTGTCGGTTTCAACACTGCCTTCGCCCCGACAATCAGCGGATTAATCGGAAATCCCAGTTACAACGGGTTTTTCCTCGGCGGCTTCTCTTCAGATGCGAACCAGCTACTGACCGGCGCTTGGTGGTCAACGGCGGGACAGGGTCTGACGACCGGGACATACTTTCTTTTCGAGACAGCCTTTGCTTCTGTCACCCTGGCCCTCGTCGGGGTCGTTGTCTTGCGTAAGATGAAACTGCAAGCTTTCTTCGTTTACTCAATCGTCTACTTCGTTCTAATCTGGAATCTCCCGGCAGCGTGGATCTGGAATCCTGGAGGCTGGCTCGCTCGCATGGGAATGGCTGATTTCGCGGGAGGACTAGTAGTCCATGGAGCGGCAGGGGCGGCGGGACTTGGAATCGTTCTCCAAATCTGGCGAGAGGAGCAGAAGAGGGGAAGGATCGAAAGCGTTCAGGTACCGTACAAGTTGAATAGCGGATGGCTGACCTTGTCGATACTGCTTCTCTGGATCGGATGGTTCGGCTTCAACCCGGGCAGCGTTCTCGCATTCAACAACTCAGCCATGACGGTTGTCCTTACGACCTTCCTGGCTGCAGCGTCTTCTTTCTTGTCAATCATGTACTTCAGATATCGAATGATCAAGAAAGTGCCCGATCTGATTTACGCGACTAACGGGGTCCTCATGGGACTCATCATCATAACACCGCTTGCAGGGTTCGTTAGCCCGGGCAGCGCGGCGATTCTAGGGCTCATAGGAGGACCATTATTCCTTGCCGGCGAGAAATGGTTCTCCAGATTCAAATGGTTCTCCGACCCTGTCGGCCTGTTCCCAGGACACTTACTAGGTGGGCTGTTCGGCGTCCTAATGATCGCCTTCTTCTCCCAGAGAACCTTCGCGATTGCCTCAGGAAACCCGGTCACGCTGGGGAATTCTCCGATTCCGGACGGACTCTTGTTCGGGGGAGGAACCGCTGCCATACAGCAGCTGGGAATAGAGGCCTTGGGCATAGCCGTAGTCATGGCGACCGTCTTCGTCCTATCCTTCGTGACTGTCCGAGTCATCAGCAGGGCAATGCACGGAATCCTAAACAGAGAAGACCTCTAGGCCACCTCATATCCAAGACACAACACTCCGCCCGTTTCGAGGTTACAGGTCCGTTTTCCGGGACCTTTCCTGGTGCTTGTCTCTTTTCTGCAACAATTTTTCCTACAGCCCTTTCTTTTCAGTAACTACTCTTTCCCGCTAACTAATCTATGACCCCCCGAGGGGGATCTGTTTTTCCCGCGCCCCGCCCTTCGTGGCGCGAAATAAAACCGGACGCGAAATCGCCCATTATCACCCCTGACGTTGAATCTGGAAGGCATCCTCTTAATTGCCTAGCAAATCCTTCTTGACGACTCGTTAAAACGCCATGTGATCCAAGCCTGGACTGTGCCCTGAATCGCCTGTCTCGCCCATAATCACCGCCAGACAGCAGATTTTCTCAAGCAAAAGGGGGGGTCTTGCACAGAACACCTCGCGACGCAAGAGAGGAGACTCCCGACAGGACACCAAAAACCAAACCCACTTGGTAGAACACCCGATCGAGCTATCTCTCGTTGTCCCTTTCCCCCACGAAATCATACAATATTGGACCTCTTCCGACCACAGGCCGATCTTACTGGAGGACGTCCTTCCAAACAGAGAACCTATCCGCCTCGAAGACAACCAGGCCTCCAAGGAAGAAACCCCTCAATGCACAGGGCCCGAACGACAGTTCGATCATATCCGAGAGTCGCTTATTGGTCTGCAACTTCTTCCAGGTCGGAATAATCATCCTAAACGGATTACCACACGTCCTTCCCCGAATAGAGAAGCGGGCCAGAACCGGCATAACATGTGAGATGTAGAAGCCGATTAGTGACCTCCAAAATAAATTGTCAGGCTTGCCAATATCAACAACAGCGAGAGCACCACCACGCCTCGTCGCATGCGCGAACTCATCCAGACTAAGATCCAGATTCACCACATCTCTCAGCGAGAAACAAGTGATAACAGCTCCCAGAGAACCTGGTCTGAAGGGAAGGTTCTCCGCAACTCCAACAACCGGACAGAACCGACGTCCAAGACGAGACCTCGCAAATCTGACCAGGTGAACAGACGGGTCCAGGCCAACAATATTCTCGAAGCCATCCTCAAACAACATCCGGCTCGAAACCCCAGGACCCACACCAGAATCCAGAACCCATTCTCGCCTATGAGATCGGAGAAACGCTACGGCTCTTCGCCTCAAAGGGCCCGCGAGCCCCAACGATATCCACTCGCCAGTTGACTCGTAGATTGGCACCGCATCCTCGATCGCACGGACGATGCTGCTCCACTCGTCTCTACTATTGTCCAGGGAAACGTCCTCTGATTGGGTGATTGAAAATCCAGTCCTTATATAGCCCAGAGCCCAAAATAACTCTAGAGCACGTGGTCAACGTGCTTAGGAAAAATTCTCGAATGGAAACGCCTCAAAACAACATGAATGTGTCGGAGAGCCTCGACCGCAGCTTCAACTTCTCAGAAGTCTTCCAGCTCGTCAAGAGATCAGTCAAAACTAGCATTGGCCGGCGACGCACTGGACTCATGCTGGGTCTCGCTGATCTACCTGACTATATCGGGGCATTCCATCAAATGGGGTCCAACTTCATCGTCATGAACAGAAGCCTGCTGGACCAGATAACTCATCTTGCAAAGGATAGACGCTACATCAACGCATACGTCTTCTACACCCTACTCCACGAATACCTCCACACTCTTGGCTATGCAGATGAAGGAGACGTCCGACGACTGACCCGCCAGATCTGCGCTAGAATACTTGGACCGGACCACCCGGCCACGCGGCTAGCGGTTGACGGTCCCGCTGTGATGTTCCCTGAGATAACCTTCCAGCATCATGGGGAGTCAAGGTCTAGAAGATTACCAAAATTCGAGATTGTCAGGGAATTCGAAAAGGAATACAGGAGCTACGTAGCTTAGAGTTCCCCAGATTCGCCCTCAAGCATCGTTTTCTCTCCCAGGAATTTCAGGAAACTCGAAAGCTTCCAATATGCTTCGAGAAACTCGAGCCCGCGATGTGTTATCGAGTACGACGTATCCTCACCCGTTAGTATTCTGACCAATCCGAAGGAAGACAGGTCGATGAGAAACCTCTTGATCCGGTCCACTGGAAGCCCGACAGCATATGAAACTCGCGTAATCTTCGTAGGTCCTCTCCGCTTGAGAGCCTCAAGGATTTCAGAATAGATGTCTACGCGAGATCGTTTCGCCACGCCCAGCCATCTCAGAGGGGAGGCTTGGGTAAGTCGTTAGTCTTCACGGGAGGTTTCGCGAACTCTACGTCGGGTTCCGACTCGATCCTATCCACGTACTTTACCTCCCCACTTATCCGGCAGCGAGATTCGAAACGGGCGTCCTTAGCGTAGACGTTTCGAGCTCGGACTTTCTCGCCCATATCTAGAGTATCGGCGTAGACGTCTTCAACCCGAGCGTTGTCCCCGATCTTTACATGCTCGCCAACAAGGACCCCTAAGACTTCTGACCTTTGACCGAGCTGAATTGTCTTCGCCTTCGTTCCTTTAGTTGTCCGCAAACGCCCTCCAATTTCTACCTCGTCTTCAGCAACTATCAGATCCGCTTCTATCATGCCACCGACCTCTAACGAGGCAAGCCTCAGGCTTCCTCCAATTCGGGCTGTCCCACCCATCTCTAGATCGCGTTTCAGATGTAGGTTGCCGGAAACTTGTAGCATTCCTCCGATATCCACCTCCTCTCCTTCTCCGTTCCCAGCAATGTCCACCATTCCCCCGACATCTATCGATTCGAAAGTCAAGTCCCCTTTGCTCTCGAATCTTCCTCCCACGTCAATTGTTTTCCCATGGCCTCCCTGGTCCAGGGCCACGGTTCCTCCGACGTCAATCTTGTCGAACTTCAAAGGTTTGGAGGATCGGAATGAACCTCCAACGTCTATTATTCGAGAGATTTCACCACCGCCAACCTCAGCACTTCCACCCGCGTCCAGTCTCGCGCACTGGATCTTGCCGTTGATCTCGATCCGGCCTCCAACATCGATATCCTCAACACTCGCGTCGCCTTGGACTTTGAAGGATCCTCCGACATCGACCTTGGTCGCGCTGATTGAGCCTCCAATGTCCAGCATTCCTCCGACTTCGAAGTCGTGAGCTTTCGCAGAATTTCCAACAAAGAGGCGAGAATCGACTTCTACGGAGCCAGCTTCCAGAGAGCCTTGGACCAGCAGCTCTCCGTGTTCCACTTCGATATCACCGCTCGTCTTGAGGTCGCCTGAGATCTCTACTCTTCCTTGTTCAATGTTTAGTCTTGAGCAAGTGAGGCTGCCTTCGAACTCAGCGTCTCCCTCACAGATTATTTCGCCTGAGACTTCGATGGGCGATTCTGCTTCCGCCTGCACTTTAGCTCTGTCTAAAAGGTGAAGTTGGCCGTCCACCTTTGCCAGCTTCACGGTAGCGTTTCGAGGGACAGTGACATCGCCCATTTCTCAACCCTCCTAACGGAGTGTTAGCCTCAACGGGTTCCTGCTGATCCAGGTGACAGCTGTCTCGGTCTTCTCGGGGTTTTGCCGCGGGTAACATTTCATGAATTTTTTCGCCTCAGGACTGGAACAGTGCTGTCGCCGCTTATAATGTCGGTTCACTTCTCGTAGTCACACAATGTGATTATCGCAGACCCTGCCGTCTTTGTTGTGGGAAATCCTAAGCCGTTCCCGAGAAAAGTTCAACACTCTGGATAATATCAGCAAGACTTAATCCCGGGTTTCACGGTTTGAGGACGAATACTGTATGAGTGCTATCGACATTGCGTTGTATGGAATAATCGCTGTATTTGTTGGAGTCCTCGTTCTATGGTTCTTATTCTACGCGTTTTCGGGTCAAGATAAACCGCCATCGAATTTGACTGAGGAAACTCTCAAGCGATTGATAGGATATACCGGTCGTGCAACGTCTGACATTACAGAATCCAGTGGCACGGTAGTTGTCACCAGCGAAGAGTTCTCTGCGAAGACGTCAGAAGGATTGATACAAAAAGGGACCCTTGTGAAGATTAGAGAGACTGAAGGGTTAGTGCTTCTGGTAGAGAGGGCGTAGGTTCCTAACCGCAACCGCTAGTGTTGCCGCAGTTATTGCACTTGTAGCACGATCCTGCTCGAACCATGATCATGCCGCAGTTCTCACATGCAGGCGCGTCGGATTGATTGTCGAAGCTCGCTAGAGGAGTCGCTAATTCAGGAGCCTCTCGCGCACTGACCTCTGCGGCTATCGGCGCGGCCCTTGAACCAACTGGCTCAACCAGTTTTACCTGAGTCCCGTTCTCCAGGGTTGTCCTTGCGAGCCCGAGCGCGTCCTGTTCTTCCTTTGGAAGGAACTTCAGGCCGAGCCATCTGAAGATGTAATCGACTACGGACTTGGCGAATCGAATGTCCTGGTTGGTGGTGATGCCTGCTGGCTCGAATCGTGTATGGGTGAACTTGTTCACGAGCACCTTCAATGGGACGCCGTACTGTAGGGCGAGGGAGATGGAGGTTGAGAACGCGTCCATCAGTCCCGAGATGGTGCTTCCCTCCTTCGACATGACCACAAATATCTCACCGGGAGTGTTGTCATCGTAGAGGCCTACCATGAGGTAGCCTTCGTTCTGGGCGATCGAGAACTTGTGGATTATTGCCTCTCTCTCTTCTGGGAGTCGGCGTCGGAATGGCTTGAAGACTACTTGCTCCTTAGTCTTCTCGGCTGCTTTGCTCTTGTCCTGGATGGTTGTGGTTAGTGGCTGGGTTCTCTTGGAGCCGTCACGGTAGATGGCGATGGCTTTCAATCCCATCTTCCAAGCGGTGATGTAGGTCTCGACTATTTCGTCCACGGTAACGTTGCCGGGCATGTTCACGGTCTTGGATATGGCTCCGGAGATGAATGGCTGAACAGCCGCCATCATCTTGACGTGGCCCATGTAGTGTATGCTTCTGGTACCCTTTGCAGGTTTGAACGCGCAATCAAAGACTGACAGGTGGGCTTGTTTGAGGTGGGGAGCGCCTTCTACTGTGTCGTGGTCTTCTAGGTACTTGAGAATCTCGCTGGCCTCGGTCTTGGAGTAGCCGAGCTTTGTTAGCGCTTCGGGAACGGTGTTGTTGACGATCTTGATCACGCCGCCTCCGACGAGCCACTTGTATTTGATCAGGGCGATGTCGGGTTCGATGCCGGTGGTATCGCAGTCCATCATGAACGCGATTGTTCCCGTTGGCGCGATCACGGATATCTGCGCGTTCTTGAATCCGAATCTCTCGCCTAACGAGAGAGTGTCGTCCCAAGATTTGAGAGCTGCTTTCAACAGTTCCTCAGAGACTCCTTCGGCAGGAATCTTGTACGCGTGTGCCCTGTGCATGTCGATAACGTTGAGGAAAGGCTTCTCGTTCACAGCGTATCCCTTGAACGGGCCAAGTCTCTTGGCGATGCGAGATGATGCGGCGTATGCTCTACCGGACATCAGGGCGGATATTGCGGCGGCGTAGTTTCGGCCTTCGTCGCTGTCGTATGGGAGGCCTCGCGCCATTAGTAGGGCGCCTAGGTTTGCGTAGCCAAGTCCCAGTGGGCGAAAGTCGTGACTGTTCTTCTCTATGGCGGGGGTTGGGTAGCCTGCGTTGCTGACGAGGATCTCTTGGGCGCTGATCACGACATCGACTGCGTGCTCGAGGGATTCGACGTCGAACTCGCCGTCTACGGTTCTGAACTTCATTAGGTTCAGGGAGGCGAGGTTGCAGGCGGAGTCGTCGAGGAACATGTACTCTGAACACGGGTTGGACGCGTTGATCCGGTTCGTGTTCGGGCAGGGGTGCCATTTGTTGACTATGGTGTCGAACTGGATTCCAGGATCGCCGCAGATGTAAGCAGCCTCAGCCATCTCTCTCATCAGGTTGCGGGCCTTGTAGACGTCCGCTACCTGGTGGTTTGTGATGTATCGGGTCTTCCATTCCTTGTCCTCTGTTACTGCGTGCATGAACTCGTCTGTGACGCGGACACTGTGGTTGGCGTTCTGGAAGAAGATGGAGCTGTAGGCTTCTCCATCGACGGCTCCGTCGTAGCCCGCGTCGATTAGGGCCCAGGCTTTCTTCTCCTCTTTCGCTTTTGACCAGATGAACTCCTCAATGTCGGGATGGTCAACGTTGAGAATGACCATTTTCGCGGCTCGACGTGTTCGTCCGCCGGATTTTATGACGCCTGCGAACGCGTCGAAACCCTTCATGAATGAGACAGGGCCGCTGGCTTTTCCACCGGTGGAGAGGTGTTCCTTTGATGATCGGAGGGATGAGAGGTTTGATCCTGTTCCGGATCCGTACTTGAACAGCATGCCTTCTGTCTGGGCGAGCTGCATTATCGATCGCATGTCGTCCTGGACAGAGTTGATGAAGCATGCGGAGCATTGGGGTCGATCCTCGACTCCCACGTTGAACCAGACGGGGCTGTTGAAGGCGGCCATCTGGTGTAGGAGAATGTGTGTGAGTTCTGACTCGAACGTCTCAGCTTCCTCTTCGTCGAGGAAGTAGTTTCCTTTCTTGCCCCAGCGGGCGATGGTTCCCGCAACCCGGCCTATGAGCTGTTTGACACTGCTTTCTCTTCCCGGGGTCCCGAGTCTCCCCCGGAAATATTTCGAGGCGACGATGTTTGTGGCTGTCTGGGACCAGAATGAGGGAACTTCGACGTTCTTCTGTTCGAAGATCGTCTGTCCTTTGTGGTCGGTTATGACCGCGTCCCGGACCTCCCATTTTACCGCGTCGTATGGGTGGACGCCTGGTTTCGTGTAGGACCTTTGGTATCTGAATTCTCCTTGGGGGACCTTCGGTATTTGTTGGATTTCCATTGTTCTTACCTAACTCCTATACTTCTTCTTCCCCGTGTTTCGGAGGCCGAGAACTGCAGGAGTATCTCCCCACCATCGTGTCCTTGATTAAAGAGATTTGTACAGAATCGTATAAACTTGTAGTGTAACTCGGAAAGTTTTGCCGGGATATATGCGCTGTAGAGTGCAATGGTTTTTGAAACATCTATTCTTTCAGGCCGACTAGAACTCCGTCGCGTAACGGGACAATTACAGT
>WNGM01001555.1_pt1 | contig 18455 bp, 12 predicted proteins | sample 5400571 | NCBI WGS metagenome assembly WNGM01 (sample SAMN13153378, study PRJNA577476) | soil metagenome | isolation source: 100 cm soil or saprolite under Garry oak tree replicate 2 | place: USA:California | collected 2016-06-15 | reverse complement strand
GTATGAGCCACGGCTTCCAGATGCAGGGCACCTTCACCTGGGGAAAAAGCATGGACACCAGTTCTGCTACCGTTGCAGGCGACGCCTTCGGGAATTCGATCTCCAGCCTCAACTGGTTCGATATGCGATTGACACGCGGCCTTTCGGACTTCAACGTCGGTCGTACTCTAGTTGTGAACGGTACATGGCAAGTTCCGACGGCGAAGTCGTGGTTAGGTCCCGCGAAATGGGTGAGCGATGGCTGGGAACTCGGCCTTATCCTCACAGTCAGTGACGGTGTGCCATTTACTCCGACATGGGGGACTGGATCGGATCCCGCCAATACTCTGAGCAGCGACGATTTTGCTTTCCCGAACCGACTTGGTGGGGCAGGGTGCGGCACCCTCACAAATCCCGGGAAGCCCGCCAATTACCTCAAGACGCAATGCTTTGTTGTCCCAACTGCGCCGGACATGACCTTCTGGAACGCCAACTGTGACCAATTCCCACCGAGCCTCCAGCCGACCCCCACTCCGGCGAACCCAAACCCACCTCCGATCCCCGCCGTGTTCCCGCAATGTTTCAACCTCAGAGGCAATGCCGGTCGCAATATCCTGATCGGTCCGGGCATCACCAATCTAGACTTCTCCGTTTTTAAGAACAACCGCATCAAGAGAATCTCGGAAAACTTCAACGTGCAGTTCCGCATGGAGATGTTTAACATTCTCAATCACGCGAACTTTGCGCCTCCGGGACCGGGTGACGGCAATACCGACATCTTTGACGGAACAGGATCTCCCAATGGCATTGCCGGTGCTCTGGTCCGAACCACCATTCCGGAGCGGCAGATTCAGTTCGCGATCAAATTCATTTTCTAGTTTGCGAACCATCGCCACTACATTCCCAATCGCGGGCAACCACCGATCGGCTGGTTGCCCGCACTACGGACACTGACCGCTTGCACTCGGGAACTCCGAGAGGCCTTGAAAATGTCCCACAAAAGATCGACGGCTCTTGGATGTCTGACTATCGCAGCTGTAGGGGCGGCCTGCCTCAGCATCTCGCTGGACGCAACTCCCGCACCACAGGCTCAATCGCTCCTGGACTTCAAGGCTTATCGCACTCGCATCGAGCCAATCTTTCTCAAGAAGCATGAGAATGGCCTTCGCTGTTACGACTGCCATTCGACGCTGGCCACTCGATTTAAGCTGGTGCCCCTGTCGTCCGGAAATCCAGCGTGGACGGAAGAACAATCCCGCCTCAATTTTCAGGTGGTCTCACAGTTGGTCGTACCCGGCGATCCTAACAAAAGCCGCTTGCTGCTCCATCCACTGGCGGTCGAAGCGGGCGGTGACTCAACCCATACTGGTGGGAAGTTCTGGGCTTCGCGGAACGACCCGGAATGGCAAACGCTCGCTGCCTGGGTGCGTGGCAATGGCAAGACGCAGCCCTCCCCTGAGCCCAAGCCTCTGCCAAAATCCAGCGACACCCTGGATTTCCAATTCTTCAAAACCAAGGTCGAGCCGGTTTTTTTGAAAGATCGTCCGGGGCATGCGCGTTGTTACGGTTGTCATAATCTATCGAACCGAGTCTTCCGCCTTGAGACGTTGTCCGCGGGAGAATCCACTTGGACCGAAGAACAGTCGCGCTCCAATTTCGAGAATGCCCTGCGCCAAGTGGTCCCTGGAGATCCGTACTCCAGCCCGCTCCTCCTTCATCCTCTTGCGCCGGAAGCAGGAGGAGATGCCTTTCATTCCGGGGGCAGGCAATTTGCCTCTCAAAACGATTCGGATTGGCTGGCAATGGCGGACTGGGTCCGTGGCGTTCGCTCCAGAATTGCCCTCCACGACACGCCGTCTTCCCGAGCGCGGATTTATGTCACGAATAGCGCCGGCAATACGATTGATGTGATCGACCCCGCGACAAACAAAGTGGTCCAGGTCATACGCAGCATCGAACTGCCTCATGGCGTTAGTTTTTCGCCCGACGGTGCCCGCGTCTATGTCAGTAACGAATCTGAGGACGTTCTTGATGTCGTGGACCGGCAAACTTGCGAGATCCTGCGTAAGGTTGCTCTCTCTGGCCGCCCGAACAACATTGCCGTCACCAAAGACGGCGGCCGCGTATTGGTGGGTATTCGGTCGGACCCGGGTACGGTCGACGTTATTGACACAACGTCGCTCCAGCGCGTCAAAAGCATTCCAGTCGACGGCAGCGTCCACAACGTCTACGTAACTCCTGACGGCAAATACGCGGTCAGCGGCTCCATCGAGAACAAGGCGGCTACCGTAATCGACCTTCAGACCGAGCGGGCTATTGGGGAAGTGAAATTCGACCGCGGCGTCCGCCCCATGGCCTTCGAAGGCAATCCCGATGGGTCAACAGCGCGGATGTTCGTCCAGCTTTCGGGCCTCAACGGATTTGCCGTCGTCGATTTCGCGAAACGCGCCGAAATCGCCCGCGTCACCTTGCCAGATCAACCCGGCGGCTTTGGCATCGTCGAGGGGCGCACAGGCACTCCCTCACACGGCATTGGGGTTGCCCCGGATGGAAAATCCTTGTGGGTGAACAGCACTGTGGCGAATGCGGTCTTCAAGTATTCATTACCAGACCTAAATCTCGCAGGCTATGTAGCCCTGCCAGAAGTTCATCCACTAGGCCGCTCGCCGACCGGTTCGGTCCCCGAGTGGATCGCGTTCACGCCCGATAGCGCGGTCGTGTACATCTCCAACTCGGGAGCCGCCTCCGTTTCAGCCATTGACGCCAGAACGATGAAGCAAATGGCCGAAATACCTGTCGGCGAAGTCCCGAAAAGGATTAGCTCTTTGACTCTTCCATGAGCTCAATTCCTGCTAACAAGTTGCTAACAAAACTGTGCCACTCAGACCTGTTTCAGTGTACAAAACTGAGGGAGTCGCACGGGAAAATCAACTACTTACGTTTTCCAACAGGTCTGCAAAACCCCCATTCGTGGTTTTGAATCCCCATCCAAAGCCGGAGCTACGAAAATCATCGATTTCTGGCCCGTCGTAGCCTTTCGACATTGTCGATCACTCCTTTAGCTTAGGCCCAGGAGGCCATTGACCTGGTTAATGAACGTAGAAAGCATGCTTCTCGCAGTCGTGATGACAATCACCGCGATTGTAGTGATCCTGGTGGTAATCAATACCAGCATGTTATGTAAATAGGGCGGCAAGCAATGGTTTTTGAACTGAGTGATGCCCTGGGGATTTTCATCGCCGCGCTTGGTGGCGCAGCCGTAGGTTTGGAACGTGAATGGTCAGGCCATGCCAGCGGACCGAATGCGCGGTTCGCCGGAATACGGACGTTCACGTTCTTGGGCTTGCTGGCCGGATTAGCAGGGGCGTTGTGGTCTGCAGGTGTGCACACGCTTGCGGCTGTATTCCTAGCTGGCGCTTGCATGCTAATTGTGGCCGCCTCCCTTCAGCGCTTGCGCACCTTCTTCACGATGAGCTCTGGTGAAAGCGCGCCGTTTTTGAAAAGAAGCCCTCGCAGGGACACCGTGTTGCCGTCAGCCAAAGCAGTGACTCCTGAAATGCCTTCGAAGTCCGTATTGCCCGATGTCTGAACGTGGATGCTGCTAATTCCTGCGTTGGTGAACAGCGCTGGCAGAGTATCGACGCTAAAGTCGGGTGGCACGATCGAGCCGGCCTTCACGTTTGCTGTGAACTGATTCATCCGCAGCCGCACCCGGTCGGTGGTTACTGCGACGGGCGGACCTGGATTTGCCGGACCCGTCAGACGGATCTGGACGGTCTGACCGGGCAGCACCTGCGATGTATCCGTAGCACCCTCAAAGCCAACCTGTAGCGTACTCGGCACCGATAGGCCATCAGTCTCCACCTGGAATCCCGCATTGCTCAATGTAACGACCGTGGGATTGCCGACGCTCACGTTGTTGACGCTTCTTAGTTCGTCCAGAACAACCATTTCGAAGTGCGTCGCGTCATCAATTTTGAAGACGACGCCTTCGAGTTCGTCGTCCTCAGCGTCATCTTCGAATTCAATCCTCTTGGCAAGGAACACTCCCCCCGCCATCAGCATTGAATCCACTTCAACGACTTGATTGTTCTGCAGGCAAGCGAAATTGTTCGCGGCACATGCCTCGAAATCGAACTGCGTATTGCTGTCGGTTGTGATCGAAAAATCGCCATCCGCTGTATGTAACGTGAACTGCTTGTTCGTTGCGTCGAGGTTTTGAACAGCTCCCCTCAAGTCATCCAGATCGTCCAAGTCACCGGCCGGTTTCATCGAGAGTTGCTGGAGGCTGACTGCGCCGGCGAGACTGAAATCCACACCCAGATTGGCGCCGAGAATTGTGTTCGGGCTGACGTCAACCTGGATGCCGATCGGCGAATTCGGCATGACGACAATAACCGAGCCTGGAAAATTAACCGTTGAAGTAAGCGTTCCCGTTGGTTTGACTTCGCACACGGCTCCAATGGCGCAGCCAACTAGCGCGGCCCCGGTGTCGTTCTTGAAAGTGAGTTTAGGGTTAGCGAATGTGAGTAAGAGACTCGTGAACGTCCCTGGAGTTACGGCGGTTGTGCTGAGAAACGCCGATTCTGTTTCGAGCTTCTTTACCTCGATCTGAACTGGCCCTTTGCCGGCGAGCAGATCGACGCTACCAGGATTGAGCGCAGCCCCGGTGACGCTTACTTCGAACGACAATAACGTCATGCCCGTTGGCGGCGTGTCCGTCATGGTGACAGACACCGCCGCGGCTCCGGCGGCTGCAGCCGCCGTAACGGTGATCGTGGCAGTGGAACTCTTCGAGGTGTCGTTGACCGACGTCGCAGTCAGCGTGACGGTCGCCGGGTTCGGAACTGCAGCCGGCGCGTTGTAGGTAACCGAACTTGAGGTCACGTTAGTCAACGAACCTGCACCGGAGAGGGCCCAGGTGACTCCTCTGCTCAAATAGTCGTTCATGACCGTAGCCGTGAAATTCTGCGTTCCGGTGCCTGCCTTCACGCTGGCACTTGTCGGAGAGATGGTTACCGAAGATGGTGTTGGTGGCGGCTGAGAAGGCGCGTTATAACCGCCGCAGCCCGCGAGGCCGATTAGGCCCACAAACAAGATCATTCCACACGAAATAAAGCGCGGCATCAGACCAACGATGTGTCGTGGCATGTTCGAAGGCCTCCCGAATCAGTCGTGCAGCCAGGCCCGTTTGATTCGATTGCCTGCTGCCAGGTATCCCAAGAAGGGAGGTTAGGCAATTCACGAAATCAGGTTGTCAAAAAATTGTCTGGTAGATGTAAAAAGAAAGGAAAGAAGGAGGAAAAATATTCGTACTAGTACATTTTTCTGACGGGCGCCCAAAACAACACCAACAGAGAAAGGTCAGGGACAGGAGCTTAAACTCCCTTATGGGTTCGGTGGTGTGTCTACCGATGTAGACTCTCTTAGTAAGACTAGCACAAAATTTTGGTCTGGTCACGTGGAGCCATCGAATCCCAGATTTTCTGTTGTGCTCCGAGAAGGATTCGACACAGATGAATTCCTGCTGCTTGTAGGGGAGGTCGTCATGCGAAGCATCTTTAAAGGTACGCGCACACTGGCGGTCAGCGCAATGTTTGGCTCATTGCTGATGTGTCCGTACAGTGCCTGTCCACAAGAGACCAGGAATATCAGCACGAACGCGGCATCGCAGTCTGCGAAGAAGGTCGATCTCGCAACGGTTGAATCTTTGCTGCGCCAGCTTGAAGGTGAGGTACGAGATCTTAGGGTACAGCTAAAAGACCTAAAGATTCAGCAGGACTCGGCGCAGGCTGAATCCGCGCATCTGCGGAAGGAACTCGAGCAAGCTAGATCTCAGCTCGTCGCCCCGGCAGGTTCGGCGAATGCTGTCGCTTCGGAACATGCGGTCCCCGAAATCTCCACGCGCCAAGCATCAACAGAAGACCGCATCGCGAAACTTGAGGAGAACCAGCAGTTGGCGGACGCCAAGATCGCGGAGCAGAGCCAGACCAAGATCGAGAGTGCATCAAAGTATCGGGCTAGACTTTCGGGAATCATGCTGTTCAATATGTACGGCGAGCGCGGGTCCGTACTAAACGTAGACTTTCCGGAGTTAGCCGTTCCTCCTGGTCTCCTGTCTTCGGGCGGATCTTTCGGAGCATCTGCGCGTCAGTCGCAGATCGGGATTCAGGCCTTTGGTCCGACGATTGCCGGCGCACGAACAAGTGCGGATATTCAATTTGATTTTGCCGGTGGATTCCCAGAAGCGCAGAACGGCGCGACGTTTGGAATTATGCGACTACGGACTGGCACAGTTCGATTTGATTGGACGGATACGTCGATAATCGGAGGACAGGATTCACTCTTCATTTCACCACTGAGTCCCACTTCGATTGCAACTTTAGGAATCCCCGCCATGTCCTATTCAGGAAATCTTTGGAGTTGGACGCCGCAGCTCCGGGTAGAGCACAGGTTTACTCTATCGGACTCCTCTAGTTTTTCCTTACAAGGTGGAATTCTGGACAATCTGACCGGTGATCCACCCCCTTCCCTATACGAACGATATCCCAGCTGGGGTGAATATTCTGGCCAGCCAGCGTACGCGACAAGACTTTCGTGGACCCGAAGCGTTCGTGGACAAGAGCTTACGGTCGGCGCAGGAGGATATTACAGCAGGCAGCTTTGGGGATTCGGACGGAGCGTCGACGGCTGGGCGGGCACGATGGATTTGAAGCTTCCGTTGGGCAGAATCTTCGAAATCACGGCTCAGGTCTACCGTGGGCGTGCCGCAGGCGGCATCGGCGGAGGCTTGGGACAGAGCGTTCTTTGGAGTGGGTCCCTGTCCGATCCAAACACGCAAGTCCATGGACTACAATCTATCGGAGGGTGGGCGCAACTGAAGTACAGAGCCACGCCGAAATTGCAGTTCAACGGAGCATTCGGACAGGACAATCCTTTTTCCTCCGACCTGAGGAATTTCGGCGGTAATGGGGGCTATTACGGCGTGTCATTCTCAAGAAATCAAAGCGCTCTTGTGAACTTTATTTATCAGCCGCGGTCTGACTTCGTGTTTTCTTTGGAGTACAGAAGGCTGAATGCCTTTATATTGGAGAGCAACCCCAACTCGGCAAACATAGCCAATTTCAGTCTGGGGTACATATTCTAGTGCGAGCTTCCTTAAAGGTTCGGCGCATCGCGACGGGAATGTTCTGCTGTGCTTCTCTCTTGTATGGCTCCTCCGCCTACAGCCAACTGAACACGGTGAGTGCGCACGTGGAAATTACGAAAAAAGCCGACCCCAAGCAGGTGAAGAGCGCCAGGCCCGTAGCAAACCTGTCGGAAGTGGTACTATGGCTCAAACCTTTGGACATTACTGCGGGAGAAGCTGCTCCTGCCGAGCAATCTCACAAGCGGTTGCAACTGATTCAGAAGAACAAAAGCTTTCAGCCTCATGTCCTTGTCGTGCCAGTCGGTTCAACGGTGGATTTTCCTAATCGCGATGCATTCTTTCACAATGTTTTTTCGCTGTTTGATGGCAAACGATTTGATCTCGGGCTTTATGAGGCGGGAGCAACCAATTCTGTTCGATTCGATCGCCCAGGGATCAGCTTTTTGTTTTGTAACATTCACCCAGAGATGAGTGCAGTCGTGATTGCCGTGGATACCCCTTACTACGGGGTGTCCGACCGCGCTGGAAACATCACTATACATGACCTCCCGGATGGCAAGTACGAATTGCATCTGTGGTACGAGCGAAGTCTCCCGGAAGATCTAAAAATGCTCACGAGAATCGTCACCGTGGCCTCGGCCACGAAGGATCTTGGCACGATTAGCGTCCCCGAGAATTCCAGTTTCTCACCAGCTCACAAGAACAAGTACGGACAGGACTACACGTCTGCGCCTTCACGACCCTATTCAAATCCATAGTTAATTTTAGTCTGGGGAATCTTACCCGAAATCTATGTGAAACCGTCCTCTATCACCCCTAGAGGCGCGCTAAGTCAGTGCCGATTTTACACTTTCGGTTATGGGTTGTTGTGAGAGAGGCAGCCGTACGAGGACGGTAGTTCCGCGTTCCGAGGTCTGCTCTATCGACACGGAACCAGAGTGGTCTTGGACGATCTTGCTGACAATAGCGAGGCCCAGACCTGTCCCGTTAGGTTTGCCATAGCTTACAAAGGGATCGAACAGGGTGTCCTGAATGGGCTCAGGAATCCCGGGGCCGGGGTCCGTAATTCGTATTTCGAGATCCTTGTCTGAATTCTTGGCGGTAATCACGATTCTACCATCAAGCCCCTGTGAGGCTTCGCATGCGTTCAGAATTAAATTAAAAAACACACGCTCCAGCTTTTTGGGGTCAAACATCCCTTCAAGGCCTCCAGGTGCGCTGAGAACAATATTCGAATCTCGGAATTCAGGTCTTGCATGGATCGCCTCGATCGCCCGCCGAATCACCTGGTCGATTTTCGTTCGTGCGGGACTGATCGCGTTGCGCTGGTACGAGAGCTCTCGGAGAGAGTCGATCAAGTCGGTCATCTGAGTCGCCGCAGTTTTGATCTCTTCGTAGATTTCGTCTTTTTTGAGCTTTAATTCGTCTGCCTCGTGGAGAAACTCTGCATTGGCGACAATTGCGGCAAGATAATGCCGCAAATCGTGCGAAATGGAACTTGCAGCGCGGGCCAGTGCCGCAATTCGCTCGCTATCTATCCTCTGGCGTTGCAACGCCAAGAGCTGGCCTCGCATTTGCGCGAATGAAGTGCTCAGTTCGACGAGCTCAGTGCTGCCTCGTGGCGTAATGGAGTAGGTGAAGTCTCCTGCAGCGAGTGCCTTAACACCGGCCACCAAATTGTCCAGAGGACGGGTCACTGTGCGAGCAACGAAAGCAAACAGCACCGCTTCAAAAAGTACGGCCAACACACATACCAAATAAATGGTATGGTTCAACCCTGCAATCAAAGAGTTGAGGGGAGCGAACGGCATCATCACGTAACAGCGGACCGGAGACGTTGATGATCCGTGCAGCAAAACGGAAGAAAATGCGTACTGATCAGTTTCGAGCGCCAGCTTACCCGAAGTCGCGTTGGCCCCAATATCTCCAGAGCGAATTCGCCGCTCTAAGTCTGCTTTGTCTCGCTGAGGGAGTGTGGAGGCGATCGCCGTGTCACCGATGCTAAGGACGATCTGGTTTCCAGCGACCGCGGCGAGTTGTTGTGCGACGGCGGAATCTACTTGATAGCCGATTGCGAGTAGACCCAACTGGTGTTCCTTTTGTCCGGCTCCAGACGTAATAGAATGCAAGAAAACCCAGTAGAGTCGGCCGTCGTCGTACCACCAGGAGGCATCCTCTCCGAGGTCAATGGACCGCCTCAGGTCCCGTTCGGACGCGGCTGGAGACCATCCAGGTTTGGTGATGTGCAGCGCTACAACCTCCTGGTTGGGTTTCGCGAGAACGAAGAGGTCGCTTCCTGCCAGTCTCCAGAAAGTCTCTGAACCATCCTGGATCGTGGGCGCGTGTTCTGTCGACATAAGTGCTTTGAGCGTGGGCAGCTCGGCAAGCATCGCCGCTGTTCGCGATAACTGCGATTCCCGCTGCTGTTGCACGGTTTCGAAAGCGCGCACCGATCTATTCGTTCCATCGCGAATGTTTCTCTCAACTTCGACATTTACAGTGTGTCGAATGAAGAGCAGGATCGAGCCCGCCAGTGCGAGAATGATCAACAAAGCAGCGATAAAGAGCTGAGACCGCAGTCGGTACGTTGTCATGGTGTATAAAGCTGGCAGCCTTCCAATCTTGCCCAGTCCCTAAACATCCAGGACGAGTTTATATCCTGCACCGTGCATCGTGAGCAGGAAGCGTGGCTCAGCAGGATCCGGTTCCAATTTCTGCCGCAGACGTAAGATGTGATTGTCCACAGTCCGCGTGGAAGGATAGTTTTGATATCCCCATACTTCGTTGAGCAGTTCTTCCCGGGACACTACCCTGCCGGCCGAAGAGGCCAAATACTTCAGCAGTTTGAATTCCTGCGTTGTGAGTGTCACGGCCTCGCCTGATCGGATTGCCTCCATGCTCGTAAAGTCGATCCGCGTATCTCCCAACGTAAGTACCTCATGGCTGATCTGCTTGGGGCCAACTTCTAAAACCGTCTGGGCTTTTGCTCCACTGCGGCGCATCGCACGACGTACACGAGCCAGAAGCTCTTTCGGGCTGAACGGCTTGGTCACGTAATCGTCGGCGCCCAGCTCCAGAAGCAGGACTTTGTCGTCCACTTCTGAATTCGCACTCAAAATAACGATCGGGACGGATGGCGCTTGAGCCTTAAATTCGCGGCAAAGCTCCTTGCCCGAAATACCTGGGAGCTTTAGATCGAGAACCACAACGCAGGGGAGTTCTTTGCGGAACATTTCGAGGCCGCTCGGGCCATCGGGGGCAATTTGAACCTGCAGTGAGTCTGCTTCGAATAAACGCTGAAGCGTGCGTTGCATCGGGCGGCTGTCTTCCACAATCAAAACGGTTGCCATGCTAATCGCCTCGGCTTGTCGAGAGTCCACAATAGATTAGTAATGATTCTCAGGACCCGAAGAAGATATGTCGCTTGTCGTGACATCTCCTAACCATTAATACAATTTGGCGGTGATTGCCAGTGGCCGGAAGATGCGAAGCCAAGGTCACCTCCTACTGCGCCCAACAGAACTTCCCGCAAAGCCTTGCGAACGGTACCAGCGAGAGGGGGACATCCATGTCTCCATGGTAATTCTGGAAGCGAAGCAAAATACTAATTAGCTGCTGATTTTTCAAACTGTTGACAATTCCGTGACAGAAATCTGACTTGTGAAAACGCTTGTGCGGCAGGCAGGCTTAACACGGATTAGGAAGGGAATGGAAACTGAAAGGAGTGGTTTCGATTTGGCGGAGAGTGAATTCCACTGACGGGTTGCAACGCCATTGATTCTAGAGCCCTGCTGCTCTCGACAAGTTTTCCCTCGCCACGAGGCGTGACCGAGATCACACCACACAAATCATAACAATTTGTTTGCTTGGTCGAGACAATCCTGGGACAACTAGCGCTTTTTTCTACCTTATCCTCCGTCGTCAGGATACGGGGCGCGGTTCTCACGATTTCGTCACAACGTGAAAACTCAAGGGCGCGTTTCCGGTTCTTGCAAGCCATGTTCATTTAGAGACACGGAGGATTTAGTTGCGAAGAATAACGGCGTTCTTCTTCTTCTTGGGCTTACTTGGAGCAGTCTTGCTTGTAGGTTGTGGGGGCGCGTCCAACCCGCCGGCCATCGCCCCAGGGGCCCAATCCGCACAGGTGAGCGTTTCCCTTACGGATGCCCCTCCCGCGGGCGTTACCGTCTTCACGTTTGAAGTCACGATAACAGGTGCGGCTCTTAATCCCGGGAATGTGGACATCCTCGCAGGAAAAGGGCCCCAACGAATTGAGGTAAAGAAGCTGGAGACCGAAAACGCTTTTCTTAGCACGGCGAACATCGCCCCCGGAAACTTCACAAGCCTCAATCTCACTTTTTCCAATCCAGAGCTGACTTTTCTCAACGGCACGGGCACCACACTGGCGGGATGTGCTTCAGGGAGCGTTTGCGAGATTAAGCCATCAGGTGCGCTTACAGCCACAGTGAACGGTCAATTCAATTCGATGAGTGGAACCCAGACTGGCGTGTTAGTTGATTTAAATCTTGCCAACCTCTTAACGCCATCGCTGGGCGTGGACTTCAGCGGCGCCAGCGCGGTTACGGCGACTCAACAAACAAAGGAAGCCGAAGGGGAGCTGGAGGATCTCGATGATGTGGATGGTATTGTGGCAAGTCCTTCGTCCAGTCAATTCACATTGCAGACCACCGATATGGGGAATATTACAGTAGCCATCGATTCGAACACGCAGTTCGATGGATTCGATACATGCGCCGCAGCGAACGCAACTTGCGTTCAGAGCGGGCAGTCGGTCGAGGTCGACCTGATGCTGCTTGCTAATGGTGGTTTCTTGGCAAAGAAAATCGAACTGGAAGACGATGCACAACAAGCGGCCGATGACGAACTCGACGGTGTCATTTCTAAAATTGACGGGCCCGCCCAGTTTGAAATGGTCGTCAATGACGAACTCCGAGCCGTTGCGAATGTTTCCGTCGGCGATCCTGTCACAGTCATGCTTACCACCTCAGGCGGGGGCACTTCGTTTCAGGTGGACACCAACGGCCTCACGGTTCCGTCAACCCTGCAGCAAGCATTCGAAGGAGCGACCGACACGTCGCAATTGTTGCCAGGTCAGACCGTGCAGGTTCGAAAGTTAACGATGACAGGAGGACCGGCGCCCGCAGTGATTACTATCACCACGGATCGCGTCCGGCTCCGCGACACGCGTTTCACGGCAACAGTGTCTGGTGCGCCGTCCGGGAACAATTTCAACGTCGTAGGCCTGCCTGGCTTGTTCACTGCGGCAGGTATCAGCCAGATCCAGGTCCAGACCTCCTCACACACCAACTTTGAAAACGTCAGCGGAGTCAGCGGTCTTTCCGACGGCTCGACTGTCTCGCTTCGTGGGTTGCTTTTCGCTAGCTCACCGAACCCGGTGCTGATCGCAGACAAAGTTCGCAAGCGTTGAAGAATCCTGGCGTTTGGGGTAACGCGAGTCCGAGGCCATCGCCACTTTGGGGTGGCCTTGGGACGCGCTCATCCTACTTCGTCTCCTAATTGAAGCAGGCTGCGATTAAGTACGTCTCCTTTTCGGACAACTCCAAGCTCGGGCAGGACTATGGCTGACGTTCTAATTTGCGGTGGCGGCGTTGCGGGTTCCACGCTTGCGATTCTGCTTGGACGACGTGGTATGCAAGTGGAACTCTTCGAGCGTAGCCACTTTCCCAAAGAGAAACCATGCGGCGAAGGATTGATGCCCGCTGGTGTGGCCGTTCTAAATCGCCTCGGAGTGGGGGAGGCGGTCGGTGGCGCCCCATTCTATGGCGTGCGTTACCACTTCGGAAAGCATGTCACTGAAGGGAGATTTCCGAAAACAGATGGCCTTCCCGTCTCTGGGCGCGGCCAAAGACGGAAGCACCTGGATGAGGTTCTTTTCCGGACAGCGGCCGATGCGCCGGGAGTCATCGCTCACACGGGAACGCATGTGGATGGCCCGCTATGTGAAAATGGACGCGTCGTAGGGTTGCTTGTCGACGGACAGCCACGTCGCGCCGCGCTGGTCGTGGGCGCCGACGGAGTGCATTCACGGCTCCGCTATAAGATGGGCCTGAACGTTCCGCTTCGCCGCAAGCGATTCGGGATTCGAGCACATTTCAGGCTGGCGAAAGGGCAGGCTCAAACATCTTGTGTCGATGTATTCCTCGGACTTGGTCACGAGCTCTACGTGACCCCTCTGCCAGAACACGAAGTCCTTGTTGCCGCGTTGGTAGATGCAGCGCAACTCGGTGAATCTGTTGAGCGCTCCTTCCACCGATGGCTACTTGCGGAGCCAGAACTTGCCAAACGCCTTGAGGGAGCTGAGCAGATCACTGCTGCGCTCGCGACGTCGCCGCTCGCGTCACAGGCCCGCAACGGCGTGGCCCCTGGATTTGTGCTCCTTGGCGACGCCGCAGGATTCCTCGATCCCATCACCGGCGGCGGCATGACTCAAGCGCTGATGACTGCCGAATTGCTGGACCGCTACATTCCCGAACGCGCGAGCCCGGATGATTCCTGGCTCTGGAAGTTTGAGCACGCACGCCGGGCGCTTCTCTTTGACTATCGCATCCTAACTCGGATGGTCCTGTGGCTGGCCGATCATCCTCTGTTGGGTCAGCGACTGCTTTGGATCATTGATGCCCTGCCGTCCTTTTTCTCTCACCTGATAGGCGTTTCGGGAGGTGTCCGCCGCCTCGTGGCATTTCCCTGGAGCCGCTCATTGGATTTCAAGGCGGTAGCAGGAATCGAGCAGGCGTCGGTTTACCGCTCAAGGGGCAAGTAAAAGCAAGGGACCTGCTTCTCTGTGCGAGGGGCGGATCAGCATCCGTACTTTCTCTAAGCGAGGAAGCGCGCGGTACCTCCAGGCGAAGAATTCAGCTCCTGTATCGTCAGCAACTCGGAAACTATCCAGAAGGAGCTTCGGGGAAATGAATGTGGGGTTGTTTCGGAGTTTGTGGACTCTTTCCAACCCACAACCCAGCCCACAAGGGCCTCCGTCTTATATGACTCCCGCGTAGTTTGGCAGTCCCCGCGGTCTTGTAAGTTGTTGTAAAACCTAACCACGCTACCCTGATAAGGGCGAGGTTGGTGGTTCAAGTCCACCCAGGCCCACCATCTCAGAAGTTTCCAGTTGGCAGTCCTCAGTTTTCAGTTGATTTGGGATTCCAGCCTAAGGTGAATTCTTTAAGCGCCAAACTCGACCGGAAATTCCTCTTTCGTGGAAGAAGGCAACGTCATTGGCGGCAACGGGCGGGCAGAGCGATTGCGAAAATAAACGAAGGTAAGAACCATCGAGGCAGGAGCACTAACGCTCCTTTGCAGAGCGTTGAGGGGGCGTAAGCGCCACTAACGAGTCCAGCCGAAGCGATACCGAACATGAAATAGGGGAACGCCCACTCGTAACAGCGCTCGCAGACCTGCCTCAGAGGTTGACCTTCCGCAAACCCAATGACGATCGAAACCAGGCCGGAGTTGACCGGTAAATAAATGCTTTCCGTAAGGATCACGCAAACTAAAGGAGATTCCGTTCCGCTTCCGGTCAGAACGAGATGAGAGAAGTTGTAGGCCAAGCTGGTGCTCAGGATGAGCGCCGCAGCGTTGAAGGCTACTTGCACGAGGCGGGGGCGCTTGGCGCTGGCCTAGAGAGACGGAACCAGAGCGGCGGGACTGCTTCCAGCCGCTTAGCAATTCTCAGGTTATTTCATATGACTCTTGGTAGCGGGCGTGTGGTCACAGTTCGATTTGATTTGCTTGCACCGTTTTTGCGTCCAGCTCGGTCGAAACGCGAGCGAGAGCAGATGCATCCTATCAATCAGTGAGTTGGCATGCATTCTCGATCGTAAATTTGCCATGGCGGAAGAACAGGAGAAAAGAAATGCGAGTCGGGATGATATGTCTGCTTGGAGCATTGGTTTGGCTGGCGGCAAGCGTGCCAGCCAGGGCGCAGTACGGGAGCAGCAGGCTGGAGAAATGGGAATTTACGCCATTCGCGGGGTACGAAACAAGCGGGTCCTATCCGCTGACCTCGTCCACAGTAACGGTAAACGATCTGCGTATTAACGGGGCGACGAGTTTCGGCACATTCATCGGCTACTCTCTGACCTCCAATGCGCAGTTCGAGTTCATGTGGGACCGGAACCTGACTTCCTACAGCGTGCAACAGACTCCGGGTACCGCCTTTATGAAGGCCTACGACTCCACCGTGGACCAGTATCAATTCGGCTTGCTATATATGCTCCGGGGAGATGAGTACAAGTGGCGGCCGTACGTCGCGGGTAGCCTGGGCTTCACGCACGAGTTCAACAGCGGTGGCAACCCGACGCGGCTGGATTTTTCCTACGGCATCGGTGGCGGGGTGAAGTATGCGGTGACTCGCCATCTTGCGTTTAGGGGAGACGCACGCTACATGCCGACTTATGCAAATTCCGCCCTGGCTACTTACTGCGATCCATTCTACGGCTGCTATACCGCCAAAGTGTCCCAATACCAGCATCGTGGGAACTTCCTGGCGGGCCTGGCTTTCCGGTTCTAAGGAAGAAGCACGCACCCTCACTTAGCTTAACGTAAGTAATCGCCGCCACATTCGGCGAGGCGCGACCTGAGAGACTACGGCGCTGACGGTTTCTGAGCCGCAGGTGGCGGAGGCTGTGCCGCGAATTTGGCGTCGTCAACGGGGACATTCTGCTGAACTTGTTCCACCTGGATGGTGAACTGGTTTCCCGGCCGCGAAAGGGTCCAGCGAAAAGGAATCTTCAGCCCATTCACTTCGCGATAATCGGCATAGTCAATCTGCGTAGGATTGCGGCCCAGCGGCGTCTCGGCGTAGCGGACAAGGCGTAGCAAAAGGCCGGACTCCTTGTCGAAATAGAGGCGGAGCGGAGGCTGCCCTTCGCTGCGGCCCATGACGAGGTAGGTGGCATGGCCGTCGATTGTTTCACCTGTGTCAACCTGGAATTTTTCGTAAACCGTCTTCACATGCAGAGGGAAATACAGGTCCGCGTCCATGCGGGCCGCGGCGTTTTCCGCTGCGGACATCATGTGCACACGCCCCGGAACACTCAGCCAGCCCTGCTTGCCGTCGAAGGCGGTTACACTGTCGCCGTTCGAAAGATGCATGATCGAAACGCGTTTCTCAAGGGCCTTGGAGTAAACCTCGACAGAGAAGTATTGGCCGCCAAAAGCCGTGAGGGTTCCTTTTTGCACGCGGCTGGTGACTTTCTGGAGAGCTTCCGCCCCGCCGATGGCGCTGATGTATTTGTCGAGGAGCTGCTCTGCCGGTGGAAAGGCGGGTTTGGGTTCACCTGGCTTGGCGCCTTCTGCTCCTTCGCGTTTCGGTTCTTCTGCGTTGATGATCGGAGTGGCGACTGGATTCGCCCAGCCGCGATGGCACGAGTAGCAGGTGACTTCGCGGTGGCCTTCGAAATTCTCCTTGTTGATGGCCATCATCATGCCAATCATTTTTCGCGCCGTGACTTTCGGCTTCTTGTCATCTTTTTCAAACGCACGAGCAACGTGGCAGTATTCGCATTCGACACCCAGAGAAGCGGCGATGAACTGCATGGACGGGATGAGTTGATCGGCTGGAATTCCTTTGAGCGCCTGGATATTCTTGTACTCTTCTTCAGCCCACTTGGGTGCTGCTCCGCTTTCCGGGGCTGCCTTTGCGGGAACAGACTGCGCGCGTACTCCGGCGACCGCGAGCACGACGAACAACGAAGTTCCACAAGCGGAGATCCAGCCCTTCCAAACACATGGATTCATGGAGTTAATCCTCGCAGGTTATGTGACGAAAATGCTTGTGAAGTGGTTGCAGCCGTTCCAGCAAGACGGGGCGGAATCTAGACGCCGAGTTCACCGCGTTTAGCAAGCGCCGTGATGCGGTCCGCCGCGCGGAAAGCGAGCGCCATAATGGTCATGGTGGGCTGGCCGCGTCCGGAAGTTACCAGGCTGCTGCCGTCGCATAGGAAAAGGTTTTTCAGATCGTGCGTGCGATGATCTGCATTGATCACCGAGGTCTTCGCGTCATTGCCCATGCGGCAGGTGCCGAGAAGGTGCACACCAAACTGCTGCTCCTGCGCCGGGAAGCCCCACTTCTTGACGGCGCCCGCCGCCTCGTGGATCGCGTGCGCGCGCTCAAAGAGCCAGTTGGAGAGCCTTAGATCGTCGGGATGGTCCATATAAGTCAAGCGAAGAGCGGGCAATCCCCAGGCATCCTTCAGGTCCGGATCGAGGGAAAAGGAATTGTTTTCGACGGGCAGGGAAGTGCCATGACAGAAAATTTCCATGGTCCGGGTAAAGTTGTGCGCAAGAGTGGCTTTGAAATCCTTGCCCCAGCGTGGAGTTTCCGGCGGAATTCCTCCGAACGCAAATGAGATGGGCGTGAAGTCGTAGCGAGCGTCAAGACCACCGCCGCCGTAAAAACCCACCTTTTCGTGATCGAGTTCGTAAAAATCATGAAGGACGCGGCTGACGCAATAGCCCTTGTAATCGTTGAGCGGATGCTCGTAGACGCCGGTGACAGTGCCGCCGCTGTTGAACATCAGGTTCTTGCCGACCAAGCCGCTGGAATTGGCCAGACCGTCCGGGAATTGCTTGTTCGCGGAAAGCAGAAGCAGGCGCGGAGTTTCGGCGCCGTTCGCGCAGACGACTACGGCCTTGGCTCTCTGAAGATGGGTGTTGCGCTTCTCGTCAAAATACACGGCTCCGATGGCTCGGCCGTTGGCGTCCAATTCGATGCGATGCACGTAGGAGTCGGGACGAATCTCGCAGCGGCCAGTACGCTCGGCCACGCGAATCGCGGCCACCAGCGAGCTGGATTTCGCGCCGACTTCGCAGCCGAACCCGAGGCAAAAACCACACTGGACGCAGGCGCTCCGGCCCGGACGCGGCTGCGAAAGTATCGCCATGGGGGCAGGGAAGGGATGCCAGCCGAGCTTGCGGGCGGCGCGTTCAAAAAGCACGCCCGAGGATTTGACGGGAAGCGGCGGCATGGGATACGGCTTCGAACGAGGAGGATCAAAAGGGCTCGCCCCAGCCAAGCCGGAAACGCCAATCTCCCACTCCACCTTTGTGTAATAAGGTTCGAGGTCCGCATAAGTGATGGGCCAATCGGCGAGCGTAGAGCCGGGGATGGGCCCAACCTTGTTCCGTTCGATGAAATCAATTTCATGGAAGCGCCAATAGTTGGCCGTGAAATGCACACTGGTCCCGCCGACGCAGCGGCCGTAAACAAGCGCCCTCTGCGGCTTGGCCTTTTCATCGGGAGTCTTGCGAACCGTTGTCGGCTGCAGCTTGGGATGATTCGTGA
>WNGM01002076.1_pt1 | contig 18463 bp, 19 predicted proteins | sample 5400571 | NCBI WGS metagenome assembly WNGM01 (sample SAMN13153378, study PRJNA577476) | soil metagenome | isolation source: 100 cm soil or saprolite under Garry oak tree replicate 2 | place: USA:California | collected 2016-06-15 | reverse complement strand
TCGCGGTCATCGGTGGTCCTCCCACACCCAATTCCCGCGTCGACATCCGTCGCCCACAGCGACATCAAGGGGATCGACGGAACACGACACAAGGTCGCAACACTGCCGGGGCGCCCAGTTCTTGAGCACCACCACGACCAACCAGGGCCGGCCACCGGAAACCGCGGCAACGCCAGCGGATCCGGGCGTTTATGACCTTACCGTGGATCGAGCTCGACCGAAAGTACGAGCCCGGGTTGGCCGGTTTGTCCCTGCCTACTACCGCACAAACCCAGGTCAGGCGGCCATCAGCAGGCCTTCGCGCTGGACCACCTCGACCGACAGCGTCTTGTACCCGACGTCGTCGAAGAGCACCACCATCCGGTCCTCCTCGTAGCGCAGTACCGTGCCCTGCCCCCACGTGGCATGGCGGACCGTGCTGTGCACCGGGAACGGCCCGCTGACCGGAGCCACCTCGGCCTTCCCGGCGGCGCACCGGTCGCAGTGCCCGCACGGATGGTGGAGGTGCTCGCCGAAGCAGGCCAGCAGCGCCTGGCCCCGGCAGCCGGCAGTCTCCGCGACGTTACGCATCATTTCGATCCGCGAGCCCTGCAACCGTTGGTGGCGCTGCGCTTCGGCCAGCGCGAGGGTGGCGGCGTGGGACGGCTGCGGCGCGTACCGCGGTGACGCCCACTGTCCACGGTGGACGGTCTCGGCGCCGCCGACCCGCTCCAGCAGGGACAGCAGCTGCGGCAGCTTGCGCGCACCGAGTCCGGTGCGCCTGGCCAGGGCGGTCCGGCTCGCCGGCCCTTCGCGCAGCGTGGCCGCGAGCGCGGTCAGCTCGGCGACGTCCGGCGCTCCCCCGGTGAAGTACCGCTGCAGCGCGACGTCTTCCGGCCGGTACAGCAGGATGACCTGGGCCGGCTGGCCGTCGCGTCCGGCCCGGCCGATCTCCTGGAGGTAGCTGTCCGGCGAGTCGGGCAGCGCGACGTGGATGACCCAGCGGATGTCCGGCTTGTCGATGCCCATGCCGAAGGCCGAGGTGGCCACCATGACCGGTACCCGGTCGGCGAGGAAGTCCTGGTGCAGCCGGGTCCGCTCGCCGGGCGCCAGGCCGCCGTGGTACGCGCGGGCGGCGTGGCCGGCCCGGGACAGCCGTTCGGCCAGTTCCTCGGCGCCGCGCCGGGTCGGGGTGTACACGATGCCCTGCCCGGACACCCCCGCGAGGCAGGCCAGCAACCGCTGCCAGCGCAGTTCCTCGGTCGGGCAGTGCGCCGCGGTGAGGAACAGGTTGCGCCGGTCCAGGTTGCCGAGGACGAGCCGCGGGTCGCGCAGGCCGAGCCGCTCGACGATGTCCTCCCGTACCGGCGGGGACGCGGTGGCGGTCAGCGCCACGACCGGCGGCCGGCCCAGCTCGTCGATTACGTGGCCGAGTTGCAGGTAGTCGGGGCGGAAATCGTGTCCCCACGCGGAGATGCAGTGCGCCTCGTCGACGGCGACCAGCGCCGGCCGCAACCGCCGTACCTCGGCCAGGCGCTCCGGCTGGACGAGCTGTTCGGGAGTGATGAACAGGAACCGCGCGCTGCCGTCGCGGACCGCTTCGAGCGCCGCGCGCTGCTGGTTGGGCGTCTCCGCGGAGCTGACCCGCACCGCGCCGAGGCCACGCCCGTTCAGCCCGACCCGCTGGTCGTGCTGCAGCGCCAGCAACGGGGACACCACCACGGTCGGCCCGGCCAGAAGCGTCGCCGGTACCTGGTAGATAGCGGACTTGCCGGCGCCGGTAGGCAGGATCACCAGCGCATCCCGGCCGCGCAGGACGGCCCGCATCGCGGCGAGCTGGCCCGCACGCAGCGCGCGCCACCCGAAGTGTCGCCGGGCGGCGCGTCGCAGCTTGATCGAGTTCGGCAGCAGGGTCGGCATGCCGGCACGATACGCAGGGGCCGGTGTCAACGCAGAGCCGGGAGGATCTCCTTTGCGTAGAGGCCGAAGAAGCCGGGCCAGTGCGGGCCGATGTTGTTGACGTAGATTTCGTCGTACCCCGCGTCGACGTACTTCTGGATCGTCTCCCGGTGCTTGTCCGGATCGGGGCCGCAGGCGTGGGTCCTGGCGGTCGTCTCCGGCGTGACGAGCCGGCTCGCCTGCTCGAAATGCCTGGGCGAGGGCAGCACCTGGGCCAGCTCGCCGGGCAGCCCTTCGTTGGCCCAGCGCTCGTGCGCGATGCGTACCCCTTCGGCCGCGCTGTCGGCGAAGCACACCTTCAGCCCGGCCGCGGCCGGCTTGTCCCCGCCGCCCTTCTCCCGGAACCGCTGGACCATCGACGCATCCGGCTTGGTGCTGATGTACCCGTCGCCGATCCGCGCGGCCAGGTCGATCGCCCTGTGCGTCCAGCCACGGATGGAAGTGATCCGAGATCCACAGGGCTTCGAAGCCGGCGTCGGCCGCGCGCCGGGCCTGGTCGAGCAGGTCGGCCGGGCCGAACTCCTCAGACGACAGGAAGTATCCGATCCGCATGGGGATCCGGTACCCAGCGCAGCCGGGCACATGCGGCAGAATCGGCGCCATGCAGATCGGCCTTCAGATCCCCGACTTCACCAATCCCGCCGGCCCCGGACAGCTCGCCGCCGACCTCGCCCGGATCGCGCGTACCGCCGACGATCTCGGCTTCCGGTACCTGGCGGTGATGGACCACTTCTTCCAGATCGGCGTCATCGGGCCGCCCGAGCGCGCGATGCTGGAGGGGTACACGACGCTGGGTTTCCTCGCCGCGCACACCACCCGCGCCGAACTGATCACGGTGATGACCGGGGTCATCTACCGGCACCCGGGCCTGCTCGCGAAGACCGTCACGACGCTGGACGTGCTGTCGGCCGGCCGGGCGTGGCTGGGCATCGGCGCGGCCTGGAACGAGGAGGAGTCGCGCGGGCTCGGGGTACCCTTCCCGCCGGTTGCGGAGCGCTTCGAGCGGCTGGAGGAGGCGCTGCGGATCTACCAGCAGATGGGGCGCGGCGACGAGACGCCGTTCGAGGGCCGGCACTACCAGCTTGCCCGGCCGCTGAACTCGCCGGCGCCGCTGCGCAGCCCGTACCCGCCGATCATGATCGGTGGCGGGGGCGAGAGGAAGACGCTGCGGCTGGTGGCGAAGTACGCCGACGCCTGCAACCTGTTCGTCACCCCCGATCTGGAGCACAAGCTGGACGTCCTGCGCGAGCACTGCCAACGCGAGGGCCGCGACTACGACGAGATCCTGAAGACCGCCTACTACATACCGGACGTGGGCACCAAGGGCGAGCGGGTCGACGACGTCCTGGCCGACCTGCGGCGGCTGGCCGACCTCGGGTTCGGCGCGACGATCGGGGCGGTGCCGAACGTCTACGAGATCACGCCGCTGGAGGTCATCGGGCAGGAGGTGATCCCGGCGGTCGCGTCCTGGTGACCGGTCACAGCGAGCCGGACGCGACGCCGGTCGCCGGTCGGGGCCCGTCCGGCGACCGCGGCGCCACTTCCACGGGTACCGCTTGCATGGGTACCGCGGAAAGGCCCCAGCCGGTACGGAAGGCGTCGATCGCCTGCCACGCCAGCAACGGGCTCGTGCCGGCCCTGGACGCTGACCGGCGCGGGAGCGCAGGCGCTGCCATCATCGCCCGTTGGGGTCGGTCGTCGCTACCGGTACCGTCCGTCCCTCGGCGACGGCGGTCTCCACCGCGGCCAGTACGGCGACCGTGTCGCGCCCGGCGTGCGCGTCGAGCGGATCCCGGGTGACCCCGGCGGCGACGTTCGCGACCAGCCGGGCGACCGCGGCCCGGAACGCGTCGATCAGGTCCGTGGTCAGCGTCGGCAGGGTGACCGGACCGGCCGGCCCGAGCAGCACGGTCTCCCAGGTCACCGCCTCGGGCGTCTGGTCGATGCTCAGGTGCAGGGTGCTCACCGCACCGCCGGCGTGGCGTACGAGAACGTGGTGCGTCTTCGCCGGAGCGGCCATCGCGGCGACCTCGACGACCGGCCCGAGCACCGGCACGATCGAGGCCAGCGCGTGCGGGCCGAGGTCCCACAGCCCGCCCTTCTCGTCCCGCCAGGGCGAGTCCGCGTACGGGCTGCCGGGTGCCTTGGCGGCACCGTAGAGCGTGGTCCGCGAGCCGTACCAGCCGCCGGCCGCCGCCGCCTCGGCCAGGAAGTCGGCGAACTCCGGCTGGTACCGGTTGGTCGTGAAGACCAGCGCAGCCAGCCCACCGGCGTCCACGGCGTCCACCAGCGCGTCGGCGGCGGCCACGGACAGCGCAACCGGCTTGTCCAGCAGCAGGTGCCGGCCGGCCCGTGCGGCCCGCAGCGCCAGCTCGGCCTGAACGTCCGGCGGCAGCGCGACGGCGACCGCGTCCACGTCGGCGATCAGCTTGTCGAGCTCAGGGTAGGCGCGCACCCCGTACCGGTCGGCCACAGCCTGTGCCTTGCCGGGACTGCGGCCCCAGACCCCGACGAACTCCGCGTCCGGATGCCGGTGCAGTCCGGCCGCCTGCGTTTCGGCGGCCCAGTATCCGGTGCCCAGAAGCCCGAACCTCAGCATCGGCCGATCATGTCACAGCGGGCGGGTACCGTGACCTCGTGGCGCGGATGAGCCCGGCGACCCGGGCCCGGCTGATCGATCTGGGAATCACGGTGGCCGTCGCCGTGGTGATCCAGATCGCGATCGCGGTCGCCGCCGAGCCGGGGTCGCGTCCGGCCGGCGTGGTGGGACGGCTGCTCGGCGTCGCCATGGCCCTGCCGCTGCTGGTCCGCCGCCGGTGGCCGGCCGGGGCGGCGTGGGCGAGCGCGCTGGTGCTGCTCGTGTACTACTCGGCCAACTTCCCCGGGTTCCCGCCGACCGTGGTGCTGATCGTCCCGCTCTACTTCGCGGTCGAGGCGGGCCGGCTCTGGCAGGTTCTTCCACAGCCGGTCTTCTTCATCACCGGCGGAGTGATCGTCGGATTCCGGCACGGCAACTCGGTACTCGACGAGATCAACGCGCTGCTCCCGCACGTCGCGCTGATCACCGTGGCGATCCTGCTCGCGCTGCTGGTCCGTGGCCGCCGGGCGCTGACCGCGGAGACCCATGAGCGGCTGCGGCTGGCCGCCGAGGAGCGCGACCGGGAAGCCGCCCGGCGGGTCGCGCAGGAGCGGCTGCGGATCGCCCGGGAGCTGCACGACACGGTCGCGCACGCGATCGCTACGATCACCGTGCAGTCGGGTACCGCGCTGCACATCCTGGACAACCGGCCGGACCAGGCGCGCGAGGCGCTGCAGGCGATCCGGAGCACCGGACAGGCGGCCCTGGCCGAGCTGCGGGCCACCGTGGGCGTCCTGCGCGAGGAGAACGAGGGCGCCGGGCCGGCCGACCGCACCGCCGGGCTGGACCGGCTGCCGGCGCTGCTCGCCGCGGTACGGGCGGCGGGGCTTTCGGTGGCGGTGCGGACCGACGGCGCTCCGGTACCGTTACCGTCCACAGTGGACCATGCCGGATACCGGATCCTCCAGGAGGCGCTGACCAACGTGCTGCGCCATGCCGGCCCGCAGGCGGCTGCCACCGTCCACATCGGATACCAGCCGGACCAGTTGTGCCTGGAGGTCCTCGACGACGGCACCGGTGCCGCGCCTGGTGCGGGCCGCAGCGGTGGCGGGCACGGGCTGGCCGGGATGCGGGAACGGGCGGCCGCGCTCGGCGGTACCGTCCAGGCCGGGCCGCGCGACGAGGGCGGGTTCGCGGTCCGCGCCACGCTGCCCTTGATCGTGAGCGAAGCGAGGCGCGGCGGCGTCTGGACAGACGAACGCCGCCTTACTGAGCCGGCCCAAGTGCCGGCTCACGAGGAGCGCAGCGACGAGGGAAGACGGCGCACCGAAGCGCCTCGCGGAGCGAACCATGATTAGAGTTCTCCTTGCCGACGACCAGGCGCTTGTGCGGGCCGGGTTCCGGGTGCTGCTCGACTCGGCCGAGGACATCGAGGTCGTCGGCGAGGCGGCCAACGGCGGCGAGGCCGTCGCGCTGACCCGGCGGCTGCGTCCCGACGTGGTGCTCATGGACATCCGGATGCCCGAGGTCGACGGGATCACCGCGACCCGGCGGATCACCGGGGACGCGACGCTGGGCGGGGTGCGGATCCTGGTCCTGACGACCTACGCCGAGGAGGAGAACGTGTTCGCCGCGCTCCGCTCGGGGGCCAGCGGGTTCCTCGTCAAGGACACCGAACCGGCCGACCTGCTGCAGGCGGTACGGGTGACGGCGCGGGGCGACGCGCTGCTGTCGCCGAGCGTCACCCGGGCGGTCATCGCGAAGTACACCGCGACGGTCGGGCGGGCGGCGGCGCCGGCACCGCCGAGCCCGCTGCTCGACCTGCTCACCGAGCGGGAGCGGGAGGTGGTCCGGCTCGTGGCGGCCGGCCTGTCCAATGCCGAGATCGCCGAGAAGCTCGTGGTCAGCCCGTTGACGGCGAAGACCCACGTGAGCCGGGCGATGACGAAGCTCAGCGTGCGCGACCGCGCGCAACTGGTGGTGTTCGCCTACGAGACCGGCCTGGTCGAGCCGCGGCGCCTACTCCCGGGGGAGTAGCCGGCCGGAGTACCCGGCGCAGCACAGTGTCTGCCGGGGGCGGACGATCGACGGCCGGCTGGTCGCGAGCATCGAGGGCATGACGAATACCCGGATCCTCGGCCGGATTGCCGGCCTGTGCTACCGGCGGCGCGGGCTGGTCGCGCTCGCCTGGCTGGTCGTGGCGGCCGGCCTGCTCGTGCTCGGCTTCACCAAGGGCGCGCCGTCGAGCAACGACTTCGGCGGCGGCAACAGTGACAGCGTCAAGGCGGCCAACCTGCTGTCGGCGCACTTTCCCGACCAGCGTGGCGCGTCGCTGACGCTGGCGGTACACGCCGGCGCGGGCGTGCGCGACCCGGCCGTCCAGGCGCGGGTACGGGACGTGCTCGCCGCGCTGCGGGGCGCGCCGCACGTGGTGAGCGTGGCCGATCCGTACCAGGTGCCCGGGCACATCTCGCCCGACGGCGGTACCGCGTTCGCGACGGCGGCGCTGTCGGTCCGCGACGAGAGCATGCCCGCGACCGAGACGCTCGACCTCGTGCACCAGGTCCGCGCGGCGAGCCGTGCTTCCGCCACAAGCACTGGCGTGACGTTCGCGCTCGGCGGCAGCGCGGTGAACATCGCCGAGACGCCGGGCGGCGGCCCGTCCGACGGGATCGGCATGACCGCCGCGCTGGTCGTGCTGCTGATCGCGTTCGGTTCGGTGCTCGCGGCGATCCTGCCGCTGGTCACCGCGATCTTCGGGATCGGCGTCGGGCTCGCCGGCATGATGCTGCTCAACCACGTGCTGCCCAGCCCCGGCTTCACCCCGATCCTCGGCGCGATGATCGGGCTGGGCGTCGGCGTCGACTACGCGCTGTTCATCGTCACCCGGTACCGCGAGGCGATGGCGGACGGCAGGGATCCCGAGGCCGCCACGGTACAGGCGATCGCGACCGCCGGCCGGGCGGTGCTGTTCGCCGGCGGTACCGTCGTCGTCGGCCTGCTCGGCCTGCTGCTCATGGGCCAGCCGCTGCTGCGCGGGGTGGCCGTGGACACCGCGCTGACGGTCGCGTTGACGATGCTGGCCGCGCTGACCCTGCTGCCGGCGCTGCTCGGGTTCACCCGGCGCGGCATCGACCGGCTGCGGGTACCGCACCTGGGCCGCCGCCGGTCGGGTACTCCCCTGGCGGCGCGCTGGGCCGGCGTGATCGCGCGGCGTCCGGTCCTCGCCACCGTCGGCGCCGCCATCGTGCTGCTGGTGCTGGCCGCGCCGACGCTGGGGATGCGGCTGTCCATGCCGGACGCGAGCACCCAGCCGCACGACACCAGCGGGTACGCCAGCCACCAGATCCTGGCGGCCGGGTTCGGCGAGGGCTACGACGCGCCGCTGTTCATCGTGGCACCGCCCGCGTCGGCCGATGCGGTGGCCGCGACGGTCCGGAGTACCCCGGGGATCGCGTCGGTCTCCCCCGCCCAGGTCAGCTCGGACGGCGCGGTGGCGCTCGTGGTGGCGTACCCGACGACGAGCGCCCAGGCGGCGCCGACCGCGACGGTGGTCCGGCACCTGCGCGCCGACGTGCTGCCGGCCGGCGTCCACGTCGGCGGCCCGGTCGCCGGTACCGTCGACTTCGCCGACCAGGTCGGCCGCCGCCTGCCGTTGCTGATCGCCGTGGTCGTCGGCGTGTCCCTGCTGCTCCTCGTCGCGATCTTCCGTTCGGTGACCCTGGCGGTGAAGGCGGCCGTGGTCAACCTGATCTCGATCGGCGCCGCGTACGGCGTCCTCGTCGCGGCCATCCAGTGGGGCTGGCTGACCCGGATCCTGGGCTTCCCCGGCCCGATGCCGATCGCGGCGTACGTACCGATGATCATGTTCCCGGTACTGTTCGGGCTGTCCATGGACTACGAGGTGTTCCTGGTCTCCCGGATCCGCGAGGCGTACGACCGGACCGGCCACACCCGAAGCGCCGTCGTCCACGGGCTGAGCCGGACGGCGCGGGTCATCACGGCCGCCGCCGCCATCATGATCGTGGTGTTCCTGTCCGTCATGTTCGGCGCGGACCTCGCCGTCAAGCAGCTCGGGCTGGGCCTGGCCGTGATGGTGTTCGTCGACGCGACGCTGGTGCGGATGGTGCTGGTACCCGCCGCGATGGAGCTGCTCGGGCGGGCCAACTGGTGGCTGCCCGGGTGGCTGGCCCGGTTGCTGCCGGCAGTACACGTCGAGACGGCCGCCGGCGAGCCGGAGCGGATCCTGATACCGGCCTGACCCGCGCCTTCCGGCATAGTGGGGTGGCAGGCTGCCGGAAGGGGAGCGATGAAGCTGGGACAGGCTGTCACATTGGTCGCCGCCGCGGTCGTCCTGACCGCGGCGTGCGATCGCACCGCACCGGTCCAGCCCGGCCCGGTACCGTCGGAGCGGGTGGTCAGCCCGGGGCCCTCGGGCAGCGGCGCGGCCCTCGCCGACGGCGACTGGCCGACGTACCACAAGGACAACTCCCGCAGCGGCGTGGTGCCGGACTTCCCGGCGCCGCGCGCGCTGTCCACCGCCTGGAAGGCCACGCTGGACGGCGCGGTGTACGGCCAGCCGCTGGTGGTCGGCGACACCGTGTACGCCGCCACCGAACACGACACCGTCTACGCCCTGGCGGCGGACACCGGCAAGGTGCGCTGGTCGGCCCACCTGGGCGAACCGATGCCGGGATCGCAGTTGCCGTGCGGCAACATCAAGCCGCTGGGCATCACCAGCACGATGGTGTACGACCCGGACACCCGGCTGGTGTTCGCGCTGGCCGAGACGACCGGCGCGCACCACACGCTGTTCGGCCTCGACGCGGCCACCGGCGCGGTAACGGTCACCCGGGCGGCCGAGGCGCCGAAAGGCAACCCGGTGGCCCACCAGCAACGCTCCGCCCTGACGCTGTACAACGGCCGGGTCTACATCGCGTACGGCGGCCTGGCCGGCGACTGCGGCAACTACATCGGTTCCGTGGTCGGCATCCCGACCACCGGCAGCGGCACGGCGGTCAGCTATGCGATACCCACCAGCCGCGAGGGGGGCATCTGGACCCCCGCCGGCGGCATCGTCCACAATGGACAGCTGCTGTACGCGGTGGGCAACAGCGAGTCCAGCGGCGGCAGGTACGACGGTGGCGACTCGGTCATCGCGCTGGATCCCGACCTGCACCTGCTCGACAGCTTCGCCCCGAGTACCTGGGCGCAGGACAACGAACGGGACCTGGACCTCGGCTCGATGACCGCGGTCGTGGTGAACGGGTACGTCCTCATCGCCGGCAAGCGTGGCGTGGCCTACACACTGCGCCCCGACCATTTCGGCGGCATCGGCGGGCAGGTCGCCCAGGCGGACGCCTGCTACGCCTTCGGCGGCGCCGCCGTCGACCGCGACGTCGCCTACCTGCCCTGCACCGACGGCCCGCGCGCGGTCCGCGTGGACACCGCCGGGCACGTCAATGTGGGCTGGCATGCCGCGGTACCGGCGGCCGGCTCGCCGGTACTCGGCGGCGGCGCGCTGTGGGTGGTCGACTACGACGGCGGCGTCCTCTACGCGCTCGACCCCGCGAACGGGGCGGTCCGCCAGCAGGTGTCCATCGGCACGGCACCGCACTTCGCCTCCCCCACCCTGGCCCGCGGGCGGGCCTACGTCGGCACCCTGACCGGCGTGGTCGCGGTCAGCCCCGGGTGACAGGGCGAGCAAATCTTCGGCATCATGGAGCGGTGACGGCTTGGGAGTACGCGCGGTTGGAGTACCGGTCGACGGGCAGCTTCGGCACCGACAAGTTCATGGACTGGCAGGCCATTTTCCACTACCCCGGTGGCGTGCAGCGCTGGGGTACCGACGAGCGCTTCGACGACATCAAGCACCTCAACCGCGCGGGCGCCGACGGCTGGCAGGTCTACGACCGCGCCGGCCTCCTGGTCGGCCAGCCGCAGCGCCTGCACATGGTGACGTACTCCCTGAAGCGGCCCTCCGGATAGGAGCCCTCAGCGCAGGATGCGCCAGGTCCCGGGCCAACGCGGCGTGGTCGACGATGGTGTGCGGGTCAGCCCGGACAGCGCCGCCGGCAGCAGCTCCCGTACCTCCCCGTCGGAGCGCTCGGCGAGCAGCGCCTTGCCCAGCGACGTGGTGTGCGCCGGCATCCGGGTGGTCAGGTACACCACGTCGGTGCCGTCCCCAGGTGCACGGTCTCCGTAGTCGTCTCGGCGAGCCAGTCCAGGGTGTCCCGGGCGGCCCGGACGATGTGGTCACCGTCGATGTAGGAGGTACCGACGAGCAGCGCGCGCAGCCCGATGCCGTAGAGCGTGCCGGTGGTGTCGGTCTCCACCCAGCCCAGGTCGGTCACCGCACGCAGCGCGTCAGCCACGAACGTCGAGCCTTCCGTCCACCCGGCGCGGCAGCCCGAGCGGGTTGTCCTCGGCCAGCTCCGGCGGCAGTAGACCGGCCGGGGCGTCCTGGTACACGACCGGCCGCAGGAACCGGCGGATCGCGGTCGTGCCGACCGAGGTGTGTCCGGCGAACGTGGTCGCCGGGCACGGGCCGCCGTGGTGCTGTGCCCAGGTGACCGCGACCCCGGTCGGGAAGCCGTTCCAGACCAGCCGCCCGGCCCGCTGCCGTACTTTGAGCGCCACCCGGTCGGCGAGCGAACCGGGCTTGCCCTCGTCGGATCCACTGTGGACGGTCGCGGTCAGGCTGCCGGGTACCCGGTCGAGCGCGGCGAACAGTTCGTCCTCGGTGGCGTACTGGATGACCATCACCAGGGGGCCGAAGCACTCGTCGACGAGCAGGTCGTCCACCGCGCCGGCCGGGGCAACCAGGACGTGCGGCGAGATCTCGCCGTCCTTGCCGAGGACCGTGCGTACCCCCGAATGTGCCACCCGCGCGGCCGCACCCCGCACGAACGCGTCGTGGATGCTCGGGGTGAGGATCGGCCCGCCGGGGATCTGCGCGGCGGCCTCGCCGAGCGCGCTGACCAGCCGCTCGCCGTCCTCGCCGGCCGGCACGAACGCCAGGCCCGGCTTGGTGCAGAACTGGCCGACGCCGAGGGTGAACGAGCCGGCCAGCCCGGAGGCGATCGCCTCGGCCCGCTCGGCCGCCGCCGACGGGGTCACCACGAGCGGGTTGATGCTGCCCAGCTCGCCGTAGAACGGGATCGGGTCGGGCCGGCCGCAGGCCAGGTCGAACAGCGCGCGGCCGCCGCCCAGCGAGCCGGTGAAGCCGACCGCCTTGACCAGCGGGTGGCGGACCAGTCGGTACCGGCCTGTCGGCCGTGGATCAGCGTGAGCACGTCCTCGGGGAAGCCGGACGCGGCAGCGGCGCGGCGCAACGCGGCGGCGACCAGCTCCGAGGTGTACGGGTGGCCGGAGTGCGCCTTGACCACGACCGGGCAGCCGGCCGCGAGAGCGCTCGCCGTGTCCCCGCCCGCCACGCTGAACGCGAGCGGGAAGTTGCTCGCCGAGAAGACGCCGACCACGCCGACGGGTACGAGCATGCGGCGCAGGTCCGGCCGCGGCGCCGGGATCGCGCTCGGGTCCGGATGGTCGATGGTGACCTCCAGGTACCCGCCGTCGGCCAGTACCTCGGCGAACAGGCGCAGCTGGTACGCGGTACGGGCCAGCTCGCCGCGCAGCCGGGTGGCGCCGAGCGCGGACTCCCGGTCGGCGGCGGCGACGATCGCGTCCCCGTCGGCCTCGATCGCGTCGGCCATCGCCCGTAGCAGGGTGCCCCGGCCGGCGAGCCCGGCATCGACAAGCGTCGACCCGGCGGCCGCCGTTGCGCGTACCGTCGCGTCGACCTCCTCGCTCGTCGCATGCGCGCCGACCCGCTGCGCCTTCCCGCCGGTGCGCGCGTCAATGCTCCAGACCTCGGTCACCGGTCCGCTCCCTTCGCCAGTGTCTGAGTCAAGTCTCGAATGCCATCCAGGTCGGCGCTGCCGGCCAGGCCCGCGTGGTACAGCCGGATGCCGGCGAACACCGCCGCCGGCCCGGCGGCCAGCCGGGTCCGCAGATGCTGCCGGTACACGTGCAGGTCCACCTCGCCGTCGGCCCCGAACGGGGTGACCGGGAAGAACAGCAGCCCGTCCATCCGCTCGGTCAGGCTGGTACCGGGTCGGGTCATCGCTATCCCTTCAGTGATCCGCTGAGCAGGCCCCGCTCGAACAGGCGCTGGAGCCCGAGGTAGATCAGGATGCTCGGCACCATCAGTACCACGGCCGCCACCAGCCGTACCCCTTCGCCCTGCTCCTGGCTGGCCGCGAGCCCGGTCACCACGAGGGTGAGCGTGCTCATCCGCGGCGAGTGCACGATCAGCAGCGGCAGCAGGTACTGGTCCCAGATCACAGCGGGATGATCAGCCGGAAGAAGATCCGTAGCTCGCCGGCACCGTCCCACCCGGGCCGCCTCCTCCAGCTCCAGCGGGATCTGCTTCATGAACCCGGTGAGCACGTAGATAGCAGCGCCCAGCCGACGATCGGCAGGATCAGCCCGGGGTACGTGTCCAGCAGGTGCATCCGCCCGACGACCAGGAACAGCGGGATGCCGATGACCTCCTCGGGCATCATCATCGTGGCCAGGATCGCGAGCAGGACCACGGTCGCGCCGCGGAACCGCTTGCTGGCCAGCGCGTAGGCCGCGAACGCGCTCACGCTGATCTGTAGGGCAAGCCCGCCCGCCACGACGATCAGCGAGTTGAGCAGGCCGCCGCGACCCATGCCGAGGTTCCACGCGGTCACCAGGTGCCCGAGCGACAGCCCGTACGGCAAAGGCGCTGCGCTCAGGCGTGGCGGACCGCGTCGGCGACCTCGGTCCGCGAGGAGACGCCGAGCTTGTGCAGGATGTTCGAGACGTGGATGGCCGCCGTCTTCGGCGAGATGTACAGCCGGCGGGCCAGCTCGGCGTTGGTCAGCCCGTCGGCGACCAGCAGGGCCACCTCGCGCTCGCGCGGGGTCAGCGCCGCGGTACCGCTGACCGCGCGCCGGCCGTCCGCCGGGGCGAGGCCGAGCCGCTCGCGTACCTGCACCAGCTCCGCCACCCGCCAACCGCCCCAGCACGCCAGCAGCGCCTCGGCCCGGCGTACCGCGTCGGCCGCCTCCGCGGCCCGGTCCAGCGCGATCAGGCAGCGCGCGGTGCCCACCTCGGCCGTCCCGCGGATCGCCGGCGGCAGCTCCTTCCCGGTCGCCGCGGTGTACCCGGCCAGCGCGTCGGCGGTCCGGCCCTCGGCCTCGGCGACCTGCGCGTCGACCAGCCAGTGCCAGCAGCCCACCGGCGCGACCAGTGCACTGGCCAGCCCAGCCACCTGCTCGCGGGGCAGCCCGGCGAACAGCGCGGCGGACACCAGGTCGTGGGCGAGGTCGCCGTTGTGCTTGCCGTACGCGGCCACCGCCGGCCGCAGAGTGACCAGGGCCGCCTGCGCGGCTGCAGCGCCGTCGCGCCGGCAGGCCAGGTGGAAGCGCAGCCCGGCCAGGGCCAGCGGAGCCGCCTCGGGGGCGCCCGACAGCTCGGCCAGCACGTCGTCCACGACGGCGAAGTCACCGTTCTCCAGCGACAGCCCGGCGAGAAGCACCGAGTGGTACCCGATCCGCCGGCCCCGGCGTTGGAAGGCCTGATCGCGCCGGCGCCCCTCCTCCAGCGCGCCCAGCGCCTCGCCGAGATCGCCCGCCGCCATGGCGAGCCGCGCCCGGCCGGAGAAGTAGGCGGCCACCGCCATCGCCTCGAAGCCGGCCCGCTCGGCGTCGGCCCGCATCCGCTCCAGCAGGTCGGCCTGCTCGGTCAGCGAAGCGGTGGGCAGCTCGAAGACCAGGTTGTTGATCGCCCGCGCGGCCAGTACCCACTCACCGGCCTTCTCCGCGCGCTCGACCAGGCCGGACAGCTGGGCCCGGCCCTCGTCGATCGTGGTGGGGCTGGCGACCAGCGCGGAGCCGCGCTCCACGAGCGCAGCGAGCCGGACGGCGGGCAGCCCGTGCTCGTCAGCGAGCCGCAGGGCGCGATCCGCCCACGCGACGCCCTCGGCGCTGTGGTCACGCAGCATCATCGACTGGGCGATCGCCACCATCGCGCGCGCCTGGTGCTCGCCGGGCGGAAGCTGGTCGAGCAGCCGCTCCAGCTCATCGGTGCGCGCGTTCATCTCGGCCAGCTGGTCGGCGTCCCAGGCGAGCCGGACCAGCAGGAACAGGGCCGCCGCGCGGTCGGTCGGAGCCAGCGCGAGGTCGTGCCAGCGCCGGGCGTACCGGGTCGCGTCGTCGATCAGGTCGGCCAGCCAGGCCGCACGGGCCGCCCCAGCGAGCAGCTGGAGGTCATCGCCGACCTCGTCGAGGCCCAGCTCGGCAAGCTGCAACGCCTGGTAGGCCGAGCCGATCGTGAGGTAGCTCTCGGTACCCCGGCGGGCCGCGTCGACCAGGTCCGCGTACCGCCCGGCGCCGCGTGCATGGTGGGCGACCAGGGCGGGGTCGGCCGCGCCGCCGGCCAGCAGTGCGTCCAGGGCCGCCTCGTGCATTCGGCGGCGCTGCCGGCCGAGCATCTGACCGGTGAGGGCCTCCCGGAGCAGGGCGTGCCGGAAGCTGAACTCGTCGTCGTCGGACTCGATGAGCACGCCGCGCGCGACGAGTTCGCGCAGCACTCCGATCAGCTCCTCCTCGCCGTCGCCGGTCACGGTCGCGAGCAGGTCGAACGGCACCCGCTGCCCGAGTACCGCGGCGGCCTCCGCGATCCGCCGCGCCTTCGGGTCCAGCTCGTCCAGCTGCCGGCGCAGCACTTCGGCGAGGCTCCAGGGCAGCGGCTGCTCGTACAGCGCCGCCACGTCCTCGCCCGGGTACCCGCGCAGCAGCTCTTCCAGGAAGAACGGGTTGCCGCCGGTGCGCTGGTGCAGCTCCATGCCGGCCCGGTACGGTACCGGCTTCCCGGTCGCCGCGGCGAGCAGGGCGCTGGTGTCGGCCGGGCCGAGCCGCTCCAGCCAGATGTGCGTGACCGCGTGCCGCCGCTCCAGATGGGACAGCAGGGCGGCCACCGGCTGTCGCGGGGTGACCTCCTCCGGCCGGTACGTGCCGACCAGCAGGCGGGGACCGGGCAGCTCGGCGATCCGCTCGAACAGCGCCGCGCTCTCCGAGTCGGCCCAGTGCAGGTCCTCGAACACCACGACCGCCGGGCGGTTTCCGATCAGGCGTCCGACCAGGGCCACCCCGGCGTGCAGCCGCTCGACCGCGCTGCGCGCGGCATCGGTCAGCGCCTCCAGCAGATCGGAGTCGACCGCCTCGGCGCCGTCGAGCGCGTCGAGGAGCAGCTCGTATGGGCGGCCCAGCGAACCCGGTTCGGCCTGCCCGACGAGTACCGCGGTGTCCGCCGGCAGGCCGGCGAGCAGCTCGCCGATCAGCCGGGACTTGCCGATCCCGGGTTCCCCGGCGATCATGGCCACGCGCGGCCGCCCCACGGCGAGGAGGCGCCGGAGTTGGCGGTGCTCCTCGTCGCGCCCGACCATCACCGGGCTGGCCCCCATGCGTGTGCCTCGCACGGAGGCCAGGGTACCGGCGGTCGGAGAGCGGGCGGTCGCCGCGACCGCTGTCGTGGCGACCAGTTGTGTCGTGGCCGTCACTTGTGCCGCCGGCGCGCCGCACGGCGGTACCGGCGGGCCGCGGTCAGCAGCCGCTCCGTCTCGGCGTCGCAGAGCAGATCGTCGCGGTGCTGCTGGGCGAGGCTACGGATGACTTCCGGATGGATCATCATGGGAATCACTCCTACGGTGTTCTCGTTGTGCCATCCTCTGCTGGTAAGGCCCAGCTGCCATCGGTACCGGTTACCTATCCTGGGCCGGCGGAACTCCTAGACCGGGGTACCGCCCGGCCTAGGTATGCCTACCGCGGGGATCGGGCCTGATCAGCGGCCTACTGCCTCCACGGACAGGCCCCGGGCGAACTGCCGCTGGAACAGCAGGAACGCGATCATCGACGGCAGCAGCGCGAGCAGCGCGGCGGCGAGCAGCACGCCGATCCCGACCTTGTCGTCGGCCCGCAGGGTGCGCAGCGCGATCGGCAGGGTGAACTGGGACGGCTCGTGCGCGACGATCAGCGGCAGCAGGTACTGGTCCCAGATCATCATCAACCCGAAGACCCCGATCACGCCGCGGGCGGGGCGGCACACCGGCAGGATCACCGACCAGAAGACCCGCAGCTCGCCGGCCCCGTCGATGCGGGCGGCCTCCTCCAGGCTGAGCGGTACCTCGCGCATGAACTCGGTCATCACGATGATCGAGAAACCCCACGCGCCCAGCGGCAGGATCATCCCCAGGTACGTGCCGATGAGGTTCACGTGCAGGGCCGGCAGGTCGGACAGGACCACCGACAGCGGGATCGCCACGACCTCCTCGGGCAGCATCATCGTGGCGAGCACGATCAGCATGACGATCGCCGCGCCGCGGAACCTGGTCCGGTCGGTCCAGCCGCCGCTGGAAGGAAGGTTTGTCAAAGTTGGCACGCCTGGCACGTCGGGTCTTTCGCGACACGGGACCCCTTCGTGAACCGGGCCGCCCGCGGGCGCGTTCCTCTTCGGCGAAGACAGCGCACGCTGTCGATTGGGGGATCATCGTGAACCGAGTACTGCGCCTCGGTACCGCCGGCGCCATCGTGGCGCTGCTCGTACCGCTCGGCGCCACCCCAGCAAACGCGGACGACGACCGGTCCGCACCACGATTCACCCAGGTCAACCAGGTTTCCGACGACCCGGCCGAGCACCCCAACGTCCTGGATGCCAACGCCGTCAACTCGTGGGGTCTGGCGTTAGGCCCGACGAGCCCGGTCTGGGTGGCCAACAACGGCACGAACACCGCGACCCTCTACCCCGGCGGCGTCGGTGGCACGCCGGTCAAGCCGTCGCCGTTCGTCGTCACCATCCCCGGTGGTGCACCGACCGGCCAGGCCTTCAACGGCAGCGCCACCGACTTCGTGGTCACCGGGCCGGGCGGCGGCTCCGGCGGGGCGGTGTTCATCTTCGCCAGCGAAGGCGGGGACATCACCGGATGGAACCGCTCGGCCGACCCGACCCACGCAATCCTGGCGGCACACGTGGACGGTGCGGTCTACAAGGGGCTGGCGCTGTGGCAGACGCCGTTCGGGCCGCTGCTGCTCGCCGCCGACTTCGCGAATGGCCGCATCGACGTGTTCGACCGCACGTTCCACCGGCTCACCCTGCCGCAGCAGTTCTTCAACGACCCCCGGCTGCCCAAGGGGTACGCGCCGTTCAACGTCATGGTCAACGGTGACGCCGTGTACGTCTCCTACGCCAAGCAGCAGGCCGGTAGCACCGACGAGCAGGCCGGGCCCGGCCTGGGCATCGTCGACAAGTTCACCGACCTCGGGCTGACCGTGCGCCGGATCGCCAGCCACGGAACGCTCAACGCCCCGTGGGGCCTGGCCATCGCGCCCGCCAGTTTCGGCCGGTTCGCCGGCGCGCTGCTGGTCGGCAACTTCGGCGACGGCCGGATCAACGTGTACGGCGGCGACGACTTCCTCGGCCAGCTGCGCGGCACCGACGGGCGCCGGATCAGCATCGACGGCCTGTGGGCGCTGCTGCCCGGTACGGCCGCCAGCGGCGGCGTCGGCACCCTGTGGTTCAGCGCCGGGCCGGCCGACGAGTCGCACGGCCTGGTCGGTCAGCTCATCCCCGCAACCTCGTAATGTCCATCGTTCACCCGGGCGCCCGGCGGCACTGCCGCCGGGCGCCCGGCTATGTTGCCGAAAATTGTCGTAACCCGGCGGCATGATGACCGCATGCAACAGATCGGCGAGACGAAAGACGTCGGCTTCGAGATCGGGGTGTCCCGGACCGTCCCGCTCCCGCGCCACGTGGTGTGGGATTTCCTGGCCAGTCCGCGGGGGCAGGCCGTGTGGCTCGGTCCGGGCGCGACACTCGCGGCGCAGCGGGGCCATCGCTACCGCACCGCGGACGGCACGACCT
>WNGM01001549.1_pt1 | contig 18471 bp, 16 predicted proteins | sample 5400571 | NCBI WGS metagenome assembly WNGM01 (sample SAMN13153378, study PRJNA577476) | soil metagenome | isolation source: 100 cm soil or saprolite under Garry oak tree replicate 2 | place: USA:California | collected 2016-06-15 | reverse complement strand
ACAACTCCCTGCAGTCCGGCGGCGCCGCGGTCGAGAAGCTGGCCGGCGTCCTGGAGGAGGGACCGTCGGTGGCGGAGCCCGAGCGCCCGGTCACCCTGGCCGCGCCCGCCGGGGCGGTGCGCTTCAGCGGGGTGCGCTTTGGCTACCGCCGCGACCGACCGGTGATCCCCGACCTCGACCTGGAGATCCCGGCCGGGCAGACGGTCGCGCTGGTCGGCGCGACCGGCGCCGGCAAGACCACCATCGCCCGGCTGCTGGCGCGCTTCTACGACCCCGTGGAGGGCACCGTCACGCTCGACGGCGTCGACCTGCGCCGCCTGGCAGAGCACGACCTGCGCCGCGCGGTGGTGATCGTGACTCAGGAGAGCTTTTTGTTCTCAGCGTTTGGCAGTCGTCCGGGCATGGGGGCCACGGTCGCGGACAACATCCGGCTCGGTCGCCCCGACGCGACCCGCGCCGAGGTGGAGGCGGCCGCCCGCGCCATCGGCGCGGACGAGTTCATCGCCGCTTTGCCAGACGGGTTTGACACCGAGGTGCGCAAGCGCGGCGGGCGGCTGTCGGCAGGCCAGCGCCAGCTCGTCTCGTTCGCCCGCGCGTTCATTGCTGACCCTGCGGTGCTCATCCTCGACGAGGCGACCTCTTCGCTGGACGTGCCGAGCGAGCGCCAGGTGCAGCGTGCCCTACGCACCCTCCTTGCCGACCGCACCGCCGTGATCATCGCCCACCGCTTGTCCACGGTGGAGATCGCCGATCGCGTCCTCGTGCTGGACCAGGGCCGGATCGTCGAGGACGGCCCGCCCGACGAGCTGGTGCGCGCCACCGGCCGCTACGCCGACCTGCGCCAGGCCTGGCTCGATAGCCTCGTGTGACTCGGCGTGCCCGTCCGAGGAGAGGCAGGCCTACTGCGTTCGCCGAACGAGCGTAATCACCGGGTGGGTGTAGGTGAGGGCCCTGCCGCTCCGCAGCTTGTGCAAGGTCCGGAGAAGGCCAAGTCGCGCGGTGGCGGGCGGCTGGTTGATCCCTCGCAGCGCTGCCTGCAAGTCGATTGCTGTCTCGACGAATGACCAGTCGTCGCCGAGCAAGGTGAATGCCCGAGCGCCGGGTCCTCTACGAGCCGAAAGATGATCTCCGCGCGTGGCTGGCAGCCGTGGCCCAGCCTGGCCTCCGACCGTCGATGAGCGATGGCCGACGGGCAGATGCAGGAGCGTCCGTCCTCACGGCTTGTGCCGTCGCATGCTCGCCTGTCGATGCCCTGCCAGCCGACCCTGATCGCGTGGAGGCCCGGGAGGAGGATGTCAACCGTCGTCGATGCGGTGACCACTTCGGCATGCCCGGTGATGGGGTCCCGCTGCGGGTGGCCGCCGAGGACCTGGGCGATGCGGTCGACGACGCTTGGGCTTGTGGCGGTGACAAGCCAGGTTGCCAGGGTACGAGGGCGGTGGCCCAGTAGAGCGCCATGCTGAAAGCGGCCCACGAGCCCGGCATCAGTGCCAAGATCGTCGTCCTCCCTGGGGCGAGTTACCGCCTCCTGGATGTCGGGTTGCCACTCAGGCCGGTGGAGCAGTTCGTCAGGGGGAAGAATGGCGGGCACGCGTCCTGCTCGACGCCGGCGGCCGCTACTTGCTCGGTCTTCGCGTTCGGCCCCTGGGCCGGACCCGGAGTGGCTGGCGGGTCCTCCGCTAGGAACGAGCCTCTCTCGGTGCCTGGCATGATGCGCCAGTAAGGCGCGCGAAAGCTTACGGAAGGCTCACTGCCGCGCTCGCTGCCCAGCCCGATTGCGGAAATCGCCCGTCTGCGAGTGGTCTTCTCGCGTGGCGTCCGGCCTGGTGTCTCGGTCGTGATGGTCGCCCCCGGGCACTCCTGAAACTCATCGGGGGCGGCGCGCTTCACACCAGAGTAACCCGGTGTGCGTTGATTCGCGCCCGGGGCTGCCCAGCGCGCGGGCGCGCCCTGTGCGACTCGCCCGCGCGCGCACCGCTGGATCGCGGAGTGAAAGGCGCCCTATCGGTAGTCGCGTGCGCAATGCAGCAGCGTTCTCGCCCGCAATCCACGTGGTCAGCGGGTCGAGGCGGAAAAGCCTGGGTGATTCCTACCGAATCGGGTGCGGCCGGGCGGCTTGGTCGTTGCCCGCCGAGGGCGGCGTGGGGTGCACCTACGCTGAAGGCAACGTGTCGGCGTCAGGCGTTGCGATCCGAGGGGCTGGGGCGGGGAATGTCGATGACTACGGCGCGCAGATCCAGGCCTTGCGTCTGGGACAGGTCCGTGGCCTGTCGCTTGAGTTCGCTTGCTGTCTGATCGCGGTCGTGCCGGGCGGTGGCGGTTCGGCGCTGATCGTCGGGGTCGTTCCACTGCTCGACCGGATACCACCCGACCACATAGACGCCGTGCTTGGCGTGGGCCTCCGGGAGATAGTCGTTGACGAGTTGGTCACGCATCGCAGTCAGCAGCTGATTGTTCCAGCAGCCTTTCACCTCGATGACCACGCGAACAGCATGGAATTCGGATTCAGCGGCGGCCAGGGCAGTAGTTACGGCGCCAAAGAGCGCGGTTGCCTCGACCAGCAGGTCAACCCGGTTACCGGCACCGCTCGGGCTGGTCTGGCGGACAAGGACTTCCCGGTTGACCACCACAGCGCTGCTGGCGAGGCGGAGTTCAAGCTGGTCTTTGAGGTATGCGGACAGCGCGTGCTCATCCTTTGGGCGCCAGAACACCTGGCGTTGCCCTTGCGCGGTGCTCTCGGTGCTCCCGGCGGCAAGGCGTGTGCCTTCGTTCGTCCCGGTGGGGGGTTGGGAGGCCCGGTGCATGTCCCACAACAGCTGCCCATGCTGCGGAACGGAAAGTGTGACCTCGCGCAGCACATCAACGATCAGGTCGCTCAGCTCGGTGGCGTTACGGACAAGCCGTCGCCGGCGGTCGGCCAGCAGCGCCTGCAGTTCCGCCAGTGTGGGCGGTGACCACGCTGCCTCTTGCTGCCGCTCCTCGGCCCACAACAGGTGAGCCTTGAGACTGGTGCGGTCTGGCCAGCGGCCAACCAGCGCGGCCAGCTGACGGACCGCCGCGGCCGAGCCACGCCCGGCGAGGGCCTGGACCACGTTGTCACGCCACTGGCGGACCCGCTCCTCCGAGCTGACCCAGTGCATACCTGTGGGGACGGCATCGGCTTCAGGTGGATAGCGCTCCGACAACAAGATATACAGCTCGGCCAGGTCGACCTCCTCCAGCTGGTCGAAAAGCGAGGAGTCGGCTCGATCATCGGCAAGCGCCGCAGCGAGATCGTCACCCCAGTTGGGGTCGGCGCGCGCGGTCGCGAGCACGCTGGGCCAGTGTGTCCGGGCGTCGGCATGCAAGAGCGTCACCGCGGCACTCAGCGCGGCAGAGCCCAGCAGCTCGCTCTGGTTTGCTGGGACCGCTTCGACGAGACGCCGGCAAGCGTCGATCCCATGCGGGTGGCCATTGTTGACCAGCAGCCCTCCAAGGAGACCAACCGTTTCAAGCAGCGCGTTCACGCCGTCTTGTGCTTGTTGCAGTTCTTGCCGTGCCGCCTGCTGCTCCGGAGTCTCGGCGGTGCCGGAGAGGCTGGGCTGGGTCGAGACGCTGGCGGCGTCCAGATGGCTCTTGGCCGTGCGTAGCGTGGCATCGAGAGCCTTGGTGCGGTCGCTGCCGCTGACCAGCTCGCCGGCAAGCGCGTCCAGTTCTCCGGCAAGCGCCTCGGCCAGCGGGGGAGTCCAGGCTACATCGAGGGCGCGCAGTTCGCCTCGTCGGCTGCTGGCGTCTTGCCTGCCGCGCAAGATGCGCAGGGCTGGATCGACCAGCGCATCGGGCGCGGCCGAGGCGACCCGGGTGAGAAGGTCGCGCTTCAGCTTACGGTCGCCAGTGCCGCTGGGAACGGTCCACCACCAGAGGATAGCCGGCGCCCACCTGGCCCAGGTGGCCGGAGCAACCGTGTCGAGCAGGCCATGACGGGCGAGCAATGCCAGCGCGAGATAGCCTGCCCATGCCCGCCGGTCATACCGGTCGGTGCCGAGCCACTCATCAGCGTGAGGATGTTCGCTGAGCAGGTAGTGCGTGGCGGCCGTAAGAAGGGGTTCGCGCCAGCCGTCCTCCAGCACCGCCCCGCCTGGCCAGGTTGTGAGGTCGTCGTCGTGTCGGACTCGAAGCGTGCCGGTGTTGGGGTCGGCTTGCAGGGCGTGGCACAGCTGCCAGAAGGCGGTGCCGTCACCTGAGACGGCCTGGCGGAGGCGATCGCGCTGGGTGCTGGTGAACTCGTCACGCCCTGACCATGGCAACTCCTCAGACTTCGTAGCGAGCAGCTCATTTTGTCGGCGGGCGCGTTGTGCAGCTGGACTGGTGAGATCCACGGCCTGGAAGTAGGGCGCGAAGACCTTCGCCCACACGCGGGTACCCTTGTGCTGCAGGGCCAGCTCCTGAGCGGCCGGATCCATTGGGGTGAAGACGGTTCTGATAAGCACATGAAGCCGGGCGGCGGTGGCGTCATCGGCGGTGGCGTCAAGCTGGAGCAGCCAGTCAAGATCATCCGGGCGCAGCAGGCTGGTGCTGTCGGCGCGGACGAGGTCATCCCCGCCTGCCTGCTCCTGCGACCGGGATACGCGCAGCGGACGCTGCCGTTGCCGCCACCCATAGGCAAGGAGATAGGCCTCGTGCTCGTTCTTGGTCAGCGCAAGCAGGGCCGCCACCAGGTCGCGGCGCAGCGTCCGCACACTGGAGGGTTCCTGACCGGACGTGTCGACCAGGTCGACCGGCGCTGGGATGAGCGCATAATGCGCCGCCAGGCGTGCGCTGAGCAGCCACGCCGCCGCTGGTATGCGTGCGGCTCCGCCAGGGCCGGTGAGCGCCCGGTCAATCAGCGCATCCAGCAGTTCGGCGTCGTGGTCTGAGAGTTCAGCCGGTGTGAAGGCGCTCTTGTCTGCGTTCGGCTGGGTGGAGCCGTCGGCAGATGCGGTTCCGCCATCAGGTGGCGTCGGGATCTCCGTGTCGACCTTGGCCTCCAGGGTTCCTGGGCCCAGGTTCTGGCGCGCCCATTCGAGGACAGCCGGCAGATCCTGTTCTCTAAGCTGCTCCGGCAGCCCGTGACGTAATGACCAGTAGGCGCCAAACAGGTCCTGATTGCGGGGCGGGGTCAACGCCGCAAGCAACTCATCCACCGACAGCCGTTCCGGCCAGCACGCCGCCAAGATTTCGGCTCTGAGCTCATCGTCGGGGTCGGCCTCTGCGCTGAGCTCCTGAAGCAGCCCGAGCAACCGGCTCGCTGCTCGGTCACGATCAAGATCGGCGGCGGCACGGGCCGCCCAGCTGCGCAGGTAGCCGTCCCACCCCTGCTCGGCGGCCACCTTGCACAGCTCATCCACCAGAGCGGCCGTGTCCGTCTCTCGGGCGAGTTGGACCGCCAGGTCCACCTGCTGGCGAGATGGCCGCCCGGTCGGATCGTCAGCAACCGCCGCTACCAGCACGGGGCGAAGCTGGTCAGCCAGTCCAGGGTGGGACAGGCTCCATCGCGGCCGCGTCCACGGACGGTCCAGTAACGCGACCCTGTCGGCCTGCTCAAGCAGGCGCCTGACCAGCAGCTCCCGAACCCCCGGGCTCTCGATCACGGCGGCGTGGACGGCGATGTTGTATGGGTCGATACCCGCCAACCAGGCGGTCCTGCTGGGATCCAGCGCCACCAGCCACGCCGCGAGTTCTCGCAGTGGAGGATGGATACTGTCGCGGCCAAGCTCAGAAGCGCCAGTGAGCAGACTTCGTACCTGCTGCTCTGGCAGTTGATGGTCGATCAGATGGCGCGCCGCAAGGTAGGACGCGAACGTCGCGTGCGCCAGGCCCAGCCGACTGGGGCCGCGCGACGAGAACAGCGCGGTGTCCAAGCTGGCCGCCAGCAGCCCAGGTGTAACGTCAAACGGTCCCGCCGCCGCATGTTCACTGCCCCCGGCAAGACTCCCGTCGGGCACGTCGGACTCTGGCACCTCGCCGATCTGGCCTGACCAGACGGCTGCCTTGCCGCACAACAGCAGGGATGCCGAGATACGAGCCGCGACGGCCGCTCGCTGTGGCGCGCTCCCCGCCAGCAGCTCGTGTGGTCGCCGGTCGTCGTCAGGTTCATCGGCCAGCACCAGCACGCCCTGCTCGAACAGTGCCGCCGCATTGTCGACCAGGTGTCCGTCGCGCTGGTACAGGCGCAGCAGCAGATCCAAGGTGAGCGGGATGGCGGCCAGCGCCCCGGCACCAGCAGCCACGACCGCAGCAAGGAAAGCGTCAGGGTCGACGCCGCGATCCTCGGTCAGAGCCGCCGCGTTGCTCCTGGTGAGCGGGGCAAGCTCAACGACACGCAGATGGGCCAGCAGGCTCGTGAGGAACTCGTGCAGCCCAGGTGGGTAGTCGGCCGCCCTGCATCCAACGAGCAGATGAAGCCGTCCAAGATCACGTCTAGCGAGACTTCGCCGCAGGCGTCCAACGAGCCGCTTTGGCTCCAGAGGACACTCATCCACACCGTCGAGCACCAGCGTCAGTCGAGCCGCGACGGCCTGTTCAGGTTCTACAGCCTGATCCAGACGATCCTCACCTGGGAGCAAAGGAAGCCGCTGGAGGGGAGCCACGACAACCTCGCCGAACGTCTCCTCATCCACATCGATGAGGTCGACCCACGCCAAACCATTCTCCTCAGCTGCGGCGTCCTCCCAAGCGGGCAAGTTGGCGACCAGGCGCCGGAGGCTGGTGCTCTTTCCGACCCCTGGCTCCCCAAGGACCACCAGGGCGCCACTCGCTGCCGCAGCGGCGACAGGTTCAAGACCGTCGGGCGGACCAAGCGCCTGACCAGTCAGGAAGCCGAGCAGTCCCTCAGGTGGCTCGCTCAAGAACCCGTCGGGGGTCACCATCAGCGAGCCGCCCCAGGGAACGCACAAGCGCTCGACGATCCGGCCGAACCGAGGACTCATCCGCTATCGACACCAACCTCTCGGACCGATGGAAGCACTCGCTACCGAGCACGGGAGACAATATCGGACCACTAAAGGCCGTGGGCGTCGTCGGCGTAGGGTCTGTCAAGTTAACGGTGTAACTGGTGTGGATGGGGCTACTTCCTGCCGGCGCTGACGCGGCCGTCGAAGGCGATGTCGAAGGCGTTCAGGGCGGCCTTCCAGCGGTTGGTCCAGCGCCGACGGCCACGGCCGGTGGGGTCCAGGCTGACGACGGTCAAATACAGGTGCTTGAGCGCGGCCTGCTCGTTGGGGAAGTGCCCGCGGGCCTTGACCGAGCGGCGGAACCGCGCATTCAGGCTCTCGATGGCGTTGGTGGTGGCGATCACCGTGCGGATCTCGGCGTCGAAGGCCAGGAAGGGGACGAACTCGGCCCAGGCGTGCTCCCACAGCCGGATGATGGCCGGGTAGCGGACCTCCCAGCTGGCGGCGAAGCTCGCCAGTGCTTCCAGCGCGGCCGCCTCGGTCGCCGCGGTGTAGACCGGCTTGAGATCACGGGCGATGGCGGCCCAGTCCCGCCGGCTGGCGTAGCGGAAGCTGTTGCGCAGCAGGTGCACCACACACGTCTGGGTCACCGCGGCTGGCCACACCGCGCTGATGGCGTCTGGCAGGCCGGTCAGGCCGTCGCAGACCACGATGCACACATCGGCCACGCCGCGGTTTTTGATCTCGGTGAGCACGTGCAGCCAGTACTTGGCGCCCTCGCCGCCGTCGCCGGCCACAACCCCAGGATGTCGCGCTCCCCGTCACAGGTCACCGCCAGCGCGACGTAGATGGGCCGGTTAGCGACCTGCCCGTCGCGGAGCTTGACGTTGATCGCGTCGATGAACACCACCGGGTAGACCGCATCCAGTGGGCGGGACTTGAAGGCGGCCAGGCCCTCCAGCACCCGGTCGGTGATCGTGGAAATGGTCTGCCGGGAGACCTCGGCGCCATAGATCTCGGCCAGGTGCGCGGCGACCTCTCCGGTGGTCAGGCCCTTGGCGACCAACGACACCACCAGGTCCTCCACCCCGCCAAGACGCCGCTGGCGCTTGCGCACGATCCTGGGCTCGAACGAGGCGTCGCGGTCGCGTGGCACCGCCAGCTCGACCGGGCCGATCTCGGTCGGCACCGTCTTGGCGCGGGTGCCGCTTGGGGAGTTGGCGCCGTTGCGGCCGGCCGGGTCGCCGTGCTGGTAGCCGAGATGGTCGGTGAGCTCGCCCTCCAGGGCGCCCTCCAGGACCAGCTTGGTGACTCGCTGCAGCAGCCCGTCCGGACCGACCAGGCTGGTCCCTTGCGAGCGGGCCTGGGCGACCAGCCGCGCGGCCAGCTGCTCGTCGACCGCATCCGTCTCCGCTCCCGCCGAACTCTGAGGCTGCGGGGTCTGGGTCGTCGTCTCCGTCATGTGGTGTCTCCTCCAGTGTGCCGTCGGCACACTCTGTCATGGAGTTACACCGTTGTATTTACAGTCCCTCGGCATACGGCGACCACCATTCACCTGACGAGAGAAGCGTGCTGTCAGGTCCCCGATCAGCGTCCTGAACGCGAGCGGACAGGTGCGATGTGACCCGGCCGGCGTGCCGTCGTCCACCGAGGGGGCGGTGTGGTAGGTACGGCCCCGCGACGACGGCGGCGGTCGCGACAACGGCCGGTCCGCGGCTGGGTGCCGAGCTGGAGCGGCGTGTGGCCGTCTGCCGGCCGACCATCGACGGCCGGCAGGTCCACACGCCCGGGGAGCTGGCGATCGCCACCTTCACCCACCACACCAGCCGCCTCAGCCCGGAGGTCGCCGCCGAGCCCGATCGTCCGCCTGACCCGCAACTCCACTCGCACGTGTTCGTGTTCAACCTGGCCTGGTGCGAACCCTCATCCGGCCAGGGCCGGTTCCTGGCGGTGGACTCCCGCCCGATCTTCCAGTTCGCCGTCACCGCCGAGACGATCTACGCCTGCGAGCTGGCCGCCCAGCTTCAGCGGATCGGCTACCAGCTCGATTGGCACCAGACCAGGAGGGGCCGGGTGTGGGAGCTGGCCGGCGTGGACGAGCGGCTGACCGAGTTGTTCTCCAGCCGCCACCGACACATCGAAGCGCTCGCCGCTCAGTTCCAGGCCGAGCGGGGCCGGCCGGCGACCACGCTGGAACGCCGCCGTCTGGCCCACCTGAACCGCCTGGCCAAGACCCCCGGCTGTCGAGTGTCACACTGGGCCGCCTACCATCGCGTCCTGGACCGCCGCGGGCTGGCGGCTCCGACCCCGCGGCGCATCCCGGTAATCGAGGCAGCACCGTTGACCACCCGGGAGGTGATGGTGCGGGCGCGGCTGTTGGGAGCAGACGGGTTGACCGCGCATGAGGCCACCCTCGATGAGGCGACCCTGACGCAGGTGGTGTTCCAGGCCGCAGCCGGCCTGCTGGACGCTGGCGAGGCGGCCGCGTTCCTGGAGCGGTTCGTCGCCGGGCCGGATCTGGTGCCGGTGGTGGTCGACGGGCAGCCGCGGCTGACCACCGCGGCGCTGCTGGCTCAGGAACGGGCGATCGTCAAGGCGGCCAGGGCCAAGGCGGCCAGCACGGCGCCGGCGCCTACGGTCGAGATGATGGAGCAGGCGGCAGTCGAGGTCGCCCGCCAGTGCGGCTACGAGCTGTCGGACGAACAACAGGCGGTCGTCAAGAACTTGTGCTGGCCGGTGGGGTGGGCGTCGCTGGAGGGCTGGGCCGGGACCGGTAAGACCACCACGCTGCGCACCGCCGTGGGCGCCTGGCGGCACAACCACCAACCCGTCGTCGTGGTCTCCACTGCGGCCGACACAGCCCGCCGGACCGCCCACGAGCTCGACCTCGAGCCCGGCTTCACCATCGAGGCGTTCTGCCTGGCGGTCGAGCATGGCCGACTGCGCCCAGACGCTGGAATGGTGGTGCTGGTGGAAGAGGCGTGCATGGTCGACACCCCCCGCATGCACCGGCTCCTCCAGGCCGCCGGCCCAGCGATCATCCGCACCATTGGCGATCCTGAGCAGGCCCAGCCGGTCGGGCCCGGCGGCTGGCACGCCCAGGTCGACCAGGCGATCGGCGGCCACGCCGAACTCACCAGAGTGGTCCGCCAGCGCGACCCGCAGGATCGGGAGGTGTGCCGGCTGGTCCGCCATAGCCACGCCGACCAGGCCCTGGCCAAACCTCCACGGCTGCGGCCGCGTCCACCTGGCCCCGCACGCCTCCTCGGCGGTCAAGGAGGTCGTCCACGCCTGGAACCTGCACCGCCGCCAGCATGGCCTGGACGGGGTCCGGATCGTCACCGACACCTCCAACGCCACCATCGACACGTTGAACAGCCTCTGCCAGCAGGCGCGCCTGCGCGCCGGCGAGCTGCCGGGTCTGAGCCTGGAGCTGGTCGACCGGCAGGCCGGCCGGCGAGAGCGCGTCTACACCGGCGACCAGGTCTGCTTCATCCGCCCCTACCGCATCCGGAGTGCGCACGTGCCCAACGGCACCAGCGGCGGGTCGCGGCGGTCGACCCGGACCGGGAGCGGGTGCTGGTCGCCTGCGATGACGGGCCGTGCGTGCCGGTCGAGCTGGCCGGAGCCGACTGGACGCAGCCGCTGCGGCTGGGCTACGCGGGTCACGCGCTGCGGCTCCAGGGCGGCCAGGCCCCGGTAGTGCTGGTGCTGCCCGGGTCCTGGCAGATCTCCCGGCAGTCCGCCTATTCGATGCTCACCCGCTGCCAGGACGAGGTGCATGTGTTCGTCGACCACGACAGCCAACGCATCGGCGACTGCGCCGACCTTGATCCACTCGCCGCGCTGGCCCGACGGTGGACGCGCGACGCCCGTGAGATCGCAGCATCCGCGCGATTCCCGGCCACGGAGGATGCGCCAGTGTGCGATGCGGTGAGTCGGGCATCTATCACACGGCCCGATGTCGACCACGCGCAGGTCCCGATGCGCACACCAGAGGCCGCGCGACTCCGTACTCTGGTACCTGAGTTAGCTGGCCCGGACACGCCCGCCTGGTTGCGGGAGCCGGCGTCCGAACGCGGGCTTGGCGATGATCTCGGGATCGACCTGTAGCGATCCCAAGCAGAGACGGCCTGACGCGCATTTGAGATGCCGACGTGGCGTTCCGGATCCCGTAGACGATCCTGCGCGCGTCCACGTGCTTCTGGATCTTGAGGCGCCTTCGGGCTAGACCCGTCAGGAGATCCGCTACCAAACCCGTTCGAGGTGGCGCCAGGATGGCCATCTGCGAGCGGTGGGCGCCGCATGCAGAGCTGGTGTCGCCTATGAGGCAGATCTGTGAGGCTGGCTCGAATCTTGCTTACGGGCGAGGGCTATGTAAGAGTCTTAACATGGCTAGTCAGGTGCGGATGACCATTGCCGTTGCGACCTTGCTGCGAGTCTTCCTCGACGATCCCTCTCAACGTCGGTACGGCTACGAACTCATGCAACTTACCGGCTTCCCCAGCGGCAAGCTGTACCCGATCCTGGCCCGACTGGAGCGAGCCGGATGGCTCATCAAAGAACGCGAGGACATCGACCCAGCGGCGGCGGGCCGTCCTGCCCGCCGCCTGTACCGACTCAGCCCGGACGGCACCCAGACCGCCCGCCATGAACTGGTCGAGCTCAGCGAGCAGCTCCGCCTGCCGGCTACCGGGCTGCCGGGCCGGGCGAACCCCGAGGGCGGGCGCGCATGAGCGCCGTTTGGGCAGTCATCGCAGCTACCTTGGCCGCGCTGGCCGGCATCTGCCTCGGCGACCTTGCCAGCGAAGAGATCCGCGGCCGACTGGACCAGCTACCGAATGCGCTCATTCGACTGGCCAGCCACCGCCTTCCCGGGAACGTGCGCGACGATCTTTCTGATGAGTGGACCGCCGAACTGCATGAGATCCTCCACGGCGCTGCGGCGCTCCCGGTTACCCGCCTCGTCCGCGGCATCCGATTCGGCTTTGGGTTACTGCGGACGGCCCCTGACATCGGTCATCAACTCAACAGCCGCGAGACACCTACCAACCCCGATGCCGACCGGGTGGTTACCGTGGCAAAGACCAGTGCCCGCCCGACTGTCGGTCCGATCGTCGGCCCGACCGTCCGCCGGATGCTGGTCGGCTTGCAGCTGCGCCGGCTCCGCGTCCAAAGCGGGTTCTCCCGCGAGGAGGCGGGCGAGCGCATCCGAGCGTCGGAGTGGAAGATCTACCGGCTGGAGAACGGCCAGGTCGGCTTCAAGGAGCGCGACCTGGTCGACCTGCTGGACCTGTACGGGGTTACCGATCCCGGTGAGGTGGCCGCGGTCGTCGGCATGGCCTTGGACGCCAATGACACCGGCTGGTGGCACCAGTACGGCGACGCGCTGCCGCAGTGGTTCCGCGCTTACGTCGACCTGGAGCAGGCGGCCACACTGATCCGCACCTACGAGGCTCAGTTGGTCCCAGGCCTGCTCCAGACCGACGACTACATGCGAGCCGTGATGCGCGCAGCACCAGACGAGGGGCCTGAGGACACCGAGCTGCGGGTCGAGCTGCGGCTAGCCCGCCAGGCGCTGCTCACACGGCCGGGTGCTCCCCGGCTGTGGGCAGTGATCGACGAGACGGTGCTGCGGCGGCCGGTTGGTGGCGCCGAGGTGATGCGCGGCCAGCTTCAGCGGCTCATCGATACCACCAAGCTGCCCAACGTCACGCTCCAGGTGCTCCCCTTCGGGGCCGGGGCGCACCCGGCCATGGTGGGCGCGTTCAGCATCCTGCGGTTCGCCGAGGTCGACCTGCCCGATGTCGTCTACCTCGAGCATCTGGCCGGCGCGATGTACCTCGACAGGCACGACGACGTTCATCAGTACCTGCACGTTATGGAGACGACCTGCATCCAGGCCGAGACCCCGGACAAAACGGCAGCCATCCTCAACAGGATCGTGAACCAAAGCCACGTGTGCTAAACGACTTCCTGCGGAAGTCGTCGCCAGACCAAGACAATCCCTTGCGGACGGGCACCGTAGCGATCAGGCAGGTGGGTCGCCGAGGGCGGCCAGGTCTGTCGGGTATCGGCCCCACCGGCAACCAGCCACACTCGTCCGGCCGGGTGATCGGCGAGCCGGGCTGTGGCGGTCGCCACCGTGACCCGCGGGCGGCCCAGGACCTTGTGGAAGCCGGTCTCGCGGCCGAGGCCAGGCAGCCGCAGCAGCACCGGGGTGTCGATCTGGGTCGCGGCGGCTAGTCGCGGCTGGCTCCGGGCGGCCAGATGACCTCGATGGGGATGCCTCGGGTGCGGGCGTAGGCGACCACGTCGGCGGTGCCGCCATGGCCGCGGGCGGGCTTGCCGTCCCAGACCGCGATCAGCAGGTCGGCCCGGTCGGCGACCGCTTGGCCGCCGGCGAGGTGGGCTTGCTCGGTCGATTCCTTGAAGGGGAGCGTTTGGACGTCCTGTGCTTGGGTGATCAGGGCGTCGTAGGGTGGATGGCTGGCGGGGTCGAGGCTGTCGCGGTATTCCTCGGCGGGGACGACGACTTCAAGGGTTCCGCCTCGGTCGAGGATCGCCTGGGCGAAGAGCTGGTCCGCGCCGTCGCACAGGCAGGACACGCCCACCAGCGTCGACGGCTGGTAGCGGTCCAGCAGCTCCCGCAGCGCCTGATCGACCAGGCGGGCGGTGTGGGTGGGGAGCTTCTGGTGGCCGGTGATGCCGAGCCGGCTGACCCGGTTGGTTGGGGTCATGTCGAGGTGGCCTGTCCCCAGAGCAGCCCGCGCAGCAGTTGGGTGTCCAGCTCTCGGACCGGCCGGGCCGTCTTCCACCGGTCGAGTTGCCGTCGCAGCACCCGGACGCGGTGCAGCACCTTCTCCGATCGCTTCTTCAGGCCGATGTCGAACGCCTCGCTGATGCACTGGCAGGTGGCGTCAACCTTGTGCTGGCGGAGGTAGGCGTCGGCGAGATCCGTCAAGAGCAGCGCGCGTGCCTTGGGCGCGGGGCGTGCTTGGCTGATCGCCTCTTGGAGCGCCTGTTGTGCGTCGGTGGGCTGGTCCAGACGCAGATGGCAGCCGCCGCGGTAGCCGGCGATCTTGGCCGCGTCGAACGGAGTGAGCCATGGCCATGCGGGACCGGCGGCGGGCGCCCGCTCGGCCTGCTGGATGGCGGCCATTGCGGCGTGGGCGTCGTTGGCGGCGGCTTGCGCGGTTGCCTCGATGGTCGCCAGCCATGCGGTGCCGGTTGCCGACGAAATGTCCAGTCGCTTGGCCTGCTCGACAAGGCGGACCGCCTCACTTGCATTGCCGACACTGGCGGCCCAATAACTCATGCTGCCCAGCATGTATGCGGCCAGCACGTTGCTGCGGGACTGTCGCGCGTACTGGACCGCGTCACCGTAATGGGTCCGCGCGGCGGTGTGATCGCGCATGTCGAACGACAACCATGCTGCAAAGCCGGACGCCTCGCTCAAGGCGGCGGCGAGGGTTCGATTCTCTGCCGAGTCCTCCTCCGAGAGGAATTGCGTTGCGAACTGAAGATGCCCGGCGACGGGGACGATGAGCTGGTTGGCGGGGGTGTTGCCTTCGAGGCGGCGGTACTGGCCAGTGACCGAGCCGACCACAGTCGTCACCATCGACCGGTCCCCATCGCGGATCATGCCTGGGTCAGCGGGGCGCCAAGCGGCGTCGACAGCGATACCCGCAGGCGGACGGTCATCGCCCTGCCGCCCCAACAGCGGGACCTGGCGTTGAGCACCCAGCGCTATCGAGCCGGCGGTAACCCCGGCGATCCTGGCCGCCGCATTGAGGAGAAACCGTCGCCGATCCATGGCAAGTCCCATCGTCGCAAACGCCGCCATCAGGTGGTCAAGCTCTGAGCCCGGGGCAGGCACCCGCGAGGCAAGCTCCTCCTCGGTCGCGTAGACGAGAATGAACGAGACATAATAGTCGCGTGGTCGATGATTCCCGCTCTCCCAATCTCTGAGCATCCGGACAAGACTCTCCCGACCTGGCGTCGGCCGGCTCGCCTGCCTGGACTTGCCCTCCAACTCGACCGCAAATCTCGCGTGACTCCAGCCTCGATTCTCACGCAACTCCTTGAGGGCGCCGCCCCACCCGGCACTGCTCGGCATTATCCAGCCCTTCCCCAACCTCGACCGCTCACTCAATGGACGTCTCCGGAAATCTCCGGAAGTCCTCGCAAGTCACCTCTAGCGGACGCAAAGCGTAGATGGTTCGGTCACGCACGACAAGCAGACACGACGCAAATAGCGGTGACCATCGGTGAGCATCCCGGGCCCGCGCCCCATGCCCACCGCCAGCCCGGGATCGGGAACCGCCCGGGCCAAGACCCGAGCACCGGTCCCTGGCCCGGGAGCCCGAACGCTCACGTGCTGATCGTCCAACAGGAGGCCGCACGACATGGCAACGGCAAGGCCAACACCGTTGGCACCACTCGACTACCAACAGCTCGCCAGGCTCCTCGACACCGCCGCCAGCCAGCAGCGGCAGTTGGCCAACACCGCCGGCGACCCGGTCCTCCAGTACCAGTCGAGCGTCAACGCGCAGGTCTTCAGCGCAGCCCGCAGATGCGCCCAAGACCACGCGCGCTCTCCCCACAACCGACACCCCCACGGCGAGGATCGACCATGATCGGGTTCGAGCAGGTACCGGCCCAGGTCCGCTGCCCATGAGACGTGCCATCGCGCGCCTGACCAGCGCCGGCGACCTCCTGGCCGGGCCGGGGAGCCTCGCCCGACAGCTCGCCAGTCTCGCCGATACCCTCACCGAGCTGCTCAACCAGGCGGCAAGCCGCGGTCTGGTGGTCCCGCCACCCATCAGCAACAGCGTCCACGACCTCCGCGGCTGGGCCGCCCGGATCGACCAGGGCAGCGCCGGCCGACCGGCAGCGGTCGACGCCACCCGCGTGCTCGCCTACCTCCGCGGCCTGCCGGACCAGCAGCTCCTCGCCCTGCTCGCCGACCTGCCATGGGCACGACTGGATACCCTGCTGGACGCCGTCAACACCACCACGCCCTCGCCGCACGCCAGGAGCCCACGATCATGACCGCGCTCCAGCAGACCGCTCCCGCACAGCCGTCCCGGATGATGGCCCGGGCCATCATCGAGCTTGCCCGCAGTGTGGCGGCCATCGACCCGACCCTGCTCCCGGAACTGGCGGCCACGGCCGTGGCGGTCGACGCGCACGCGGTCGCGCTGGAGGCCACCCTGCACCGCTTCAACACGCTGGAGGGGCGGCTGGGACAGGCGGTGCAACGCCTGCGGCACGCCGGCCGCCACATCAGCGAAGCGCAATTCGCCGCACTGCTGGACTGCACCGGCGACTCCGACGTCCGCGTGCGAATCGAACAGCTCCGCAACGCATTCCCACCCTAACCACTCAGCCCCACAGGCCTCATCAGCGGTTCGCAACGCTGACGAGGAAGGTCCGGCCCCGGCGGGATCGCTAACGCCGATTCAGCCGGGGCCGGACCCCACCAACAGCATCCGACGCCCGCCACCGCTGCGGCGGGCAATCCACAAGCCGCCAGGGACGGCGGGTGCCAACTGAGAACTCCTGGAAGGAGGTGGTCAATGAGGACCTGACAACATCGAGGAATAGACTGTGTGTCATGCCATGGTGCCTCCCAACACCCAGGGTGGGAGGCACCGGCCTTTCCCGGAGACAATTCGATGAGAAGAATTCCGCTAGCATTCTCCGCGCTCATAAGCGCGGGTGGCTTGACGACGCTGGCCAGGGATAATAGGCCGCCGCTCCGACGGTCTCTCAGCATAATTCTCCTCCGCCGCGATCTCATCAATCGTTCAAGAGCCAGGCGTTAAAGAGGGCCGCCCGTTCCGGTGACAGGCGCGGACGGTGCTTCTGCTGCTCAGTGGACTGCATGGCCTCGGCGCTGTCACCACGGAGGCGTGAGCCTCTTGTAATATTGTAATTTAAGTTGCCGCTATGGGCTTCCTGCGCGGACGTCGGTCGTGGTAGGTTCCCCAACCTGCCCAATCGGTCGGATGTCGCGGGAGGCTTGGGTGGGGAACCAGTTTGTAGTGCTCGTGCTTCACGCTACCCCGCAGACCTCGGCGCAGCGGGCGGAGCTGGCGGCGAGGTATATCGGTATGAGCGTGCTGTACCTGATGGTCATCGGCGTCGCAGTGGCAGCCGTGGCCAGGGGGCTCAGGATGTACGTGCAGCTCGTGGAGATGGGCTGGCCCATCCTGATCGCCGTCGTCGCTGGGCTCGCGCTCATCGTGATGGGCTACGTCCTTGCTGACGTCCTGCTGTACTGGATCGGCGGCGGCCTCCTCGGGGCAATGATCCTGCTCTCGATGGCAGTAGCCGTTACCGGTACCGAAGCTGAGCCCGACCCCGACTCAACCTTCCGAACGGGGGCTTGGACGCCGTTCTTCCTCGCGCTTGTCGCAGGACTCGCGTAGCTTTCCGCCCGGTCCTTCAACGGCTGGGGCGACCTGCTCGCTGCCGCCGTGCTCCTCACGGCCCTTCGTGTGGCTGTCTTCTAGGACGTCATGGGTTCCACCCAGTGACCGCGCACACGAGCACCAGCAGCACAATGGCGGTCAGCAGAATGTCCGAGCCATTGATGTAGTGACGCCAGGGCACGATGGGACGGCGCATCGCAATCCAGGCACCTGAATATCGCCGAATCGCCGCCGAGCCGACCACAGCAGCGGCCAGGGAGACCATAGTCTTGACGCGGAAAGGGAGGATCACTCGATGCCCGGCGACTATAGCCCAGACCAGCACGACCCTGACCCGGCGCGCACAACGACTATCGTGCTCGCTGAGTTCGCCGGGCTCCGAGGCGAGATCGCCACGAGGATCAATCTCCAAGTCACCCTTATGCTTGGAAACCTAACCGTCCTCGGCGTCGTCCTCGGCATCGCCCTGAGCCGGCCGGACAACAGGAGCATCCTTCTCCTGCTGCCGCTCGTGACGCGCTGCATCGGCGTGCTCGTCATCGACTCGTTCCGCAACCTCGACATGCTCGGCCAGTACATTCACCGGTTTATCCGACCGCACCTCCGGATCACGTCGCAGCGCGAGATCGAAGGTGTGGAGGTGTTCGGTTGGGAGCGGTGGATCAGCGAACACCATTTCATGCCGTGGCTCTTTGTTCCGTATCAGTTCGTGCTATTCTTTGAGTTTCTCGGACCGCCGATCGCGGTCCTGATATACGCCATTCAGTACCATCGTCACCACCCTCATGTGCAAGTGAGTACGCTGCAACGCTGGCTCTGGTGGGCGGGCGCAGTGCTGACAGGCATCCTGATCCTCTACGCTCTCGGCTATGGGGTCTATGCGTTCTGGAGCTCCAAAGGGTCGAAGAAGATTAGGTCGAGTCCCGGGGACCGGAGCGCCGAAGGTGTACAGGACCGGCCGGACCGCGAGAGCACTTGAATCTAACGGTAGTTTGTTGATTACGGTGGGAGGTAGAGGTACAGCGGTCGTCCGGCCCTGACCCACTCAAGCGCCTGCTGTAACGGCGGGGGCGGCGGGCTGGCCGACCATCCGCGCCAGCAGCGCCCAAGCCACACCCACG
>WNGM01009653.1_pt1 | contig 18478 bp, 17 predicted proteins | sample 5400571 | NCBI WGS metagenome assembly WNGM01 (sample SAMN13153378, study PRJNA577476) | soil metagenome | isolation source: 100 cm soil or saprolite under Garry oak tree replicate 2 | place: USA:California | collected 2016-06-15 | reverse complement strand
ATCTCACCGATTTGGTTACTTTGTTAATCGGCTCGCCCGAATTTCAGCAGCGATAGATGCGCGCCCCACCGCGATTCAAAAGCCTGAACTTAATCGGTTTTCTTGCTCCCTATCTGTTGCGGAAAGCGGCGGGGAAAACGGATACCGAATTATCGCTACCGTCGCTCACTTACGCCCTCACCCTTGCCCACTCCCAAAGGGAGAGGGGATTTTGCGATGCTCCGATGAAGACCTTTTGGGGTTTTTCCCTTTGCGTTGCGCTTTCGTTCCAACCCCTCACGGTTTCTTCTCAGAGACGTACTCATTCAACCTGTTCAGCAGCGACAACCGTGAATGTCAACACTACCCGCCCCACTAATCGCTTCACGCCTGCGCACGCATTTGGCGGCGGCATTGACGGGCACGACAAAGGCGTTACTGATTTGCAATTGACCGGGGCCAACATCAAAGAAATGCTGTCCGCCGGACTTACGTCTTTGACTTATCGGCTGCGCACGGAACTCGCTAATGATGTTTGGCACTGGAACCCACAGGGGCAATGGAGCGACGAGAGCCGCAAGCAAGGTTACTGGATCTCAGATGCGCAGGCCGCCGCTCCGATCTCGCTTTCCTACGGTTTCCGCCTGCCGCGCCGCGGCAACACGATCGACCAGGCGAACAACGAAGGTTATTCCCGGCTCGACGATGGTGACGAGACAACTTTCTGGAAAAGTAATCCGTACCTTGATCGGTACTTCACGGGCGAGAGCAACTCGCTTCATCCACAGTGGATGGTGATCGAGTTTGAGCGACCAACGCCTATCAACGGGGTTCGCTTGCTTTGGGGCGTGCCTTTCGCGACCCGTTACCGCATTCAGTATGCGAACTTTGACGACGTGAGCGATATCGGATTCAACCCGCCGGGCTTGTGGCGCGATTTTCCGCGGCACTCAAAGATTCGATCTGCAAAAGCAGAAAGCACCGGATTGCTCCGGCTTTCGCAAACGCCGATCAAGATACGCTGGTTACGCATACTCATGACCGAATCTTCCGGCACTGGTCCTATCGGTTCGAGAGACGTTCGCGATCGACTTGGTTTCGCGTTGAAAGAAGTTTATGCGGGGGTTATTGATAATCACGGCGAGTTCCATGATCAGATTCGCCACCGGGCCGATCGTCGCCACCAAACTATCTTTCATGTTTCTTCGACGGATCCGTGGCATCGCGAAATCGATCAGGACGACGGAGTCGAGCAGCCGGGTTTGGATCGTGTCTATCAAAGCGGACTGACAAATGGCCGGCCGTTGCTGTTACCGGTTGGTTTGCTTTTCGACACGCCGGAGAATGCGGCGGGCGAGATTAGTTATTTGCGGTCGCGCGGATATCAATTCGATCGGGTAGAGCTCGGGGAAGAGCCTGACGGGCAATACATCACTCCGGAAGATTTCGGCGCGCTGTATTTGCAGTGGGCGGACGCAATTCATCGCGTCGATCCGAATTTGAAACTCGGCGGTCCGAGTTTTCAGGAGATTCTTCCGGATGATCAGGAGCGAGCCTTCAAGCTCGGCAACAGTGAATGGCTGCGGCGTTTTCTCGATTATTTGAAACGGCGTGGCTGCAGCTCGGATTATTCATTCTTTTCGTTCGAATGGTATCCGTTCGATGATGTCTGCGAACCGGTGGCACCACAACTCTTGCGCGCGCCAAAAATCCTCGCGAATTCGTTGCGCGAGATGCAGCGGCGCGGGCTGTCCCGACGCATACCCTGGATCATTTCTGAGTATGGCTATTCAGCTTACGCGGCGCGCGCCGAATTGACTATGGAAGGTGCGCTCTTGAATGCCGACATTGTCGGCAGGTTTTTGTCGCTCGGCGGCGACCAGGCATTTTTGTTCGGTTACACGCCCGGCTATGTCAATCGTGACGAGCCATGCACTGCTGGTAACAACATGCTTTTTTCGATGGACGGCGAAGGAAACATCAGCCACCGGTTTGCTACTTACTTTGGCGCGAGACTATTGACACAGCAGTGGGCGAAACCCGGAGACGAATGGCACGAATTGTTTCCGGTGAGCGTAACCGCGAAGAATCGCGAGGGTGATGAGCTAATAACCGCTTATGCCTTGAAGCGCCCGGACGATCTTTGGTCGCTGCTGCTGATCAACAAGGATCCGAAGCGCACCATTCAGACAAATATCATTTTTCACAACACGCGCTCAGGAGCGCATGGATACTTCCTGGGCTCGGTCGATCTATATCAGTACTCAGATAAGCAATATGTTCTCGGCGGACCAGATAGCGATCCTTATCCAGTGAAAGCGGACGAGCCCGAGCATAGAGTTATCCAATCATCACAAACCAAAGCGACGCAAATCACTTTGCCGCCGTATTCACTGACCGTTATTCGTGGCCGCCTTAACTGATAACCGGCGTCCCGCCCGCGAATCACGCGCAAGACGCTCGCGCCGCAATCAAGTTGAATTAGTGCCTACAATAGTGTTCGGTTGACACTGCTCCTTTCACGGCGTAGCTTGCACAGCAGTAAGACCACAGGTTTGTCAGGCTCCCCGTCTCGTCAACCTAAGACCGAAAGGCAGTGCATATGCGTTCGAATTCACATTTCAATCTCTCAAATGTGGTGCGTGTGGTATTGGCGGTCCTTTGTGCTGTTTTTGGTGGGAACACGCTGCGCGCTCAGCAGGCGACGCCAACGAAGACAGCGCTTGAATTTGAAGGCAACAAGGTATTCTCGAACGAGGAATTGCGGCAGGCAGGAAACACATGCCTGGCCGGTTTCTCGAATTCGTCTGATCAAGACACTCCTCTGGACTATTGCTTGCATCGGGTCACATCCTACATGCGATCGAAAGGTTACCTGCAGGCACGCTTGAGCCGGGCGCGGCAGGTGCCGATTGAAAATGGCTTCATGACGGTTGTCTCAGTTGAAGAAGGAGCGCTGTTTCGCCTTGGCACGGTGCAAATTGACGGAGCAAAAGTCCTTTCGCCCGGTCAGATTCGCGAAATGCTCGATCTTAAGACTGGCGATATCGCCAATGCCGATAACATTGGCGAGTGGCTTTTTGAGCGCGTCAAAAAAACTTACGGCAATCTCGGATATATTCAGTACACCGCCGAGGTCCAGCCAAAGTTCAATCGCAAAGAGGGTGCACAGGAAGGTGTGGCCGATTTGGCGGTGACGATCGAGGAAGGAATCGCATTTACAATCGCCTCGATTCAATTCGTTGGAAACGGAAGCGTGGGCAAGGACGTGCTGCTACGGGAGATGTTTCTGCGGAACGGCGAAGTTTTCAGTCAGGAACTGCTGGACGCGAGTCTTGTCCGACTAAGCCAGAGCGGCGAATTCGAAACGATAGACGCTGACCGAGACGTTGATTTCAAAGTTGACAAGAGGGCGCCGCAGCTGGGTCTTATAATCCACATGAAGAAGAGGATGGGCGAATCAGCGCCGCAGTCTCAGCCGGTAAGACGAGTGATTTCTATTCAAGTGCCTTGAATTCGGACTTAAGCTAACTCATCAAATTCACCCTTGCGGATCGCTTTCGCTACGGCGTCGATTTCTCGCGACATCGCTCGATCATTCGTGAGGCGGACGACGTGACGGCGGACAATCGCGTAGGCTTGCCTTACGCCGCGGCCTGGTTGCAGGGGCGCGCGGTATTCCAGCCCTTCGGCAGCGGTAATCAATTCGATCGCGGTTATGGTTTCCGCAAGTTCGACAATTGAGCGTAGTTTAGTCGCGGCAGTCATGCCCATCGAAACGTGATCTTCCTTGCCGCCGTCAGTCGGCACGTTATCGATGCTCGCCGGATGCGCCAGCACTTTCGCTTCATTTAAGAGCGAGGCAGCGACGATCTGCATCATCATGAACCCGGAAGCCGCGCCCGGATGCGAAGTAAGAAATGGCGGCAGGTCTTCATTCGAATCGGGATTCACCAGCCGATCGATGCGCCGCTCTGTGATACTCATCAAATCGGTCAGCGCGATGGCGGCGTAGTCGAACGAGAGCGCCAGCGGGGCGCCGTGAAAGTTTCCACCCGAAAGCACTTCACCGGTGTCTGCAAACACCAACGGATTGTCTGTGGCACTCCCGGTTTCTGTTTCCACCACATTACGCGCGTGATGCAGAGCGTCACGCACCGCACCGTGCACTTGCGGCATGCAGCGCAGGCAGTAAGCATCCTGAACGCGAGGATCATTTTGCAGATGCGACTGGCGAATCTGGCTTTCGCTAAGCAGCTCCCGCAGATGCTCGGCCACTTTCATCTGGCCGTGATGAGGTCGAGCGGCATGAATACGCTCGTCGAAGGCGACGGGTGTTCCTTTCAGCGCCTCGAGAGACATCGCACCGGCAACATCAGCGAGTTGTACGACCCTAAGGGCGCGATGCAGAGCCAGCCCGCCGACCGCGGCCATGGCTTGGGTTCCGTTCAGAAGGGCGATGCCCTCCTTTGCTTCCAATTGCACCGGGTCGATTTTCGTGCTCTGCAAAGCTTCGGCGCTCGGCATTCGCTGATCGCTGTAAAAGACCTCGCCTTCGCCGATTACCGTAAGCGCCAGGTGCGCCAGGGGCGCCAGATCGCCGCTGGCGCCGACAGATCCTTTCTCCGGAATCAACGGGGTCACGCCGCGATCCAGCATCGCCGTCAGCGTATCAATCAGAATCCCGCGGCAACCGCTATAGCCCTGGGCCAGGACGTTGGCTCGCAGCAGCAACATTGCCCGCGCTTCCGCTACGGAGAGTGGCGGGCCCACTCCACACGAATGACTGCGAACGAGATTTAGTTGCAACTCGCGAAGTTGAGATTGCTCGATGTGGACGTCTGAAAGTTTGCCGAAGCCGGTGTTGATTCCATAGACAGTCTGTTCTTCCGCTACGATCTTTTCTACGACTCTGCGCGCCGCCTCAACTCGCTGGCGTGCCGCGGCGGACAAAGCAACGCGCTCGTCGCCGTTAGCAACGGCGGCGACCTGCGCGAGTGATAACCTCTGGCCGTCGAGTTCGAGCACGTCGAGAGTAAACAGTGAGCGGTGAGCAGTAAGCAGTAGAATCAACGGCTCACTGCGGCAGAAGGCAATCGGCAGAAAGCAAAAAGCATTAGATAGAAAGCACTAGACAGAAAGAATTGTTAGTCGGTTCACGACGATTGCGTTACTTCTGCTTACTGCTTACTGCTTACTGCTTACTGCTTACGGCTCACCTCTGTCGCTCCGGTGTTTCCGAGACGTGAATCCTGCGATCGGGTGTTTCCGAGCTATGAATACGGCGATCGGGCGCGTATGTCATGTCAATCTTCCTAAACTCGCCGCTTGTGCCTTCGCGCAAGCGTTGGCGCGCGCGCTTAGCGCGTCGCACCGTTGCTTTGGTACCTGATGAAGCTGCGCGCGTCCAATTGGAGACGCGTTGAAGTGGATGCAGCGAAAATTGATGGCGCGGCAAGACTTCGCCCGTGGCTTCGCGTAATCTAATCGTGCTGATTGCGAAGACGAACAGGGTTGCATTGAAGACAAATCCCACAATGAAAACGATCCAGCCTGGCACCAGGCCGACAGTGGCGCGAACAAGGAATTCTTCAAAACTCGCTGCCGGCGTGGGATGCAAATAAACTTTCAGATTCCAACTCATCGCCAGCAGCGCAAACAGCCAGATATAGTTCCGTCGCAGTCGTCGCCCGACCGCTTCCCAAATGCTGATCGTGAAGTGCGGCGTCAACAAGTCAGAAGCCAGATGCGAAGCCCATTCCTGATCGCGCGGAACGCTCTCGGGCGCCAACATTTGCGCGAGATAGCCAGTTTCGATCACGCGTACGCGGCTGGCCCAGATTTCGTAATAGCGATAGCGGCGGGCTTCCATCGCCAGAAAGATCGCCACCAGAATCGAAATGATCGGTATCAGAAAATGCGGATTAGTTGCCGAACTAAAAGCAAATGATTCGCCTCCGACTACCGTCAATACAGCCCAATAGGTAGTGTTATCGAGTCGAGTGCGCCAGGTATTTGAGCGCTGCACCTCACCCCGATAGAAGTGCGACATCGCCATGTTGAATTCCGCGGGTGAAAGCCTGCGCATCACCTCGGGGGACGAACTGCGCACCTCTTTGTTGGGCACGACCGTGTCATGCAAAGATGCAGACGATATCGGACGCAAGCGGCCAGTCACATGCTCTCCTGATCGCGCCGGACTAAAGGGCTCGCGCGGCAACGCTCCGGTTTGTCTTTCGGAGTGAATTTGCGGCGGACCGATTTTTGGATTCAGCGATCCGCTCCCGCGATCGGTTCGTAAGGGATCAGTCGTGCGATGTCTGGGGTCAGTCGTCGTCGGCATTAGAAGTCATTCAACCGGCGAACTGTGGGATGCTCGCGGGCCCTTGTTTAGATAATAACACGGCGCGGTTTGGATTGACCTTACGATTTCCTGAACGGAACCATAAAAATTCTGAATTTGGACAGGCCTGTGTTCGAAACACTTCGATCGGGCGAAAAATAATCGCGATAATCACGAAAACAAACGAGGTAACCGCGAAAATGGGTAGCTTGACATGCGATCTTTGCGACACCTATAGTTTGCTTTCGTTGTTTGAAAGCGATGATTTCTGATATTTCAAAGGGCGGGCGCGCTTCATCACATGAGCGCTGGATGCGCGAGGCCCTGCGGGCGGCACGGGAAGCGCAATCGCGAGATGAAGTCCCGATCGGAACCTGCGTCGTGGCGGGCGAGGAGCTGCTGGCGGTCGCGGGAAATCGCACGCGAACAGATTGCGATCCAACGGCGCACGCGGAGATTGTGGCGCTGCGCGAGGCGGCCGGACAATTTCGCAATTTCAGACTGGCCGACGCCACCGTTTATTCGACCCTTGAACCCTGCGCGATGTGCGCCGGTGCGCTGATCCAGGCGCGCGTGAAGTTGCTTGTTTACGGCGCCACCGATGAAAAGGCCGGCGCCGTGGAATCGCACTTTCACATTTGTAACTCCGATCAGCTGAATCATCGAGTGGAAGTGATCAAGGGCGTCCTGGAAAGCGAATGCCGCGAGCTGATGCGGGAGTTTTTCAAAAGCAGAAGGCAAAAGTAGCAAGGCAAAAGGAAAAAGGTAAGGAAAAGAAAGCGCTGAATCTTCGGAAGTCGATTTTAACAGAGATGGTTTTTGCCTTTTAACTTTTTCCTTTTGCCCTGAGTTGCGGAGAGGTCGCATAGTGGATTAGTGCACCGGTCTCGAAAACCGGAGTGGGTTTACGCCCACCGTGGGTTCGAATCCCAACCTTGTACACATTGTTTCAGTTGGCCGTAAGACACAATCGACAATTGGCAATCGGAAATCGGCAATCTCCGGAGAGGTGCAAGAGTGGTTGAATTGGCAGCACTGGAAATGCTGTGAACGGGGAACCGTTCCGTGGGTTCGAATCCCACCCTCTCCGCCATAAAAGATTTGCGGTTTTTGATTGCCGATTTTCGATTTGGTTTTTGTTTACGTCGTGCCGCGACGCTCATTTGGAGAGCCTATTGAAGGTCACTGAGAAAAAATATCTCCACAGAATAGTGGGACTCACGATCATCCTTGGTACGCTAAGTCTATCGATTGGAGACTCAGTGGCACAGCGGCGTCGACCGACGAGGCATGCCGCTATTTGTGGAAATCCAAAAATTACCTGTAAAACGTCAGCTTCTTTTCAGCTAAACGATCTTCCCTTCGAAGTCGGGAAGAATTCAGTGATCGTTGATACCGTCCCGTTCTACGCAATCATCCTGAAGAGCGTCGCTGTCAAAGAAGATAATTGCGACGTATTTATTTCGGAACGCGATCGATTGTCAGCCCAGACACTCTTTCCCGATCACAAGGTGTTCAGTTCGCGCTGCACGGATCCTGAGAACTTGTTTTATGCCGACGCGAGCTCGCGCACACCGAGATACTTTAGTGAGACACATCGAATTATGGCTGTTTATGCGGGTACGACTCCAGCCGATGCGAATCGAATGCTGGATGCAGTGAAAGCAACGGGAAAATTTCCGGGCGCGAACATCAGACGGATGCGAACCGGCTTCAATGGCACCTAACCGTTTTTAGGGAGATACCATGGACGACGACAAACTGGCAATCGAAGAAGCGCGCCGTGCTGGCCAGCATGGCTCAGTCAAATCACAAGTCGAAGGCGAAGTTCAGGCTGAGATTGCTGAACGAGCGGCGGTCACACCGAGGCCGGAAGGCGAGAGAATCGACCAGGTTGCTGGCCAGTTCCGCGCCAAAGCTGTAGACGAAGTCGTCGAAACCGAACGCGAAGTCGGACGTGCCCGCGGCGTTGCTCGGGTCTCGCAAATTGTCGATTACATCTTTTATGTCATCTATGCACTGTTGGGAATGCGTTTTCTGCTGGCTTTGCTCGCGGCCCGAAGCGGCGCGGGATTCGTACGCTTCATCGTCTTGGTGACAGATCCTTTTTATCAACCTTTTCGGGGAATCGTCTCCAGTCCGAGCACCGATAGCGGGCACACTTTAATGATGCCCTTAGTGATCGCCATCATTGTTTATATTCTGCTGCACCTCGCGATTAATGGGTTATTGCGCATAATCGCACATCGGAAGACGGCGGTGTGAGGGATTATTTCCGATTTTCAATTGCCGATTTAAGAGCAGTGAGCATCGTCGCGTTGGCGATCGCTGACTCGAGGTCTTGTGGAATACGGCGCTCATTTTCACATAGAATCCGAGCAACAAACACCAATCGGCAATCGGGAATTGGCAATTGGAAATCGGCAATGTTCTAATGGGTTATCAGACTTCGGGCTCCGCACAACGTCGCCCCGGTGAACCCCGCCAGGCCGGGAACGGAGCAGCGGTAGCCAGGAGCGCGTGTGTTGCGGGTAAGTCCGGAGTCTGACCAGTTTCCGTTTCGTGACTCCCGAAACTCTTATCGTCTTAACTGAAGGGAGTTAGCACAATGATGAGGACTTTCACGGCCGCTGTATTTATCACCGTCATGTCGGCAATGTCACTTTGCGCATTGGCGCAATCCGAGTCGCGTGAAGACCTGGTGAAACAAATCGAAACCAAGCGGGCGGAGTTGGCGATCCTGGAAAAACGGATACTCGAGCCCTCCGAAGAGGACCAGACGACCTACGCTGCCTTTCTTCAACAACCGAACACTGGTCTGATTCGTTTGTTAACACGCGAGAAATACGACGATCAGGCTTACAAAGGCAGCACGAAGTCCAGCGTCACTATCAGAGGGGGCGGGGCTTATTATTCGTTTACCGCTCTGTCGCACGACTACAACTCCGGTGGTCCCGATCTTTCCCTGGAAATGGGAAGCTTCGGGGTTGGTTTTGCCGGCGCGAACTACGGGATGCTGACCAATCTGGGAGATGTTGCCCTGGAAACTGTTACGATTGAATATCCGGGCGCGCACTACATGTCAGAGTATGTTGTGCCGGGTGAGGAGCCGGCGGCCCGGGCTGAAGCGCGTCGATTTGGACAGGGAGTTACGGTCGAGAACGCAGTGTATCGGAGCCGGATCCCCGCTAAATTGAAGACGACATACCTGCTGCGATCGATAACCTACATTACCAGTGATGTGCTCGTCGCTTTTCGCGTGGTGCGTCAGGAGAGCGATGGCAGCGTCGTCATCGCCTGGAAGATGTTGAAGAAATATCCGGCGCCGAAGCTGGCGCAAAACAAGACGCCCTAGCCGTCTCAGGCAAGCGAAGTCAATGTCTTATCAAGTCATCGCGCGCAAATGGCGCCCGCAAAAATTCGAAGACGTGACGGGTCAGGAGGTTCTAACCCGCACTTTGCAAAACGCCATAGAGCATGACCGGCTGCACCACGCCTATCTCTTTTCGGGCGCGCGCGGTGTTGGGAAGACAACCACTGCCCGCTTGGTGGCCCGCGCCTTGAACTGTCATAAGTCAGACGGACCCACCGCCACACCCTGTGCGATCATTGATGAGACGGCCTGTGCATCGTGCCGCGAAATTGCTGAAGGGCGTTCGATGGACGTACTGGAAATCGATGCGGCGTCGAATACCGGTGTGGACAATGTGCGCGACGTGATCATCGGCAGCGTCGCCATCGCGCCGGCTCGCGATCGCTACAAAGTCTTCATCATCGACGAAGTGCATATGCTTTCGGGACCGGCCTTTAATGCTTTGCTGAAGACGGTCGAAGAGCCTCCGCCGCGCGTCGTGTTCATCATGGCGACAACCGAAGAACACAAGGTCCCGGAAACAATCGCCTCGCGCTGCCAGCTTTTCGAATTTCGCACGATTGCGACCGCAAAGATCGCCGAGCGGCTCAAACTGATTGCTAAAGCCGAAGAGATTTCGATTTCTGAAGAAGCTCTGCGCGAGATCGCGCGCTCGGGCGACGGTTCAATGCGCGATGCGCAATCTGCATTTGATCAGGTGATAAGTTTTGCCGGCGAAAAGATTAAGACCGGAGATGTGGAAAAGGCACTCGGCATTGCGGGTGCCGATGTGCTGGCCCGCGTGGTCACCGGGATCGCTGAAAACAAGCCTGCGGAAGCGCTGGCCATCGTCGATGATCTCGTGATGCGCGGTCACAATCTGCGAAACTTCTGCCGCGACGTGCTTTCGCATCTGCGGGACCTGCTGGTTGTGAAAGTGTCCGGCGATCCCAAATTGCTCGACTCTTCAGCCGCGAACGAGGCAGCTTTGAAGGACCAGGCCGCCTTGTTTTCCGAATCCGATCTGGTGCGCTTTTTTCACTCGCTGGCTGAAACTGAAAGCAGTTTGAAGGACGCTGCGAATCCCCGTTATCAAGTGGAAGTCGGGCTGGTGAAATTGATGGAGATGCGCCGTCTTGCGCCACTCAGCGATCTGGTCAACCGGATAGCCCAGATCGAGAATGCGTTGCGGACAGGCAAACCCATGTCCGAAGGAAAGTCTCCCGCAGGCGGATCGCAAAGCGGATCGGTTGCCGGAAGCGAGACGCCTCCCTCGCGAAGTGGCTCGGCCAGGGGCGCTCGAGCTTCTGATTTGACGGAAGATCCGGCAGCGGCCCCTGCTCCCGATATTCCCAAGCCGGTCTTGACTCCTTTGGATCAAATTAAAGCCGCCCTGGAACGAAAACGCCGGCGGCTTTTGGTCGCGGCCCTGGAAGGCGCCACGCGCTCGGAGCTCGCCGCCGACGAGCTGCTGGTCGAGTACATTCCCGAGAGCAGGCATTATCGTGACACGCTGATAAAAATCGAAAACCATAAGGCTTTAAGAGAGGCCTGTACCGAAGTGCTTGGTCGCGAAATTGCAATTCGTTTGCTGATTAAGGACGAGACTGCGTCCGACGGTCAGTCTCTGTCACCTGAAGAAGAAGAACACCGCGAGAAACAGAAAGCCCGCCAGGCAATCGCCCAGCATCCTTCAGTCCAGCAAGTCCTCCGCGCCTTTGGCGGAGAGATTGTCGACATCAAGCTGCGGTAATCAAGTCTCGACCTCAGCCTGACCTGGAGCCTCACGCGCGACTCTCAAAAATGCCCTCGCCGCATGAGAAAGCGTCGCTCCTTTCCGATAGATCAAGTGGAGCCGTCTTTCCAATCGCATATCGCGCACCGATAGCCCCGCCAGTTGTTTGCGCGCGATCTCCGTTTGGGCTGCGAGTCGCGGCACCAACGCCACGCCCATGCCGTTTTCCACCAGCCGCTTGATCGCTTCCAACGTCGGCATCTCCATTGAAATATTGAGGGGTGTACGGTGCTTCTCGAAAGCTTTGATCACTCGTTCGCGGTAATGCGAAGGTACGTTATGCGCGATGAACGCTTCGGCGCCCAGCTCGCGCACCGAAACTGTTTTCCTGGCGGCGAGCGGATGATTGGGAGCAACTATCAGAGCAAGTTCATCGGGCGTCACGGGCAAAGACTTGATGGCCTGGTCGGCCGGCTTGTAAGAAACCACGCCGATTTCCACCTGGCGGCTGAGAATCTCTGAAGGAATTCTGCTGGCCAGACTGCGCTTCACTTCGATCTTGATATGGGGATGGCGCGCGCGAAAAGTTGGAATCAGCGGGAGCAAACCCATCACCGTGTATTCGTTTGCGCTGAGCGACAGCTTGCCGCGATGCAAATCGCGCAACTCGCGAATCGCCGAATGCGCGTGCTGCCGCAGATTCATCATCTGCTGGGCAAAGTCATAAAGGACTCGCCCGCCTCGCCGAGTTCGGCCTCAAGCCGCCGCACGGCCTGGCTGATTGCCGGTTGGGTGCGGCTCAAGGCCTCGGCGGCGCGAGAAAAACTCTTCTCATGCGCCACGCTCAGGAACACTTCCAACTGATTGATATCCATCAGGGTCTGCCCTCTCCAGGTTATCCGGCCTCGGGTTTCTAGTTATCATATCACAATCAGTTATATTTCAATCAGAATTATAACTTTGACTTTTGCGGCACCCGGTTCTAGGATTTCGGTTTCGGCAGGGCAAAAGGAGGCCTGTGTTACATGAATACCGAGCCGGTAAAGATTTTCGACACGACGTTACGCGATGGTGAACAATCGCCGGGCTGCTCGATGAACCTGGGCGAGAAGGTGCGTCTGGCGCGAAAACTCCAGTCGCTGGGCGTGGATGTTATTGAAGCCGGATTTCCGATAGCTTCAGATGGGGACTTTGCAGCGGTCAAGGCGGTAGCCACTGAGTGCCGCGACGTGACTGTAGCCGCATTGTGTCGAACCGCCGAGGCGGATGTTCGGCGCGCCGCCGAAGCTCTACGCGACGCTTCGCGCCCGCGCATTCATACCTTCGTTGCCACTTCCGACATTCATCTGGAGTACAAGCTGAAAAAGACGCGCGCCGAAGTAATCGAGATGACCCGCCAGGCCGTGCGCCTGGCGCGAGAGTTCGCTGACGAAATCGAGTTTTCCGCCGAAGACGCAACCCGCAGCGACGTAGACTATCTGTGCGAAGTTTTCAGCGTCGCCGTTGAAGCAGGCGCCTCAAATCTCAACGTGCCGGATACTGTCGGATACACTCTCCCCAATGAATTTTCTCAGCTCGTCCGGACCGTGCGAGAACGAGTCGTCGGAGATCGCAAAGACATCACGATCAGCGTCCACTGTCATAACGATCTCGGCCTGGCCGTAGCGAATAGTCTTGCCGCTATTGAAGCCGGAGCGCGGCAGATCGAATGCACCATCAACGGTATTGGCGAGCGCGCTGGAAACGCTTCGTTGGAAGAGATTGTGATGGCCATGCGCGTGCGCGGAGATCGGCTGCCGTTTGAAACCGGCATAGATGCCCGCGAAATCTACTCGTCCAGTCAGTTGCTCTCGCAAATTATCGGCTTCGGCGTACAGCCGAACAAGGCAATTGTCGGTCGCAATGCGTTTGCGCACGAAGCCGGGATTCACCAGCACGGCGTAATCAGCAATCCGCTATGCTATGAAATCATGACTCCTGAGTCTGTGGGAGTTCCTACAAACGAACTCGTCCTGGGCAAGCATTCGGGTCGTCATGCCCTGGCTTTGCGATTCGAGCAACTTGGTTACCCAATAACTGCGGATGGGCTCGAGGCAGTTTATCGTCGCTTCACCGAACTAGCGGACCGCAAGAAGAGAATCTACGATCAGGACTTGATATCACTGGCGGAGTCCACTGCGTCTCAGCCCGCGTTAATGGCAAGTGACCGTGAGCAGTGGGCCCACGCAGTAACTGCGTAAGTATCAGGAGCCCGACTGTAAGGGGCGACTTTTTTCAAGGGGAATCATGCGACTAAAAATAGTTGTCCTTCCTGGTGATGGTATCGGGCCGGAAGTGACTGAACAGGCCGTGCGTGTCTTGCACGAGGTGGCAAACATTCACGGCCACAACTTTCTTTTCGAAGAACACGCGGTCGGCGGATCGGCCATTAACCGATCAGGCACGCCACTACCGCAGACCACTCTGAGTGCCTGTCTGGCTGCCGACGCTGTGGTGCTGGGCGCGATTGGTTCTCCTGAATTTGATCATCTCTCCCCGAATCAAAGACCAGAGGCCGGCCTGCTACAGTTGCGGCGCGCCCTGGGGGGCTTTGCAAATCTGCGCCCGATAAATTCATATCGTGCGCTGGCGGCGGCGTCTCCCCTGCGAAGTGAAATAATTGACGGCACCGACTTCCTGTTTGTGCGCGAGCTCCTGGGTGGCCTCTACTTTGGAGAGCCGCGCGGAATCACTTCCCAAAACGGAGATTCGGCAGCTTTCAACACAATGCGCTATTCTGTGAGCGAGATCGAGCGGGTCGCGCGCGTCGCATTTGAGGCCGCGATGAAGCGCCACCGGAGAGTGACTTCTGTCGACAAAGCGAATGTGCTGGAAACTTCTCAGTTGTGGCGCCAGACTGTTACGCGAATCGCCGGGGAATATCCGCAAGTCGATCTTGACCATCTTTACGTCGACGCAGCCGCGATGATGATCGTGACTAATCCGGCTAAATTTGATGTAATTCTTACTGAGAATTTGTTCGGAGATATTTTGTCCGATGAGGCCGCAGTAATTGCGGGGTCGCTCGGCATGCTGGCTTCGGCGACGATTGGAGGCGCGGTCGATCTTTATGAACCCGTGCATGGCTCGGCGCCGGACATTGCCGGTCGCGGCGTTGCGAATCCCCTCGGGGCGATTGCTTCGGCGGCAATGCTCTTGCGTCACACCGCGAAGAGAGACGACGAAGCCGAAGACATCGAGGCCGCAATTCGGGCGGTGCTCGATGCGGGTTATCGAACTCTGGATATAAGCCGCGGCGACAGTGATTATTTAGTCAGCACCACCGAAATGGGTCAGCTGGTAATCGAAGCCGTCGCCGAACTTGCTGATAGGCGGTATGCTTATCATGCTGTTTAGTCAGTGATCAGTGTTCGGTGGTCAGTGGTCATTCTAGTTGTTAGTGGTTAATTGTCTTAGTTATCGGTTGTAGTATTCACTGTGCACTCGGTTCCTTCGCCCCTACAAATAACAACTAACGACTAACAAAACTAACGACTAACAACTGGCTACTAACCACTGACCACTGACCACTGCCTGATTCTATGCCTCGCACACTTTTCCAAAAGGTTTGGGATGATCACGTGGTCCGCGCCGCGGAGAAAGAACCGGACCTTCTCTACATAGATCTACACCTGGTCCATGAAGTGACTTCACCACAGGCCTTCGATGGTTTGCGCGCGGCAAATCGACAGGTTCGCCGGCCCGATCTGACGATTGCGACCATTGATCATAACGTCCCCACAACGGATCGGGCTCTGCCGATTACTGATGCAATTGCCCTGAAACAGATTCAGGTTTTACGTCAGAACTGCGCTGAATTTGGCATTACGCTGTTCGACATCAACTCCCGCGAACAGGGAATCGTGCATGTAATCGGTCCTGAACTGGGACTGACGCAGCCGGGCATGACGATCGTCTGCGGTGACAGCCACACCAGCACCCATGGCGCATTTGGCGCCCTCGCGTTTGGCATTGGCACCAGTGAAGTCGAACACGTCCTGGCGACTCAATGCTTGCCGCAGAACAAACCACGCACGATGTTTGTGCGCGTGCAGGGAAAGTTATCGGAAGGCGTAACCGCCAAGGATCTCGCGCTGGGGATCATCGGAAAAATCGGCACCGACGGGGCGAGTGGCCACGTGATCGAATACGCCGGCGAAGCGGTCCGAGCGCTTTCGATGGAAGGTCGCATGACGCTCTGCAACATGAGCATTGAAGCGGGCGCGCGCGCCGGCATGATCGCACCCGACGAAACGACGATCTCCTATCTCAAGGGCCGTCGATTTGCCCCCCGGGGCGACGCATGGGACGAAGCGGAAGCTTACTGGCGAACGTTGCCATCTGATGGCGGCGCTCAGTTCGATTGCGCGGTGGAGATTGATGCGGCGGCGCTGACGCCTTTTGTTACGTGGGGAACGAGTCCGGGCATGGTCGCCCCGATCAATGGAATTGTTCCGGATCCGTTGGAATCCAGAGATGAGGCCGAGCGCCGTGCCACGCGATTAGCGCTTGAATATATGGCACTCCAACCGCGCACAAAGATTGCCGACATCGCCATCGACCGCGTTTTCATCGGCTCATGCACTAATTCCAGGATCGAAGATTTGCGGGCTGCAGCGCGAGTCGTCAAAGGTCACAAACGTAACGCATCGGTACGCGCGATGATCGTGCCGGGGTCACAAAGCGTCAAGCGAGCTGCTGAAGTTGAAGGTCTCGATAAGGTTTTTCTCGAAGCGGGATTCGAATGGCGTGAGTCGGGCTGTTCGATGTGCCTGGGTATGAATCCGGACATTCTGCAACCGGGCGAGCGCTGCGCTTCGACGAGTAACCGCAATTTCGAAGGACGCCAGGGACGCGGCGGACGCACGCATCTTGTTAGTCCTGCAATGGCCGCGGCGGCGGCGATTGCCGGGCATTTCGTTGATATCCGGGAATGGGATTACAAGTGAGTTTCAAGTTTCAGGTTTCAAGTCTAAGGTTGTATGGAATCGGTTGGCCTCCGCTGCCAGATCACGCCTGGAGTTGAACTTGAAACTTGAAACCTGAAACTTGAAACTAGACCATATGAAAGCATTTCGCATTCACACTGGATTAGTTGCAGTCCTCGATCGATCCAACGTCGACACGGACCAAATTATTCCCAAGCAGTTTCTGAAGCGCGTGGAGCGGACCGGCTTCGGAGAGTTTCTCTTTTACGACTGGCGCTTCCTGCCAAACGGAGATCCAAATCCCGAGTTCGAGTTGAACGAGTCCCGCTATCGCGGCGCATCGGTCCTGATTGCCGGAAAGAATTTCGGTTGTGGCTCGTCGCGCGAACATGCCCCCTGGGCGCTCGCTGATTACGGCTTCCGTGCGATCATCGCGCCATCTTTCGCCGATATCTTTGCCAACAACTGCCTGAAAAATGGCCTGCCTACCGTGCTGCTCACGGATGCCGAAGTGAATGAGTTGATGCGACGTGGCCAAGAAGTCGAGAATTATCAGGTCACGGTGGATCTTGAAAATAAAACCGTTGCGGACCAGCGCGGTTTCTCTGCGTCGTTTACGATCGGCGACTTTCAGCGTTATTGCCTGCTCGAAGGGCTCGACGATATTGGTTTGACCCTGCAGCGCGAGGCCGACATCGGTGATTATGAACAAAGACGGCGCGGGTGGATGACGACGACTAGATCAGCCGAACATACTGCCTGACTTCCTCGTATAGTTTCGCGCGGAGGTTTTCATTATGCGCGATCCAGCTCTTGCCGGTATTCTCAGTTTCATCATTCCAGGCGTAGGTCAACTCTACAACGGGCGCATCCTTGCGGGAGTTCTCTGGTTGATTATTACTCCCGGCATGTGGATTGGCAGCGGGGGCTGGCTCGGCTGGATCTGCCACATCATTGCCGCTTATACAGCTTACTCTTACGCGAAAGAGTATCCCGTGCGGGTGTGAATACACTAAGAATTATTTGGCGGACTACGCCATCAGGCAGTAGCCCGACGGTAAACGCAAACGAATTCAAATATTCAAAAAATTCTCCAAAATCGTTTGGCCATGCGGATGTTCTTCATCGAACAACTCCGGATGGAACTGTACGCCAAATAGTGGGCGGAAAGTATGTTGCATTGCCTGAATCGGCGAGACCGCATTAGTTGCCGTGCGCACGAAATCCGGTGGCAGATCCTTGACTTCGTCACAGTGTGACTCCCAAACAGTTATTTTGTTCGGCAGGCCTTTGAAGATCGGATTATCGGAAGCTTCGAGGTCAACCTCGGTGAATCCTCGTTCACGCAGCGCGCCTTCATAACCTTTTCCCGGCGCGAGGCGAGCAATTAGATCAACGCGGGCTCCGAAAGCCAGGGCCATCTGTTGTTGGCCGCCGCATACGCCCAGGATAGGCTGCGGCGCGGTGCGGATCACATAAAAGACTCCCGCCAGTGATTCACCCGAATAATCATTCCACGGATGGCTCTGGCCGCTGAGAATAATGTGCGACGGCGCGAGTGTCTTGACCAGTTCTGGCGAAATATTACGAAATGATTCGACGACAACTCTCATATCCGGCTGCATTCGCTCAAGCGCGCGACGAATCTCGCGCGGGCTGGTGCCCTGCCCGTTGATTGTGTTGTCGATAAGCAGAAGCATTGACGATCACCGTTTTCTTCTCAGGCCCCGCGGCGCAACCGTCGGTGACGATTGCTCAACCGAGGTGGGATCGAGTTCCAAACAGTACAACTTTCCGTTAAACGCCCCGATGTAAATCCTTCCATCAAGCACGGCGGGAGTCGCATTAACGTTGTCACCGATCTTGAGTTCAGAGATTAACTTTCCGTCGTTAGCTGAGAGCAGTTGGACCCAACCCGCTTTGTCCCCAAACACTACGCGCCCATCAATGACGGGCGATGTGCCCCAAATCGGTCCGCGCGCTTTGTATTTCCAAACGAGCTCGCCTTTGGCGGCGGTCAGGCAATACAGATAGTGATTGCTCGCGCCGACATACAAGTTTCCATTACCGAGAATCGGGCTGGCCCAAATGCCGATATGCTC
>WNGM01001546.1_pt1 | contig 18483 bp, 14 predicted proteins | sample 5400571 | NCBI WGS metagenome assembly WNGM01 (sample SAMN13153378, study PRJNA577476) | soil metagenome | isolation source: 100 cm soil or saprolite under Garry oak tree replicate 2 | place: USA:California | collected 2016-06-15 | reverse complement strand
CAGGAATGCTTTTAGCCGCAGACACTCGGCGGCTGTTTTGCCGGGGTGGCTCAGCCTGGTCAGACCCCGAAAGGGGAACCACAGCGCCGGACTCATAGCTTCAATGTGTGAGAGATCCGGAAGTCGCGGGTTCGAAAAAGCGACGACCGTTCGAGACTCCCGCCCCCGGCATTTCTGACGGTTTCCGTCTTCGCGATGGTAATGGTATCGTGGCCGGTCGCGATGCCTAAGAGCAAGGCTTGCCAGTTTCCTTACGGATCTGGATGGTGTCCCCTCTTTTTAAGGGAAGACTAATCTGCCCGGTTGACATGGATTCTCGAGGTCCACTCCTTGGTCTCTGAAGAATGCCCGTTCTGCCACAAGTTCCTCGCAGGCGAGCTGATGTCGAAAGAGGAGGTAGACACTGCCGAGGCGCTGAAGGAGAAAGACGCATTTTTCAAAATGGGAATAACCGTCGAGACCGGAGAAAGAGTTGCTGACCACCCTGAGGCTTTTGTCACGTATAGATTCGCGTACAAGTGCGGAGATTGCGGAAAGGAATGGAACAAGTTCAGCGTCCGAGAGGTCGGGATTCCCAAGGAGTATGCTGAGGACGAAGAGGAGAAGACTGATTATGACGCTGGGAGGGAGGAGGAAGATGCGAGAGAGGAGCAGTATTCTAGCGAAGGATGATCGAGTTCGCACATTCGATCATCGATTTTGAGGAGCATCATTCTAGCTTCGCCGTAGAATGTCCACCTTACCATCCTTCCTGCCGACATATGCGACGTCGCACATCTCCAGAAAGAGTCCGGTCTCGATTACTCCAGGGATCTTTCCGAGTTTTTCACTTATGATATCGGGACGTCGAAGGTTCCTGTAGTATGCGTCTATGATCAGGTTGCCGTTGTCGGTGATTACTGGTCCTACCTTGCCGCTCGAGGCTTCCCGCAAAACCGCCTTCTCGGAAATCTTGCTGATCTTTGCGAGTGTAGCGTGGTAGGCGAATGGGGTTATCTCGACCGGGATGGGCTGGTCTCCGCCGAGTGTCTTGGCAAGTTTTCTCTCATCGATGATGATGACGAGCTTCTTGGTCGTAGAGTCTACGATCTTCTCTCTCAGAAGGGCGGCGCCTCCGCCCTTTACCATGTCGAGTGATCTCCACTGGACTTGGTCCGCGCCGTCTAGGGCCAAGTCAAGCTCAACGTCTTCGGACAGTGTGGTTACTTTCAAGCCAAGTCTTCTTGCAGCGATTTCCATCTGGTAGCTTGTCGGGACCCAGTGGATGTTGAGATGTTCTTTCTTGATTCTCTCAGCGGCAAGGTCGAGGGCTTTGAGGACAGTCGTTCCGCTGCCGAGGCCGACCGTGGTTCGGTCTCTGAGTTCTCGGACGGCTTGGGCTGCCGCGCTGAGCCTTGCTTTCTCTACCCAGCTCATTTTTGCCCTCTATCCTTCTGTCTCTATTTGTTCGAGTCGTTCCATGGCTTTGAGGACTTCTTCTCGGATGGTCTCGATCTTTTCTTCAGCCTTGTTTCTCGCCTTTTCCCTTGGAGGTTTTTCTTTTGAAGGAGTGTTTTCCTCTGTCGGTTCTGATGGTTCGCTCCTAGCTGGGGCGGGTTTTGGCTCGGCAGGTTTGTTCTCTGTCGCGGCCTGTAGGTTGAGGGATGGCCGGATCTTTTCGATCCGAGCTTGTATGTCGAGAAATGTTTCCTGGAATCTCTTGAACAGGTCCTCCTTCGCGGCCTCCAGCTCGTAGAGGTCCACTGTCCTCTTGTAAGTGTCAATCTCCGAGTCTACCCGTTTGAGATCGTTCTTGTAGGGCTGTATCATCTGGTTTTTTTCAGGCTCGTTGATGGTGCCCTTGGCTTCAGCCTCGTAGATCTTGGTGAGAGCGTCCCCTATGATGTCTCTCTCGAGGTTGGCCACTCGGAGTTTGTTTCGTGCTTTCGCTATATCTGATTCGGTTACTGTTTTCCGGATTGTGTCAGGTATGGGGAAGGGCTCTAGTTTTGTCATACTTGCTGGAGCCGAGGCGGGTGCTGTTTCTTCTATGATTTTTTTTCTTCCGAATAGGATTAGTCGTGTGAGAAGTTGGAACGGGGCTCCGGAGCCCTTTCCCCGCAAGAGAAGCATTCCTCTAGTGATAACTCGCGATAGGTGAGGTGCCGGATTATTATAGGTTTAGCAGTTGGGATTGTTTGTTACTCGCGCCTTCCCGCGTAATGTCCAGTTAGGTTATTAGTTCTTGTCTGGGCTCTTGTTTCTGTTGGAACTATGTCTCTCGCTTCGCGCTGTGAGAGCTGCGGAATGCCCATGGAAACGAACGAGCAGCACGGCGCTCAGAACCCGAATAACCCTTACTGCATCCACTGCACGGATATGAAGGGGAAGCTTTTGCCTTTCGAGAAGAAGTTCGAGGACTTGGTGAAGACGGCGATGGATACGCGATGGATGAACCGCGAACAGGCTGAGAAGTATGTCATGCAGCAGATGGCTCAGATGCCCGCTTGGACTGATGCTGTGGCCCATCTCAAGCAGGGTGCTGCTTCCCAGTAGAACTTTCCCCCGCCCGTCGGCTGATTGTCCAGGCCGCTCAAAGCTGATGTTGTTCTGAGTCGTTGTTGGGGGTTGGAGCCCCGGACGGGATTTGAACCCGTGGCCTTTGCCTTTTTGAGGAGTCTACCAAGGCAACGCTGTTGGCTGGGCTGGCATCTACCAGGCTGAGCCACCGGGGCACGTTGTCGAAGCCGCGGGGCTGGACGCGTTATATGAGTTACTAGAACCCTGGCGGGGTTGAGTGCTGTTTCATGAAGGGCGGGACGCGGGAAAATCGACCACCCCGGGGGGTCGAGAAAAGCATGCTTATTTTTCGAAAAGAGTAGTCATAGAAAAAGGAAAATTACGGACAGGGCGCATGTTTGCGGGTGGAGGAGTTGTCCGAGCCCTACTAGTAGGGTTGCTGTTTTTGGACAAGGGATGCGCCTATTTCTGTCCCCATAGGATTGGTTGGTGGGTCTTTCCGCGTAATCACTTTCGCAAGCGTCCGCGGGAACCACTCACGGCACATGAGAGCCCGAAGGTGTCTGATTCTGGGCGATTTTCTGCCCGCCTTTCATGGTGGCAATAGAGAGGTGTCTCTAGCTATCCGGGGGAGTCCGGTGCAGGATATCCATAGACCTAGCTGTATATGTTGAAGTTCGATATTATTTTTTTCCGATAATCTCGGGTTTCAATATTATAGTTAACTACACTTGATGTGGGCTGTGTTCGTTTGTGTTTGTATTGACCCAGAAAATCCCAATACGAACGTCTCTCTGCACCAGCCTACTGATCGGGCTGGCGCTCGCCGCCATCTCGGCCGGCCAGGTCCATCTCGCCGAAGCACAAAGCGCCACGCCAACATATGTCCTGGGGGTTTCCAGCCCTCTCGACCCGTTGGTTGTCGATCTTCAGAGTCAAACCTCTTCTCTGTCGATTTTATCCGGCGTCTCCGGATTATCGCTCTTAGGGCCTGGTTCGATTCTGTTCATTGATGGATCGTGGTTGCAGACAACTTCGTCCCTCGACCCCACAGTACTCCCGCTTATCGACTCTACAGTGCTTAACGGCGTTCCTTCTGTAGTGGTTAGGGGAAGTCCGACTATCCTTCAAAACTCGGTCTCAGGACTCATAAAGGGACAAGTACCAAATCTTCCATTGATCGCAGAAGGACTCAAGATCTTCAGTACTCTACCCGACGGAACACAACAAGCTGCAGCCTTACAAGTAATCGCAGGGTTCGACTACGCTGTCACCGCAGAGTTCACCTGGGCACAACAACATCTCACGAACGCGATTCCCTTAACGTCCTCGCCGCTATCGTTGATCGCGAAATCCACTAGCAAGGTTCTTCCCAGCGTCACTAGCTCTCCGCCTTCATCTTGGGCTTTTGTTCTTCAGCTCACAACCGACACCGGAACCCAATTCCAACAGGCAGGACAAGAACAGGCAGAAATCATCTCCACCTTCACAATCTACAGCTTGCAGAACAGCGGAAGCAACGACTTCAAATGGTACAACTTCTTCGCCAACCAGACCCTGATACCAGGAAGCGCTGTCTCCAACAGTCCCTGGAGAAACTTCAGCGAAAACGACACCATCAACGTGAACCCCGCATCGAACGCGATAATTAGCCATGGACCAACATCCCTAGTCACTCAAGGCCCCACAACTGTTACCTACACTATCGGAGTGCAGGCAGGGTTCTCAAGCGCAGCGGTCACAGCGAATCAGACCCAGAGCTATGTGCTCAAGAACACCAATGTCGCCGACAACACCCAGTCAACCTCTCAGGTGGGATGGGTTCACAGCATTGATCCGCGTAGCAGTTCTGGAAAGCTAGCTGTCAGCATTATTCCAGGCTGGACTGATCGGATACAGGCGAACCAGGGCATCGATCTCCACGGCACCTTCACGTCAACCTTCGTCACGCTGAGCGGCGGCATGATTACTCAGACTGCTTCCACAGGCGTACAACTCGTTGTCTCAAGCAGCTAGCCAGAAACAAACTCCAAAATCTTTTTTTTCATTTGCTCGCCACACGATAGTATCATGCTGCCCTACAACGAGCTCCATCATTCTGTCGTAGAGAATCGGAGAATCGAGAATCTCTCGGCAGTGCTTATCTCCTTGGACTGTTGGCTCTGGTTGTTTGGAGGTTTGAGTCTTGGTGGAGCCTGCGGAAACCATTGTGGGTTCCTTGCAGGTATCCGTTCAGCTCGGCGCAGATGTTGAGTACTTGTCCTTGTTCTTCACTCAGCGCCGGCTCATACTTGCTCATCTTGGAAAGAGGACTGTGGGAAGACTGTCTGGTATGTCTCTGCTGGGTAGGTGGGGTGAGGGGCTTGAGGGCCTGTTCAAAGGACCTGGGGAGTCGAGGAGGAAGAGAAGGATGAGGCGGGGGGTAGTGGATATGAGTCCACAGGAGATTCTTGACGCCGACAAGGACAATTTCGATGTCAGCTATGATAGCGTGGTCCGGGTTGAGCTGGACGACAGCTCCAACCTTGTGGGAGTTACTCTCCTTACGAAGGACGACAAGTATGAGTTCCTGACTAGTCGAGATTTTGTTGCTGTTTCGAAGCTTCTCCAAGATACGCTCGGAGATAAGGTCGAGTTGAAATGACGGTATTGTCCTTGTTGGGCTCGTAATCTAGAAATAAGATTATGTCCCCGGTCACGTGATCTAATCTGACGGGAGAATCCTTGCGCCCTGCCAGTACCCCTGCCTTCGTAGTCTTCGCGATCGCCCTCGTCCTGTCTGCATCCCTCGTCCAATCAACGCTCGCCATAGCCTACACGACAGGTCTAAAGACCGGCGATACAGGAATGTACAGCCTGTTCGGAAACTACGCGCACGGCACTGTCAATGGACAACTCAAGGTCTTGAGCGTCATTGGGACTAATGTTACAGTCAACTTCACAGACTATCCGTCGGGCGGTTTCGCAAACGGTGGTGGCAGTATGTGGATCGACGTGTTCTCGGGTCAGAGCAACAATCAATCATCGGGCTTGTACTTTGCTGTTGCGCCTGGTCTAAAGATGGGGGACCCGATATTCAACGGGGTTGGTATAACAGTCCAGGGAGTGCAGTCCCAGCCCTGTGGGAGCGCCTACCGACAGCTGATTGGTACCTCCTACTATGCAAGCTCCGGGGAGCTGATCAATGCAGCCTGGGACCAGAACACCGGGATACTTTGCAACTACGGCTCAAACGATCAGCATGGGGGAATTCTCGGGTTCACCCTCGACAACACAACCTTGTGGTTGGCAGCTGGACCCCCCCAGGACGTCTTCCTGACAGCTTTCGAAATCTCTACCTTCCTTGGAGCCCCACTGGTTCTCTTGATCGTCTTTGTCTATATTCGCCGGAGACGGAGGCAGCGTAAACGATAGAGCCACAGCCCTAGACTCGGCCTAGATTCTGCAAAGAATAGCCGGTGATACTCTTGTCATCCTGTGTATTCCTCGGGTTTCCCCGCTAAGGTAGCGCTGGCGCCTTGTGAAACCTGAATGTTAAACGGATAAATAACGCGCAAGCCTTCTTCATCAATGTCTCAGGGTCCGTTGAAAGCGACGCAACTATTCCCCATAGATTCGAAGTATGGATAGGGTCGTGAGAACTGTCTCGTTGAGCGGATCCAGAAAGCGTCAACTTGCAACTGCTACGCTGATTCTGTGTCTTTTCCTCACAGGAAGTTTGTTCGCTGGAAACCTGAGGCCGGCCGGGGCCGACACAACTTACAGCGTGAACATGATAGTCAATCCCGGCTTTGAAAGTATGCCATTGCTTTCCGGCTGGGTGCCTGATGTGTTTGATGACGGAAATTACAACAGCACGATAACCGCGAACAGTACGATGGCTGTGACCGGCATCTATTCCGCGAGACTAGATGTAAGCAACAATTCCACCGCGATCAGTACTGGGAACAAGAACATAGCCCAAGCGCATCTCAGCCTTGTGCAATACTCTCAGCCCAACACTCTCTTCAACAATCTCACAGATCGGCCTGACGGGCTGAACCTCTGGTTCTACATTCAGCCGAAGTTTTCAGGCTACCCGATCTTCGAAGTGAGAATAAGATCGGGCAGCGTGTGGGAAATGGACTATGTCTATTACAACCACATTATCGGCTACGGATTCGGAAACTCAACCACTGGAAGTGAACTGGGGAAACCTCTCAAGCAGTTCATCCTTCCCACTCCTCCTCTCAACCAGTGGAACCATCTTGTGCGAAACCTGAAACAGGACTGGCTTGCCCCTCTCAAGTTACCAGATGGAACGCTCGCACCTGGTTTTCCCCTCAACGATACCATTTACAGATTTGAGGTGAACGCGTACTTCTACAAGGACTCACTGACCAATCTAATCTACGCGGAAACGGTTTGGGTTGACGATGTGGCAATTTACCTTGGAAGCCTAATGTCTCTTCCCACCTTTTCATTTCAAGATAAGTCGGGAAACTCGGTTGCCGGAAGTATCACCAGTATGATGGTCGACTCCAGAGGCGTCCAAGCGACGCTTTCCTCCGGGACCATAATCCCTTCAAGCTCCTACACACTCCGGGCTTACTACCAGGGATACCTGATCCTCTCTGATCCCATCACTCCTGCTACCCCGTCGGTAGTCCAGTTGCAGATGGTTCGGATTGGTACCTCGGGTTCCAGCTACGTCGCCTTCAATTCCACCGTCACGTCTGCAACTGTGCAGGAGAATTCCTCCAGCCGGATCGTTTTCTCCGTCGTCGGAACTGGTCCGTCCCTGATTATCGTGAAGGTCCCATTGAAGCCGTTGAGTGTAGAGCGAAATGGAAGTGCGATATCTAGCTGGACGTTCAATTCCACAACTAGCACAGTAGCAGTTCAGACGGCCCAATTCGGAACATTCACCATGATATACTCCATCACAACTCCTGCAGCTTTTCCCCTCTGGTACATCATCGCCCCGATCGTAGGGGCCTTGGTCTTGATCGTTAGCGTCTTACTCTGGCGATGGAAAACCCATTCGAATCGATCGACTAGTACACTGGGTGATAGAAAGTCTGCGTCAAGGGAACAGTTTAAGCCGAAGAACAAGAAGTCGTCTCGATCATAACGGGGTTGTGGAAATTTGCGTTCTCCCAATATTCGCTCCGGACTCCTTCTAGCAATAGTAATCTCCACTGCGGCCTACGGGCTATCTGGCATCACTATCGCGCATGCAGCAGGACCCCTTACAGGCAGCTTCACCTCGTACCCTCAGTTCATGCTCATTGGTGGAAATGATAGCTTCACCGGTTCTGCCTCAGGTGGACTCCCGCCCTACACATTCAGCTGGAATTTCGGAGACGGGTCTCCGATAGCAAATGGTGGCAATGTCACTCACATCTACAAGCAAGCTGGGAGCTACACCGTCAAGATGAACGTCACTGACTCAACGACGCTGGTTTTTCAGGCCAATCCACAAACACTAGTAGTGCAGGGTTCACCGCTCAATATTGATGGATGGTTCGTTAACTGGAACCTTACAGCGCACCACGGCATCGAAATCTACAACATAACCTACAACGGGGTACTGACTATTCGCGACGCTTTGATCAACGGGGTCCTCGTCAAGTACTACCAGCAGCCACCTGGTCAGTCGTGCATCTTTTTCGACGATCTCGGCCCTGACGATATCCACAGCTCTATCGGGGGTCTAAGGATCGAATTCTCCTCAGGGCTCCCTGATCCTTGGTTCCAGATCAGGGCCCAGTACAACCCGTCCGTAGTAGGCTACAACTATACCCAGTTCTGGCGTTTCTACCAAGGGGGAAGATGGGATGCACTGATGTACGTGGGCCACATCGGCTGCGGCTGGAACCATACCTACCAGCCCCACTATCGAATCAGCCTCGCCACCGGAAACAAGAACAGGGATCTCATGAGCCAGTATACGCCTAGTGGTTCCTGGCAGAATCTCGTCTGGGAAGGGAACTACACTGACAACGGATTCAGAGACCTTTCACTCAACTCAACTCAGTGGCGGTTCGGCGACGGTCGAAGCTACTACTATCTAGTCCCCAAAGTTATCCCCTTTGCGACAGACATGCCGACGATCTCGCCCAAGATCTACTTGGTAAGAGACAGGGCTGGAGAACTCGAACCAGATATTGATCCCCCATCAATATCCTTGGACCCGATCATTTTCGCAAACGGGGAACTCGCCTACAGGCAGAGCATCGCTTTCTGGTACCTGCCCACATTCTGGGACCACTGGCTGTACTGCGCTGGCTGTCCACAGATAGGCCAACCTAGCATTGTGAGCATGTCATTCTATCCAAGTGGAATCTAAGCTCTGAAGATGGAACGCGTGCAGCATATGGAATCGAGAACCGTTGTCGATCCCCTTTGAAGACTTCTACAATTTTTCATTCATTGCTACTCGTCAGCCTGATAATGCTTCCATTGGCTCTATCACAGGCTGTCTCGGGAAATCCAGTCAGAATCGCTCCTCTTGCATCCTACCAGGCAACAGGGCCCTCGGTCCCATTGAACTTTCAGAGAATCAACGATTCTTCTTTCGAGACTGGAACACAACCCTGGATGGAATCAGTCTACAACAACTACACTTCGAGTGTCAAGATAGTATCCCCCGGAAACAATGATGGGTCAGCAGTCCAACTCATGATCAATTCCGGAAACTTGACCGTGGATTCGCACCTCAATCTTGTACAAGACTTCTCGAAGAGTTCTGTTGCATTCGGAAATGGCGCGAGATTCCGGGCAGCCGTTCAAGTCCAACAATTGCAATCAAACTCCGTTACCGACAAAATCGAAGTCTCACTCACTCTGACAAGTTCTATCGGCAACCTGACAAGAATTCACTATGTCTTTGCGAATCTCCCGGCCCTTCTCACCAATACGACCATCGACGCCTACTATGCTATCGACTGGTCGGGTCCAACGCGCTGGATTCTCATTGATAGAAATGTCGCCGCTGATGCAGCCAACGCTTTTCCGAATCTCTCCACGATTCTCACCTCCGTCAAAGATGTAAAGCTCTCGGTTTATTCAACAAGCATAGGCATTCCCTCCTACGATCCAAGAATAAAATATTACGAGACGGGGAGTGACACTTACTGGAATACGACAGAAACAGTGGTATTCGATCCCGATGCGGATGGAGTCTTCAATCCTTCGACCGACTGGATCCTCTACAACAAAGGCATACCGACAACTGGCGCGATGCTCAGGAACGATTTGAGAATAAAATTCGTTGACACCAACCTCAACTACCTTTGGGACCCTGGCGAACCTATCGTATACGACCTGAAGAACGAAGGCATCTACGACTTTGCCCTTAGCGACCCGGTGATAAATGGCACCGCAGTTGCCGGAAGCCTATTGCAGGACCCAGCCCGTTTCCAGACCAGCGCACTCTTCGACCAAGTAGAACTCTACTCCACCGCCGGGGCCTACAACGGAGTCCACAACGGCGGATTTGAAACCGGAGACCTCACAGGATGGGGAAACACCGCGGGGTTCACAACAGCTGCTAGCCCTGTCAACTCGGGAAAGTACAGCGTTCTAGGGGTGACAGTTGGAAATACTATAGGCCTAGCCCAGAGTATTGATGCAAGACCAGTAATCGATAGTTCAGCAAGGATCCAAGCCTCCTCATATGTTGAAGCAATGACCGGAACTTCGCTGGCAGACAGAGTCGATATCTGGCTTGGTCTAGTAGACAGCAGTTTCCAAGCGAATCCGCTCTCCATCTACTACTATTTCAACAGTGGAACCGGAACGATACCTTCCAATACCACAGACACTGTGAGCCATAGCGTTGGAGGCCTCGGCACGATCCTCCAATGGCTATTCCTCAACCAGAGTCTGCTCCCTGACGCGGGATACTTCAACATCACAGGACATACTGGTCCCTACCGGATAGAAACGATCGTGCTAGAGGAATCAGCTGGGACCAGTAAGACCACGACAGCATACTTCGATGATGTCTCCATCCAAACACTGTACAAGCCAGATTCCGCGATCGCAACGTACTACGCGGTAGACGGGCTCAATTCCACCTACGCCTATCGTGCAAACAGCGTCCCTCAAGGATCATTCTACCTCAGCGTTCCAGGCGGGCAATCAGTCCTCAACGTAACTTCGCCTGCTGGAAGCGCAGTTCTAGCCAGCGACTTTACAACACAAATAGTTGGTGGCTCTTTGCTCATCAACGTTCCAGCTGCTACAAGTCTCAAGTACTCGGCCTTCGGAAACTGGAAGTTCTACACAACATCACAGAACGCTCTCGCCTCTCTCTACGCAACATCCACGGGATCAAACTCTCCGTCCTCTAGCTTCAACGTGGGCGCGTCGATCAATCTCGTTTCTCAGAGCAAAGACCCGCTCGGGAATCCCATGTCGGGATCAAATGTCACGTTCATCTTCTACTCGTCAAATACTCAAGCCTTCACTGGAAGGACCAACAGTCAAGGTTGGTACAATCAGACCAACGTGGGCCTACAGCAAAACCCGGGAACCACCATTCTAGGTGCGCAAACAATGTCGTCGTCTTACATTGGGCTCCGCACTATACAACTGAATGTCAACAGCTCGTTTCCCTGGGCGATCATTGCATACTTTTCAATCGCCGGCGCAGCCCTCGCAGTATTCGGCCTGTTCCTATTCTGGTCCCGCAGAAAGAGACAGGTTTCATCATCAGTTCAGCAGGGCCCTCCCGAATCAGGAAAGAATCCTCCAGACCTACGGCGGCCGAAGCGGCCCTAACCCTGGACTTTTGCTTAGCTTCCAGTAGAGTCCTCTGCTCTTTCTCTACAGCTCGCCTGCGAGTCCGTGAGCCGACTGTGCGTTTTCAGTAGAAGTAGTGTTCGCCTATCGCTGCGCCTGCGATCGAGGAGAGAAACAACACGAACAAGGGTATTGGAAAGACCAGCTTGAAAATTACGCTGACCCATAAGGTGATCAGCAGAGAGTCGCCGGGGGGAGGGATCACGCCCGTCAATGCGGGGAGTATTGCTAGGATCAACAGTAAGCTCATCCCGATTGTCATCGCGAAGAAGTAGCTGAGAACCGCCTTGCCAAAGTCTATGCAGATCGCTCCCGCGGCAACGGATATTGCCATCAGAATCGCCAGGTCCCAGATCGTTGCAGTTCCCCGTTGAAAGATCGCCTGGGCGAAGACGCTAGTGATCGATACTGCCCACAGTACGACCAAGATTACATCTCGTCGACGTTCGGTCGCGAAGGCCCAGCCGAGAGCATTCGGATTCGTGTTAGAGTCCGCCTCCACTACTGGAAGGACCTTTCAGGTTGAGGAAGATTCCGGCACTGGTACAGCTTCCAGAATTCACCGTCGCGCTGCAGGAATACGCCAAGATGACTTCGGCGTAGGTGTCGAGAAAACTCGAGAGAAATAGACTCACTGCGTATTCGAATATGAACTGTGGCTTGGTACTATTAGTCTTGAGAAACTGCGTGACTCTGTAGGGACCATATCCTTCCCCTATGAATGGAATTGCAAATATTACATGGGTTCCAGGAGTCAGATCTCTCCTTGGGGGCGAGTAAGGTATCAGTCCTTGCGGAATCGTAACGTTTCCAGGCGCTCTGATGTCATCTGTGGCTGTCAGGTAAGTGACTGCCAGCCCGGAGTACGAGGATGGGCTTGTTATGTTGAAGACGACTATGGCGTTGAGAGAAGTATTTGTCGGGTTGAAATCGAAAGAAGATATTGTCAGGCCAAGCTGTTTGACTGCGGGATAGAACTGGTAATAGTCGTACGTGTATGGGATGGCCACTCCTGCAGACACCACTGTAGTAATAATGAGGGCGATTGTCAGAATATCTCGTCCCTCCACCTCCTGCAGTTTCACCAGAACACCTTGGAGAGTCGGGCTTGATAAGTGGAGATTAAGCTTCCCTCTTGAGAGACGTTCGATATCCCTAGCAACGAATCATGTGCCCAGCTCCGCGTTCGATTCCTTGTTGGTGAATTCATCAATGAGTGTACCTCGAACAACGACCCATCTGATCTTTCACGCGATGACTCCGGGTAACGCCTAGCGGAATCGGCTACTGTGTCAGGCCGTCTTCGAGTTCCAATTTGTGAATCTGGGGGCGAAAAACTTCACCTGCAAATTCGCGGAAATGTGGGAGAGAATCTCAAGACTCCCTCTACCCCTATTTTGACAATACGACTCGGATTGCGGGGGATAGGCATAAAACTGTCCGGTGCAGCTCTTTATCTAGAAACTTCTTTGAAACCTGCTTCTACGGCTGGTTCGCTTCGTCTTGAATAAGGATCAAGAGGAGAAGAACAAGAAGCGCTTCTACGATGTAGACAAGTTTCGTCAGGTTAATGCGGAGACTCAGCGCAAGGCGGGACGTTTCAGAAGAATTCTCGAGAGGGTAACAGGATCCTTCAGTTCAGCTCAGGGAGTCTTCATCGCAATATTGTTGCCCCCTCTGGTAATGTTCGGGTCGGTAATCGTGATCATCTACGGGCTGTACCTAGGGCCGCTCGTTTTCTTGGGTTTTGTTACGGCCGGTCTCGTTGGGCTGACCCTGCTCGTCGAGAAGAAATTTGGCGCCTCTGACCGCTTTGAAAGTCCTGATTTCTTGAAAAGGACTCTTGGTCAGGTTGTGGGATTCGCCCTCGCGCTTGGGCTGATCGTGTTGCTAGTGATGCTGGCCAAGCTACCATTTCACATCTAGCTATAGGTTGATTTTTGAAGCCCTTGTTTCCCTTTTTACACTTGAAGAATCCTCCCTTCCAGTTGCGTTCAGTCTGAGTCGTAGCGGATTTTTGTTTTCTTTCAGCTCAACTTATAACTTCATGATTTTATTTGAGGCCCCGTATCGCGCGGGTTTCACACACTATCTTTCATGTTGAAGCTCGGTTCTAGCCGAGCAATTACAAGGATTCCATCGCATTCCGCGAGTTGCTTTGGATATATGCGTCCGGCTTCTGGTAGCAAACTCTTATATCCAGTCCGGCGGTTAGCCACCCATCTCGCGAGTAGAACACCCGCGAGACTAGATAAAAAAGGAAAGAGTAGACCAAAAGTATGAGTTCGAAACTAAACCCTAGAAATCTGTTAATCCTCGCCGTCCTGCTAATTCTCGCCGGAGTTCCGACAGCGTTACTTGTCAGTTCACACTCAGGAAGTAACCACTCCCTAACCCCCTCACCCATCAAGCAACCTGTTACTGGGGATCCCCAGATTGGGATTGACTGTGGGCTTGGGGCTACCCAGGCGGTTCTGAACGGTACAGGCTATCCGGTAGCCAGTTCTGAAACTGGAGCGTTCCAGACTCTGCCGAACTGCACCTGGGTTGGCGATCTAGGAATTACTGCAGGGCTTGCTAATGACGGGACGAACGAGCCTCTGGTTACTGACCAGGATGAGACGTTCACCACTGTTAATCCAGCGATTGGTGGTGGTTTTACCGCTGATATCGTCTACTTGCAGAACGCTACTTCTACCGTGAACGGTTTTGACATCAGCGTTTCCTGGAACAAGAACGTTCTTCGTGCGGTCGAATTTGACCAGAGTGGTCTTCCTTGGTTTGCTCAGGGTCCGTTTACCGCCAGTGTGAGTGGTATTGATAACAAGGCTGGTGTTGCGCGCTTAGAGCAGGTTATTGGTCCTCAGTTGCCTGGGGATTTCGTTTTCTTCCGTATCCGTTTTGACGTTGTAGGGGTTGGTAATACTGCTCTTACGATTAGCAATGATCTGATTAGTAATCCTGGTGTTGTGGTTCACTCCCATGTTAGCGGTGCTTTTGATTCTGAGACTTTCTTTGATGCGGGTCATACGCTGAACTGGGTTGCTTCGTTTACTAATTCTACTCCGATTGTTCCTGGCTCTCCTAACTCCTTCACTGCGACTGTGACTGGTGGTGTCGGTGCCTTGTCTTTCGCGTGGCAGTTTGACAGTTCGAATACTGTTGCTTTCGTTTCTCAGGCTGCTGGTAATCCTGTTACGATTACGATTCCAACCGCGACACAGGTCGGCACCAGGATAACGTTGAGGGTCACTGACTCTGCGCCTACCGCGCCCAATGTTATCTTTCTTGTTCAGCGTCTAGGTCTGACCGTCAATGTGGGTGGGCCGCGGACTTTTGCGACTGGTGTGGCTCAGACTTTTCCGGGCACTTGGCTCGGCGGCTTCCCAACCTATACTGGTAACTGGAGGTTCTGCCCTGGAGCATTACCTTTGACTCCAAGTGTGGATTGTTCGACTCCCGCTCCAACAATCCCCGCCCAGTCTGGTCAGACAAATTCCCGCACAGTCACCTATACTAGGGCTGGAGTGTATACCAACACTCTGAAGATCACGGACACGGCTAACCCTGTGACAGGCGGCCCTAGCAGTGTGACCTATGTTTACCTTGTCAATGTGACCGGGACGCTCCAAGCTTACACTCTCACCCTGTCGTCTAACGCAACGACTGATGTGACTTTCAAGCCTGTCTTGTTCACCGTTTCAGCTGCCTATTCGTCTGGGTACACTCTTTCACTTCGTTCCGCGACGATCGCTGTCAAGTTCCTCTTTGGTGACGGGTCGTTTGCCCTCGCTACTATTACAATGGCTGGTGGTACGGCTAACAGCACGTCTGTCGTTCACAGCTATCTCTCCGGCGGTTCGCCCATTGTCCTCGTTACCGGACAAGAGTCTGGGTCTAACGCTATCTCTGCTATTCAGGAGGCATCTAACAGGATTACTGAGACGATTATTCCGCCTGTAATCCCTACTTTCACTTGGTCTCCCTTGTCCCCAACGGCGGGCCAGGTTGTTACCTTCACAGCCACAGCTACCGGCGGCACGTCACCCTACACCTTCGCGTGGAACTTCAATGACTCGAGCACAGGCACTGGCAACCCGATAACCCACACATTCGCCACTGGCGGCAAGTTCAACGTGACCGTGACAGCCACTGACTCTGGCACCACATTCCTCCAGCAGAAAGGCTCGACCACAATACAGGTTAACGTGGCCCCAGGAGGAGGAGGAGTAACTGCCGACTTTACGTTTACACCAACAGCACCAACCGTCGGGCAGTTAGTAACCTTCACCGCAACAGCTTCCGGCGGAACTGGGACGTTGACTTACAGCTGGAAGTTCGGTGACGGAGTAACAGGTTCCGGCGTATCGACTTCACACACTTACGGCACGAAGGGCACGTTCAACGTCGTTTTGAATGTTACAGACTCTTCTACCCCAGTCAAGTTCGCTGTAGCCACTCATGCCGTTACAGTAACACCACTGGCCCTCGTCGTCGCAATTGCAGGACCCACCACGGGTACTGTTGGTACAGCAGTAACTTTCACTGCTACTGGTTCAGGTGGTACGACAGCGTACACATTTGCCTGGACCGCCACCGGAGGGACTCCAGCTTCGGGTACGAGCGCTAGCTTCTCGACAACCTACTCTGTAAAGGGTAGCAAGACGGTTTCGGTGACGATTACCGATGCGAATGCTAGGACAGCCACGGCCTCGGCCACAGTCACGATTAATCCGTTGCCTCTTGCCGTATCGATTGCAGGTCCGACGACCGGAACTGTTGGAACTGCAGTTAGTTTCACTGCGACCGGTTCGGGTGGCACGACTGCTTACACGTTCGCCTGGACAGCAACAGGTGGTACACCTGCCAGTGGAACCGGTGCCAGCTTCAGTACAACTTACTCGGTGAAGGGATCGAAGACTGTCTCGGTTACCATTACTGACGCTAACGCTGCTACTGCAACGGCTTCCGCGACGGTAACCATAGCTGCGCTACCACTTGCGGTAACCATTGCAGGTCCAACCACTGGAACTGTTGGAACAGCAGTAAGCTTCACTGCGACAGGCTCCGGAGGAACAACAGCTTACACCTTCGCATGGACTGCTACAGGCGGCACGCCTGCCAGTGGTACAGGTGCAACCTTCTCCACAACATACTCTGTCAAAGGAACCAAAACTGTATCGGTTGCGATCACTGATGCTAACGCTGTAACAGCATCCAGATCCGCGACTGTAACGATCAATCCTCTAACTCTAGCCGTGTCGATTGCCGGTCCAACAACTGGTACAGTTGGTACAGCGGTCGCTTTCACTGCCACTGGCTCGGGCGGTACGACTGCCTACACATTCGCGTGGACAGCGACGGGTGGTACACCTGCAAGCGGTACCGGTGCAACCTTCTCCACAACCTACAGTGTCAAGGGATCAAAGACAGTATCCGTCACGATAACTGATGCTAATGCTGCTACTGCAACAGCATCTGCGACTGTCACAATCAATCCGCTCCCGCTAGCCGTGTCTATAGCGGGTCCAACGACCGGAACTGTTGGAACAGCTGTCAGCTTTACTGCTACTGGCTCGGGTGGCACGACAGCATACACGTTCGCCTGGACTGCGACTGGTGGGACCCCTGCTAGTGGAACCGGAGCAACCTTCTCCACAACCTACAGCGTCAAAGGTAGTAAGACGGTATCCGTCACCATAACTGATGCGAACGCCGCGACGGCGACCGCATCGGCCACTATCACGATCACTCCGCTGCCTCTTGCTGTCTCGATTGCGGGTCCAACAACTGGTACGGTTGGCACAGCAGTCGCATTCACTGCTACTGGTTCGGGTGGTACGACAGCGTACACGTTCGCTTGGACTGCTACGGGTGGTACACCTGCAAGCGGTACGGGCGCGACCTTCTCCACGACGTACAGCGTGAAAGGGACGAAAACAGTCTCGGTTACGATTACTGATGCGAACGCTGTGACAGCAACTTCTTCCGCGACAGTAACGATTGCCGCGTTGCCCCTGGCGGTTACCATCGCTGGTCCAACAACGGGCACAGTCGGTACAGCAGTTACTTTCACCGCCACTGGTTCTGGTGGTACGACCGCTTACACATTCGCATGGACTGCTACTGGTGGAACTCCTGCCAGTGGTACTGGTGCCAGCTTCTCAACCACATACAGTGTCAAGGGATCAAAGACGGTTTCGGTAACAATCACTGATGCTAACGCGGTAACAGCATCCAGATCCGCGACTGTAACTATCAATCCGTTGCCTCTAGCCGTGTCGATTGCAGGTCCGACCACTGGAACTGTTGGAACTGCGGTTAGTTTCACTGCTACTGGTTCGGGTGGTACGACAGCATACACCTTCGCCTGGACAGCGACCGGCGGAACTCCTGCCAGTGGTACCGGAGCGACCTTCTCGACAACTTACAGTGTCAAGGGAACGAAGACCGTATCAGTAACGATCACTGATGCAAACGCAGCTACTGCAACGTCCTCCGCTACAGTAACAATTGCCGCGTTGCCTCTTGCGGTTTCGATTGCCGGTCCGACAACTGGTACAGTCGGCACTGCGGTAACATTCACAGCCACAGGCTCTGGAGGTACGCCTGCTTACACATTCGCCTGGACTGCGACAGGTGGTACACCTGCCAGTGGTACAGGTGCTAGCTTCTCTACAACCTACTCCGTCAAAGGAACCAAGACCGTTTCGGTAACGATCACCGACGCGAACGCGGTCACTGCAACAAGCTCTGCTACCGTCACGATCAATCCACTGCCTCTTGCAGTATCGATTGCTGGTCCGACAACTGGTACAGTCGGCACTGCGGTAACATTCACCGCGACAGGCTCTGGAGGGACAACAGCGTACACCTTCGCCTGGACTGCTACTGGTGGAACTCCAGCTTCTGGTACAGGTGCAAGCTTCTCTACAACCTACTCCGTCAAAGGAACCAAGACCGTTTCGGTAACGATTACTGACGCGAACGCAGCCACCGCTACTGCATCTGCGACCGTTACGATCAACCCACTGCCCTTAGCAGTCTCTATCGCCGGTCCAACAACGGGCACAGTCGGCACAGCTGTAACTTTCACTGCGACAGGCTCTGGCGGGACGACTGCCTACACGTTCGCTTGGACAGCAACTGGTGGAACGCCAGCATCGGGAACCGGTGCCAGCTTCTCCACGACTT
>WNGM01003451.1_pt1 | contig 18488 bp, 30 predicted proteins | sample 5400571 | NCBI WGS metagenome assembly WNGM01 (sample SAMN13153378, study PRJNA577476) | soil metagenome | isolation source: 100 cm soil or saprolite under Garry oak tree replicate 2 | place: USA:California | collected 2016-06-15 | reverse complement strand
CGGTGAGGAATCACATCCATCGAGTTTTGAAACAACTGGATGCCGGGAGCCGAAGTGAGGCCGTGGAGACCATTCGCGCTTACGGCTACGCAATGAGTCAATGACCGTGTCCCGCCCTTTCCTGACGAGCTAAAGCCGCAGTATCATTTTGTAGGCTTGCGTGATCAATTAGGACGGTTGAAATCTGAGGAGTCGCGTTGCGGATTGTAAGTATTGCAGCGTGCTATTTGCGCTTTTGCCCTCGTTTACTACCTTGTTTCTCTCCACGCGTAATTGGCTATTTCCGCGGCCTGCGCAAAGGTCCATCAGGAACCTCAGTCATGCCCGCTGCTCTTGGCCTGTGGTTCCGGAGAACAGCGCCGATACTTTATCTTGTTGATTCGTCTAGCTCAGTTTTGCACCGTGAGCCATGATTCTGAACGGTATTCGGCGGGTTTCGGACCCTAGACGTTTTTGTCGACTGGTCTGCTTGACGTATTGCTGTCGGGAAGCAGGCGAGCTCATTCACGCGCAGTTCATCGACTACGCGATGCGAAAAACAATGCTCCATACAGTAAAAACGCTCGGATTACTTCTTGCCGGTCTTCTCTTTGTGAGTTGCGATTCGTTCGCGCAAATGCAGCCTGACGAGCCGCAAATCCAGACTTCCGAACTCGACCGGCAAATCCGAGCTTTTCTCCAGGCGGAGGTGACGGCCCATGTTTCCGATACCAGCCCGATCGGTTTTCAATTGATTCGAATCGGCATTTGTTGTGGCTTTTCCGGGCGCTTGGCGTTCACCCACGTTTCGGACCCCGATTTCAGATTTACTGCCTCGAACGGGAAGATAAGCCAGCTGAAGCCCATGCCATGTTTTCCTGGAAGTCCATGGTTTTAAGAACTTTCCCGGTTGAAGCAGTGGCCCAAGAAAAAAACCAATTGAGGTTTTCCTGAAAGGGTTGGTGAACCGGGCAGGACTCGAACCTGCAACCCGCTGATTAAGAGCCAATTGCTTTGTCGTGCTAAGTGCTATGCTTTTAACAGTTTAACACGGCGAGGCCGGGGCTTTTGCACTAATCTTGCACTTACGCGCCGGGCCGGGGGCTGGCTTGCACTTACTTCCACTTGCCGCATGGCCGCAGTTACATCATTGGCGTCCACAATGTTGTAGCGGTCAAACACATCGCGGGTTTTGTGGCCGCTAATCTTCATGGCCACGCCTTCCGGTATCCCCGCCAGCCGTAGGTTACGCACGGCGCTGCGGCGCAGGTCGTGCACTTTGAGTCCGTTATATTGTTCCCACGGGTAACCCTTGGCGCTGGTCTTCTTTTCCAGCTTGCCCAGCCCTACTGCGGCGCATGCCCGGCCCCATTCAGTGCGCAGGTTGGTGCTGTCAAACACTGGCCCGCTGGCGGCCTGCATGGGCCGCAGCATGTTAACCAGCACGGCGGGCAGTGGCACAATGCGCGCCTCGCCCGATTTGGTTTGTTCCTCTTCCAGCCGTATGTGTGGCTGCGCCCCGGCAAGCGTAACCTGCTCCCACTGGATTTGTTCCGCTTCGCCCAAGCGTACTCCGCACCAATACAGGAAGGTAATCAGCGGGCGCAGGTAGCTGGGCAGCGCGCCCAACAGTTCCGCAAACTTGGCTCGTTCCACAAAGCCCTTGCGGGCCGGGGGCTCTTTGAGGAGCGCAATGTACGGCACGCGGGTAATCCGATTTTGTTTGTGGGCCAGCCGCAGCATACGTCGCAAACACTGCAAGCTGCGGTTTATCATCGCAGGGCCAGCGTCTTCAGCCCTGCGCTTCTCCTTAAACGCTTCCACAAAATCTTCCGTTAGACGCGCTACCTGCGGGCCGGGGTTGCCGGGCTGGCCATCCTTGGCGGGCACGTAGCCGCAAAACGCGTCAAGCTGCGGCAGCCCAACGATGCTTTCCTCTCCGTCCGCGTTCACGCGCAGGCTTTTGTTGCCACGGTCCAAGTAGCTGCCCAGCAGTGTGCGGCGCAGGGCCGCGTAAGCATTCATAAACTCGCGCAGCTTGCCAATGGCTTCCTGCTTAATCGTGGTGCCCGTGGTGCGCTGCACCTGCTTACCTGTGATGGGGTCGTACCACTGCGCGTACCACGTGCTGCCAATCTGCCGCAAACAACCTTCGCCCTTTTCCCTGCGCTTGGCCATGAAAGCCTCCTTGCACTTAAAGCGTATGTTTTTTAAGTGCAAGAGGCGATAGTACGAGAGTACTGTTCTTGGAAAGTTAACCGCTAGGTCGCCAGTTCAAATCTGGCCGCGCCCACCACTTACTTGGCCACGGGCTCAACAAGTGCAAAGCGGGCCGCATCCAAACTGAGCGCCTGAGCATCTTCAAGTATTGAGGAAATTTTGTATTGTTCCGCCGTTTCGCGGAGCCACTTCAAAGACTTGTCGTCATCGACTACCAAACCTGCAAAACTGTGCCCCTGAGTTTTCATCGCGATTTGATGGGTTACACCATGCAGCAGTTCAGTAATGCCATGAAGCGTGTTGGAGTCGGTGTGTGCGCGGGCCAATGATGTAAGGTGATGGGCGAGGCGCACAAAATAGATCGTGGGCTTCTGTCTCCCCTCACTCATACTAGCCACTTTCAATGGCTGGCCGTTCTCATCCAGCACAGTGGCGTCCTTATCTAAGGCAAGCTTAGACGCCCATTCGATGTCACTGTCAATCACATCTTGTGGCGTTCCCACAACCATATCAATCAGCGGGTCCAACTGCACTAGCGCCGCATGCACTTTAGGGTCACCTATTTTCTGCTGCAAATAATCGAGTGCTTGGAAGCCTTCTACTACCTGCTTGACCTTTTTGTCTAATGCTGCATCGTCGGATCTTGTTTTCTTTGCCATGTCCCGCAGGTTACCAATGGCAGGGCTGCGGCGCTACCGCCCCGTGGGGCAGGTGTGTCAAAAAGCAAACTGCTTGCTTCAACGTTTACTGCGAAGCGGGGTCAGGACGGATGAAATCGGGCTTTTTCGCGGGCGGAAACACGCGCTTCTTTGGCGGCTTCACTTTTTTCTTAGGCGGTTTCTTCGTCATTCGTGTTACCTCCATTGCGCATTGCGGCGCATCCTATCACCTCGCCGGGGGCCGCAACTGCGGATCCGCCGGGGAGCTTGTAGGGCGAAATAAATACGAAACGCACTGGTCTTACAAAAGGATTTCAAACAGCGCTTGACACGCAAGATCGAAAGGCTGATACTGTGCCTGATTAATGTCCACTGGTCTTCCCACTCTGAAGGCCAGTATTAATGACGGCGCGCGAACTGCGCGCCTATTGTATTTTTGGGGGCATTAAGATGGAAAGAGCAGCGGTCTTCATTGACGGCGGATACTGGCAGAAGATTCTCAAGAATCGCTTTGGAAGTCCGAAAATAGACCTTGTAGCTTTCTCCGATGCCTTGTGTGGTTCTCAGGAAAGGTTGAGAACATACTTTTACGATTGCCTGCCGTTTCAAGGGGACTCACCCAGCGACGAAGAAAAGGAACTGTATCGGAGGAAGCAGTCTTATCTGCATGCACTTGGCTTACTTCCGAGGTTTGAAGTTCGTCATGGTCGCCTTGCTCGACGCAACATCAACTTCAAGGAAGTGGAACGCCCCAACGGATCAACTTTCTTTCTGGCTTGCAGTGATGCTGACCCGGCGTATGATCCCAAAAACATAGTTGTCAAATTCGAGCAAAAGGGCATCGACACTCTAGTCGGTATTGATGTGACTGGTCTGAGTGTCCGCCGCAGTATCGCGACAGTGATACTGGTTGCTGGCGATAGTGACTTCATTCCTAGCATGAGAGTGGCCAAGGACGAGGGCATGCTCTTGAGGCTCGTCTATCATGATAGCGCCATCCACCGTGACCTTATTCAACTTGCCGATGATCGGTTTTTGCTCACACGCGAGTTCATTCAAAATGTAACTGTTTCTGCCAAGGTCAAAACCGCACCATAGCAACGTCCACGCTAATTTTCTGCTTGGCTTTATACTTTGCGAGAAAACGGCTACAGTTTACGCGCGCCCGTGGCTCAGATGCGATAGTCGCCCTAACAGGGAAGGCGCTGGATGGGGCAGGTAGGAAAAGCACCACTACAAATAGACTCAGTACAAAAACGTCAACCACATTTTGCGTTTTTCTCTTGACTGCGGTTCGGAACGGTGCGGTACAATACGCTGTGAAAAAGCTTCCGGCGACCTCGTGAGGGTCGCCGGAGTTGAAGCTTTTTCCAGGTTTTGAGTGGCCTTAGTGTCTATGGGCCTTTGTGTACGCCCATATTTTCACCATGCCGCGAAAAATCTGTCAAGTGAATTGTGAAACCCGCGTGCGGATCGCGCCCGTAGCTCAGCTTGGATAGAGCGGCCCCTTCGAATGGGTAGGTCGCCAGTTCAAATCTGGTCGGGCGCGACCCGCACACGGTATTGTGGTGGCCGTAGCTCAATTGGCGCGAGCGGCCGATTTGTAATCGGCGTATCTGGGTTCGAAACCCAGCGGCCACCCCAAAACCTTGTAGAGACACCAACTGCAAATGCACTTCCTCCGTGAATTAGTCCGACACTGGGAAATGGGCCGGGAGAACAAGAGCTGGTGGATGAATGGTTTGCATAGCACAATCCCTCGCGCCAAAAGGATTGAAAGCCGCTATTGCTGGCGGCACTAATAGTGTAACGTTTTTCCTGTATGTCAAGCAAATTCATCTTATTTCCCACACCTTAGGGGTAACTGCGGTACATCGGCAAAGGGCGTACTTTGCCTATCGTGCCCAAGAGTCCCATCGGGCGAAAATTGTGAGCCAATAGCTTTCGCTGTTTGTTCGCCAATAAACCCTTGCTTTCAACAGTTGATGTTGGCACACTCTGCCTCAACAGCGCATGTAGGAGGGCTACGACTTGGCGACAACACGCAGGGTACTCAAAGAACAGGATCTTCTGTTTCCTCTGGACCACCGTGATGCGTATCGTCAGATTCGAAACTACCTCGCTGGACGATTCATTGGCGCAACCAGAGATGAAGTCTTGTTGCACGAACTCCTGAAATGTCTCTTCTGCAAGCTCTTCATCAGGAAAAATCTCCAGGTAAATGCCGACTTCAAAGACGGGATTGCAGTCGCGAAAGCGTATCGAGAGTCTTTTGCGCAGCTAAGGAACAGTCTTCCTCTTGTTTTTGAATCTTCCGAAGAACTTTTGCTCGACCCAACTAGTTTGGCTTATGTCGACCAGAGGCTCGATGACGTGGAAATCGACAACCCCAAACGCGACCTCTTTGGTGATGCTTATGAAGCATTCACTAGCAGTGGATTCCGAGGACAGGAGGGACAGTTTTTCACGCCACAGAACGCCATCAATCTTTTGGTATCTATGGTCAATCCTGAACCGGGAGAGAACATTATCGACCCGGCTTGCGGGGCTGGCGGGTTTCTTAGTGGTGCTGCACGACACCTACTTGCAAAAGGAGCTAACCAAGAGGCGGTTGCATCGAGCTTATTCGGGGTCGATAAAGACCGTTACCTAGTTGGTTTGGCGGCCTCACGTCTAGCGCTTTTGACATTGCGGATGGCCAATGTGTTTTGCGGGGACTCACTAGCATGGAGAGGCGAAAACGGCGACGAATTTCCTCCTGAGGGCAAAATTGGTGAGTTTGATATCGTCCTTACCAATCCACCGTTTGGGGCCAGAATAGTCTCGGTCTCGCGAGAAATCCAGGCTACTTTCGAGTTGGGGCACCGCTGGGTCTCGGACTCGGAAGGCGACGGGAAATATCAAAAAGCCAATGACATTCAATCCTCAGTTGCACCCCAAGTCTTATTTGTTGAGCGATGCATATCGTTGGTCAGGCAGGGTGGTCGTGTCGGGATGGTAGTGCCGGGGAGCTTGATATCGGGTTCCAACCACCGTTATGTCGTCCAGTACATCCGAGAAGTCGCCCACATACATGCCGTTATTGGAATGCCTGAATCTTTGTTCAAAACCTCAGGTAAGAGCGGGACGCACACAAAGACTTGTCTTCTTGTAATGTGCAAGAAAACAAAGTCTGGGGAAAAAGCGAAGAATCGCATTTTTATGGCTGAGGCCCGGTGGTGTGGGCATGACAGCCGTGGCCGCCAGATTGGGAGGGATGAACTGCCACTGGTTTTCGAAAAGTATCAATCCTTCCTGCGAGGGAAGCTCAAGGAACAGGACCACCTGGGCTATGCGGTCGCGTTGAACGGGGTCCAGGAAAATGTTCTCTCGCCCCGTTATTACAACCCCGATGTCGAAAGCGCACTCACGCAGCTTGCCAACACTCACGAGCTGATTAACCTCGGTGACCTTGTCACCTCTGGCACACTAACCGTAAAGACCGGCGATGAGATTGGGAAGCTGAACTACGGCACTGGACGTATCCCGTTTGTTCGAACCTCAGACATTTCAAATTGGGAAATAAAAGTCGATCCAAAACACTGCATCAGCGAAGAGATCTACTCGGCGTTCGCCGCCAAGCAAGATGTTCGCGAAGGCGATATTCTTATGGTACGAGATGGCACGTACCTAATCGGCACGTGTGCGTACATCACCCGCTACGACACGAAAATCGTTTTTCAGAGTCATCTTTTTAAGTTGAGAATTAACGACCCTAAAAAACTTTCGCCGTTCCTTCTGCTCGCTATATTGAGTTCAGTGCCAGTCCAGAAGCAGATCAGAGCCAAGCAATTCACGCAAGACATTATCGATTCACTTGGTGATCGGATCTACGAATTAATCTTGCCAATTCCAAAAGATAGGAAAGTTGGCGCACGTGTTGCAAAGACCGTAGAGCAAGCTATCAATGAGCGAATCGAAGCCAGAGAGCTGTCAAGAAAGGCGTGTGTGGATGTTATTGGTATCGATTTTGACGCATTAGAGGCATAGGGTCATCAAACGCCCAATACTTTGTAGTTCTCGGCTATCAGCTTTACGAGCTGTCGAGTTTCATTCAAGGCCAAATGGCCCTGTATGCGGTTTCCATCCGCGGAAATCCAGCTAATGTTTAAGGCCGTATGGCCTTGCCGGGGGTCATTGTTGATGGCCTTGAGTGGATTCAAATGCCCCACCTGAAAACTTGCTTTACCCATCTGCGGATTCAATAACTCCTTTTCAAATTCTGGAAATGACATGGGCTGCATTGTAATGGGGCAGCGAAAGGGCTCGTTTAAGGGCGTGAGTAAGTTGTTTTCTTGCAGGCTGGCTTTTAGATCGGCTGGAAATCCCTGGAAATGGCAGAGCTGGTTCACCAACGTCAGTTCGATGTCTAGGCAATCCCGTCTGAGTGCAAATTGGACTGACTGAGGATGGGTTTCCCAGCGCTTCTCCCGATTTGTTTTGTAATCACCCGTGAGCGCCCGATCCGTAAGGTAAGTCTTTACCTTAATCTTCCCGTATGCCTCATCAAACACTTTTGCACGTGAATTGTGATTTCTGTCCAACAAGAAGGCGCGGAGCTTTACGGCCCGCCCCGGCAGGTCGTCCCACATCCACACGACGTTATCGCGGCGATGTATCTGCGCATCGAGCCTTCTATCTCCGTAGTCGAGGGGGATCTCATACGGCAGGAGCGAGTGCGCTTCGAACAATTTAATCAGCTCGCAATTAGCCGGGGTACTCAGAGCCTCCATACCCGACCTCATCAGGCTTTCGAAAATTTCAAGGCATTGCTCAAACGTGGCGTGTCTGGGGTCCACGCCGGGAATACGATCAGCCCAATGAACCTCGAATTTTGTAGTTTCGATCTTTGGTTGCTTGACCAGCTCTATTAGGAAGGCGGACCTTACGATCCCACAAAACAGAGCCCCTCCAACTCGCATACCTAATTTATCGTGAAATGAATCCAGGTAACCTCGGATAGGCAAACCGTTTAGGGCTGTCGCGATGTCGCGGCAGGCCGCATTCATGTTGTAGCGCTCTGCGGCGACGCCCTCGTCAAGGATTTCGCGGATATGATCTGCGGCGTGGGGCACACGTAATTCTTACATCGAAATGCCTGAAGCGGACAAGTTCGCCGCGCCCAGCAGCGCCTAAAATGGAACTGCGTCTTTTTCTATTTGTTCCTTCCCGCCTCTGCCCGGTCGTACTTCAGTGCCATTGCTCCGTCCTCCCGGTCCTCCCCCAGACTCGTCTCGCCATACTCGTTCTACGATTCATCGACAACCGCAAGCAACTGTCTTCAGTACCTTCGTACTATCGCCTCTTCATTTCCTCTATAGTTACTATATCACTGTTAGTAAATAGAGAAGCCCGGAGCAAGCGGGCCAAGGAGAAAACAAATGGCGATTTTCACCCCGGAACAAATTGCAGATGTGCAGGAAAAGCGCGGCCTCAGCCGCAAGGGCGCTGTGCAGTTTCTAGCCCGGCAGGCACACAAGGCCACAGCGCAGCCCAAGGACAAGGCTGCCAAGGGGCCACGCAAAGCCAGCAAGCCCGCAGCGGAAGCCAAGGATCAGAGCCACTACTACAAAGGCCAGCGCCGCGAGTTTGCCCTGTTGACCCCGGAGTTCAAGGCTGCCTTCGAGAAAGATATCAAAGCCAGACCCACGGTGAAGAAGTGCAAACACGGCCACGACCTGACTAATCCCAGGCACGTGCACGTGGGCGACCTCATGCGCACTGGCAAGCGGACTTGCAATACCTGTTGGGTTGGGTCGCAAGCCAAGTACATGAAGGACGATACCATCGCGGCCCCCAAGGGCGACAAGTAGATGCCCTACTTTGCCCAGCGCGAGTACCGCTCGTTTATTGCCGCCAGCGTTAGCCACATCTGTGTCGCGTGGCTCGCGCTGGCAGGGCGGCCACTGAACCAGCAGCAGCGTGACGAACTTACGCGGCTGCTGGACGAGTTCTTTCGCAAGACCGGGCACCGCAGTTTCAAACAGCACGGGGAGGAAAAGTGATGCGCGGATTTTTCAAATATCTTTGCTTTTACTGCGTCAGCCGTTTTGCCTACAGCACCGTGCGTAGCGCCCTGCGAAGGCAGGCTGCGGCCACGGCCAAGCCCTGCAAACGCCACGGACACGGCGTCCTGCTTACCGTAATGCTGCTGATCGCGCTGCTGGCCGCGCTTTGGGCGAACAGCCTGCCGTAGTTAAGCCTGCCACGTGTGGGCGGCCCCGCAGGTCATTTGCACTGCCCCGAAACAGATTCAACAATCGACTTGCCCGCCGCCACGGCATCCACTGCCTGAATGATTGCGCGTGGGCGAAATATCTCAGAGCGATTAAGCGCCTTTACGATTTCGGTGTCATAGGGAATGCCGCGAGCAGCACAGGCACGCTGCACAAGTGCAGGCAGTTCGCGGGCGCTCAATGGCCCCAAGCGCACTTTCGCGCATCTATCCACAAGGGCTGGGTCCAGTTTTTCGGGGTTTGCCGTACAAAAAACAAGCGTAAGGTCGGGCCGGGCTGGCAACGTTTTCAAGCGCGTTTGCTGGCGAACGTTTGTAAGGGTTTGCGCTTCGTCGCAGATTATGAAAACACGGTCGCGCCAATAAAAGAAAACTTTGGGGTCTGTCGCGCTACCAAGGTCAAAGTCTAGGGCGTGGACGTGCGACACATAACATTTCCCCATGTGGTGAAGCGTTTGGTTTTCTTCAATAGCGATGCCAGTGCGTTGCTTTGCAAGCGCCAGCGCCAGCGACGTTTTCCCGCAGCCCATAGGGCCGGAGATGAGAATAAAACCGGAGGGCACGCCTTTCAAACTGGTCAAAGCGTCGTGGTTCCCAACCATATCGTCGGGGCTTTGTATCTTAAGCTGCTGCCACAGTTGTGCGCTCACTGCACTACCCTAAGTGCAGTTTTGAACTTTCTAGTCTTCCTGCCGTTTTCGTAGCGCTCCACGGGCACGCCCGTCAGCCATTCCTCAATGATGTCGGCAATAAGGTCGCCCACACGTTTGCCCGCTGCACGTGCCTTCAGCTTGTCGTAGGTATCTTCCAACAGGGTTACCGAAATCTTTTTGCGGTTAAACCTGTTTTTGGCCTTGCCGCATTCCCCTTGGCCCAGCGCCATAATCTGTCGTGCCGTTAGGCCAACTTCGACAGCTTCGGCCAGCAGCTTGTCCGCCGTGGCGGGCGGTAAGCTGGCAACGGCCTTGTGGTGGTAAACCGTCAATGCTTCCACGCGCCGCTCAGGAGGAAATCGTTTTGCAATCCGCGAACATTCATACAGCGCGGTGCGCGTGTAACCTGTGGCCTGCTGGGCAAGGTCAAACGTCGCCTTCTTACCGTAAGTGCGGAAGCCATACTGTAGAAAATCGCCTATCCACCAATGCACTGATTGACAGACTGTGGCAAGTGTGCGCCCCAGCTCCATCCATTCGCTTTCCGGCAAGCCCGGTTCAATGTCTAGTCCGGTAGGGGCGAAGTGCGCTCCGTTGACGTTGTACTCCGACAGTTTTTTATATTTTGCGGGCGACATGATTTTCGCAGCGCCGGGCTTGGCCTGATATTTTTCCGCTTGCTGCTGCTCATGTGTTTTGATGTGCTTAAATTCGGCGGGATGATCCAGCATTACGTTGTAGCTGGAGAAGTAGCCGTTCTCGTTCAGCCATTTGTACGGCGGTAGGACTCCGCCGTGCGCAGCGGCAACGGCCTCCAACACGGCGACATGCCTGCGTACTGTCTGCGCGCTGCGCCGCAGAGCACGGCTGGCTTCGAGGTTCTTGTCCGACCAGCGGTCTGCATGGTCGTAGCTTAACTTTACTAATGCGGCCATCAATGCCCCTTCAAAACTTTTGGCAGGGTCATCGCCTCCGGCACTACCCCTTTTTTAAGGTAGCGGACAGCTCTCCTGCCGAAATGCCTGTGTGCTGTTACGCGGCTACTGCGGGGGAAATTAGGAAAGGCTAGGGCTGGTTTCTATCGGTATGCCATTGTGCGCACAGGCACGGCATCCTTCCCCAGCCCCACCATACAGGGGCGCTGTCGAAAGCCAGCGAAGGCTTTTTGGGCACGCCTACCCATGGTTTCGCCCAAACTTAACCGTTCACGAGTTTATTTGCAGCCGCAATGCGGGCTTGGAGACCTGTGTCGAGAATCCGCCCGGCAGCTTTGTCCGCTGCAACAGCCGCGTTCGCAGCCGCAATGCGCTCTTGGAGGCTATTGGCCTTAGTTACTCGGGGATTTGCCAGTGCGCGCATGTGCCGGGCAGCCGCCCGCTTCGCAACCTCCACGGGCGCGCCCAAGTTAACCATGCGTTGCTCGTACTGCTGTTGCGTTGCAGCAGCGCGTTCAATGCTGCTGCCGCCAAGGTCGTAGCTCTCGACCACAGCACCTTCTACGTTTCTGAATTCGATAAGCATGTTGTTACTCCTTAAACCTGTTTGGCTTACTGCGCCAGCGCCGCCGCGCCGGGGTGTACCGCTGCGATCCCATTCACAATCTTGCGCACTTCCTTGCGCATTGATTTCTTGTGGGCGCGCATTTCCTTGCGTACCGCTTTACGCACGGCCTTGCGCACAGCGCCAACCATGCGCAGCGTGGCTTCTTCTTCGTCCGGGTCTTCTTCTGCGCCGCCGTCCGGCACGGAATCCTGCTCCTCGTCCTCGTTGGCCGCATCAGCAATGTCCATGTGCTGCGCGTAGCCCGCAGTGTGCGCATCCTGTAGCAAACCGCGCATGGCCGCTGCACAATCCTCGTTAAGCTGGTGTGCAGCCGCAAGCTTCTCAAACTTTTCCAAAATGTTTTTCATTAGAGTGTCCTTGGCCTGCTAAGTTTTTCAGCCTGCTCTTTGTTTACGGCAGGGCCGTCAAGTTCGTACTTGGGCAATGGCTGCCCGCCCCCGGCTGCCACGTAGGCATCCGCAATGTCTAGCGGGCACGGTACCCTGTGCGCGCAGTGCGGGCGCGCAACTTCCACAATCTTTTTCGCGCCAAGGTCCACGTCGGGCATAAAATAGGTTGTACTTTTGCACGCGCCGCACTTGAAGCCCAAGTTGGCGCTGCCTTGAGAATCACCAACCTGCGCGTTGAACAAAAACCATTTCACTTCCACGGGCTTGGGTGCTTCCACCACGTATTCGGCTGCACCACTAACCACAAATAGGTGCGCCGTATTTGGGTCCACGTGCTCTACTTTGCCCGTGGCCTTAAACAGAATTTTCGCCATCACATTCTCCTTGAATTTCACCTACATCTGCAAAACTGCACTTACTTAAAACCCGTCCGCTGTGGCGGGGGCAGCCGCCATCAACCTTGAGGGCTTCCGCACCATTCGACGCACTCACCGCTGTTGTCCCAAGTCCCAACCTTCGGCACGGGCTGCCGCTGCGGGGCCGCACCTATGTTGCGTGCAGGCAGCCGCATCAAGTACTCGCCAATATCGTTGTGTGCGCAACCCTTGGGCACCCCGGCGTCCTTAAGCAACGAAAAACTTTCGCCACACAGGCAGTGATAATTTCTGAACAGGTCAAGTGGGGCAACGATTTTGAGTTCCTGCGCGCAGGCACAGACATGGGAGAAGCCTGTGGTAGCGCCCCCATTGACCATGCGGTACCACTGCTTCTTCCGTGGAACTGCTGCCGCCTGCCCGCGTAGGCGCGCCAATTCAGCCCTTTCCGAATTGTAATTCGGGTCGATGGCAGCCAAAATCATTCGGCGCAGTATGCTCATGACAGCTCCAGCTTGCCGCCCCCGTGTAAGATGGCGTTAATGGCAACCTCGAGGGAAAAGTGCTCCAGTGCGCCATGACGCATGCGCACAGGCAAATCATGTGGCCGCTTGCTAATCTGCGCATGGGCCAGCGCCCTGCTGTCTCCGAACGGAATATCGTAAGCCGCAAACGTGACGCGGTTACGCACTTCCATTTCCATCTGTGCCTGCAAGTGCCGTTCCGCCAACCCCGGACGTGGCCCTGCGCATGCGGCCACAAAGGCAGGTTCCGGGCCGTAGGTTATGGGCAATTCTGGCGCGGGCGTGGTGTCGTTCTTGATTCCAGTACGTGTCATTGTCATTTTCCTGTCTCCATCACTTCTGACTTTGCCGCCGTTCAACTGCTGATGGCGCGCACAACTTATCAATCGTTTCTCTACATCGCTGCACAAACAATTCCGGCGTGGTACTCACGGCTGCGGCCAGCACCCCGGCCTTGGGCGCTCCGCCCAGCGTGATGTCGCAGTCATAAAAGAGGCCGCTGGTAAATTCCAGCCTGTACCCCCGGTAATGGACAACCGATGAAAGTTCGCTCATATCTGTTCCCCAAATGCCCGCAGCAAAGCCTTGAGGCCGCCAGCGAAAGTTTTGCAATGAATTTTGACGAACTTGCGCCGCGCCTTGGGCTTTGCCTTGGCGGCCAGCGCCCGCAGGTACGCCGTGTTGAACATGCGCCGTGGGGCCGGGGCTGCTGCCACGGTTACTTCAGTTGGGTGCTTATCCGCGTGGCTGCGCGGGTATTCCAACGCTAGGTACCTCCGAACTACAGGATCTAAACCTTTCATGACTGGCCCTCCTTGGGCGTACTGAGCAGCAACACAGTTGGGCGGGCACACGGCAACGTCTCCGCTGCCGGGGCAACGGGCCGCGCTGACGCGCCACGCCGTTTACCGTTGAGCCTGCTGGCTGCTTGCTTTTTTGAACTCTTGCTTAGGCCGCCGAGGCGTCCTGCTTCTTTTGTGTCCATCCCCTTAAACTCCTAAGCCCTTGGCTTACACAGTTGCAGCAAGGTGTTACGGGGGTGCTAAGGGCTTGGCTCCCCAACCCAAGCCCTTGGCTTTAGGCGACTTTAGGGCTCATTCGGCGGGGATTTCGCGGGCACTTTTCAAAAACAATTCGCGTGTGTGTGCGTAAAGGCTTGCGCACGGTTTGCAGGGCATGCCAAAAGTAAAAAGGAGGCCCCCTACCCCTCTTTGATGTGCTTGATAACAAGGCACTTATGTAGTATACATGAGTATGCGTTACTAAGTGTGTATACTATAGTGCCTACAGCACTTACGCCCACAGGCTACTAAGTCATAACCAACTGCTAATCAGCAGCCATGAGTTATCAATAAGATGCAGGTAGGGCCATGCAGGAAACAGGGCATGAAATGGGGTTTCTTAGGGGTGACTTGGGGCGGCCAAGGCAGTGCGTGTCGCTATGGTTGCCGGGGCGCTCGTTACTTGAGTCAGGCTTTCATTAGCTGGCTAGGCTGGCGGGTATGCCTTCTTGGCTTGCTGCTGCTTTCCCTACCTTCCTGCGATGTTGGGCCGTTAAGTGGTGGGGCCGGGCTGGTCATGCCTGCCCTGCGTGCTGCATAGGCTGCCGCGAACGTGTCTTGCTCACGATGCGCTGCGGCCAACGCTTTGTAAATCTTCTTCACCTGCCTGCCTTTGCTGCGGCTAAAGCTAATTCCTTGTCCAGTAGGCTGTAGGAATACCGCACGCTCTCGTTGTAATTGGCAAACGCCTTTGCGTCGTGGGCTTCCTGCCATGTGTCGTACTGTTGCTTCCCGCTCGCCGGGCAAGGCTTTGGCGCTGGTTTGATGTTCATTTGGGTACCACTCCACGTCTCGATCTACGTCCTGAACGCACGCTGGGAAAAACGGATTCAATTTTCCCATCTTCCGGGCGTCTTAATGTGCTGCGGCGCTGGCACATGATCCATGAGGTACACGCTGCGGGTGCCTACACGTTCGCGTCGAAATGCTTCTGCGCCCATACGCCACTCAAACAGCGTCACCTTGCCGTCTTCGATGTCCGTAACCGCAAACCTGCCGTTGCCGGAAATATCGCAGCCCGGCCAGCGCAGGGCCGCAATGGTTTGCCACACGGATTTTTCTTGGGCGTCCATACTCTTGTGACCGCGCACTGTAGCGGCTCTCAAGACCACAGTGCTGCAAGTGGGGGCACTGCTGGCGTGGATTTGTACTTTCCCGTGCGCCTCTCTGATTGCCGTGCTGCCTTGAGAACTATCCAACGTGCGGCACTGCGGGTTACGCCCGGAAAACGGGCGGCAATCTTGGCAGCACTTAAACCGCTATTCCAAAGTTCCAGCGCCACGGCTGCATCAATCTTGCTTTGCTTTTCCATCTTTTTGTTTTCCCCGCACTGCAAAGTTACTTTGCACCACTACAAAGTTACTTGCGCCCGCCTCCGTTGCCTTGGCCCCGGCCTGCATGCAACTTACGCGCAGTCCAAGCGTCTAAAATGCCGTCGGCGTTCAGCAACGTAATGGTCGTAAATTCCATCGCGTCGCTGGTTTGCTTTTTACCGTCCACAATCTTCCAACCCGGCGTGGTCTCCGTGCCCATTTGCACAAGCCCAGCAAGCTCAAACGTGGTTAAAAATTCCGCCAGCCGTTTTGTGCTGCGGTTAACCCCCGGCCTGCCGTATGTATCGGTTTCATCATCATCATCCGGGTCCGGCAAAAGTATTTCGTTGGCCAGCCATTGCTCACTGTGCGCCCCCTCAAGCCTAAGCGTGGGCTTCCAATTTTCGCCGCTGCCGCACTGGTCACAAAAAACTTCCAGTAGCGCGTAAGTTGCGGCTATGCCATGTGCGCTAAGTGCCCGCGCAATATAAGTCATTTCCGGCCTGTGCCGCATGTCGTTGTTATGTCGAAACCACTGCATGTCAGAATCCTTCCCGCAAGCGCCCTACGCCTGCCCCTACGCATTGCCGGGGCGCTGTGGCGGGGTGCGCATGGGCACCTCGCAAATGCAATTCTGTCTGCTTATAGGCCGCACGGCCCTGTCAGCAACCCTGTTTTGTTAATGGCAAAGCACTTAAGGCAGGTGCTTAGGTTTTTTGTTGCAAAAACCTAAGCAGTATGTTATCATGTCGTACATGGACAAAAAGCAAGCAGGCAGGCTGGGCGGTAAGGCATGGTCGATGGCCAAGGCTGCTGCATCCAGCGCCAACGGCAAGCTGGGTGGGCGTCCACGTACCCGCACATTCTCCCAAGTGCTACGGCGCAAGGACTCAGCCCTGCAATGGGCATTTTACCAGCTTACCCCACGCCAGCAGGGTAAAGTGCAGCGTTACCTCGGTATGCCCGACCCCATCAATTTTTGCCACATGGCTGGACGGCCACAGGGCAAGCTCACTGCTGGGGTACGCCGTGCCTTGCGTGAAATGCTGCGGCTGGCCAAGGGGCTATAAAAGCACCCCCTGCACCCCCGAAAAACAAAACAAACAAAACAGACAGACATCACATCACAAAACAGTACAGTACAGGCTTTGTAGGGCTACAGTAGAACTTTGTAGCACTACAAAGTGAAAAGACTGCCTGCTTTTTCTGTTTCGTATCACGGGGCTTTGCCCCGCACCCCACCGGGGGCAAAGCCCCCGGAGCCCCAAAATCAAAAGCGTATGGGAGGAATAAAGAAGGCCGGGGGTTGTAGGGCAACGCACCCGGCCTGATGACATGCTTGTGGTAATTGAGCAGCCAAATGTTACGCCCCCAGCTTGAGGCGATCTACGTATGCATCCAAATCCTTTTTGTCAAACGCCACGCTGCGGCCCAGCCGCACCATTGGTATTTTTTTATGCCAGCCAAGTTGCCGCACAGTCCACGCACTTGTACTCAGGTACGTGGCTGCGGCCTGCACGTTAAGCAGGCGAGCTTCAACCTTTGTCTCAATTTTCTTTTCCACGGGAAGACCCCAAACGGGCTTATTTGGGGATATACGGGGTTTTCAACCCGCTGCGCTGCCGTTGGTGCTGCCGGGGCGGTTCCGGGGCATTGGCTGGCGCATGTAGTAGGGTAATCTTTAATTACTGTACCACACTTGTCAGCACTATGCAAGGGGTTTTTGGTGGACGACCCCGGAATCGAACCGGGAACCCTCTGCTTAAGAGGCAGATGCTCTAACCGATTGAGCTAGTCGTCCACAAGCCTACACACCACACTATAACACAGCAAAACCTTGCACTTATTTTGCACTAATGGGGCGTAAAACCGCACCACATGACAACACTGCACAACACCTAAGTTACACAAAACAAAGCCCGGCTGCGGACAACCGGGCGGTTAAGAGTCAGCTGCTCTACCATTGAGCTACCGGTCCAGGGTAACAATTTGTAATTTTACATGGGACAAACAATTTTGTCGAACAAAGGAAATGCGATGCAACCTGCGAAATGCGCCCTACTTTCCGCGCAACGTAGCGGCCAGGCCGCGCGCAACCTCGCGCGCACGGGGCAGATCGCCGGGCTCGAAGGAGATCGCAGAGACGCGTGGATGGCCGCCGCCGCCGAATTTTTCCGCAAGTGATGCCAGGTTCTGGTTCGCGGTCGCTTGATTCCACGGATTCGTGCCCAGCGAAACTTTTGCGCGCACCGCGGAAGCGCTCACGCTGACGGAATAAACGCATTCCGGGTGCAGCAGGTAAGGAATGAACTTGTTGTAGCCCTCGAGATCCAGATCGCTGACGTCGAAGAAAATAACACCGTCGCGAGCCTCGATTCGCTCGCGCAGAATTTCGATTGATTTGCGGTGCCGTTCGAGAAGCGGTCCAAGATGCTTCTCCACCAGCGGCAATTTCACCATTTCACTCAGCGGGCAGTAAGCCAGCTCCGGAATGATTCGTGCCGGCAGGCCATTTTCCGGCGCCGCTTCGATCACCAAGGCGAGTTGCGTCGCCGGCTCGGCAAGTTCCACGGCCGACTCTGGCGTCGGGTACTGCGCCCCGTCGATGATGTCGCCCCAATGAATCAAGTCCGCAAGCGGTTTGGTATCGAAGCCAAATTTTTCCCTGGCGATCGTGGCAATGAGCTTGGTGCACGATTTGTACTCCGGCTCGTAAAACATATGTGGCCCGGGCTGCTTGCGAAATTGTTCGGCGTCGGCGGGCGTCAGAAACGCGCTCTGGTGATGGTCGAACCACCAGGTCACTTTCGGCGAATTTGAAAACTTGAAATCCACGATGACGTTTTCGTCGCCATCGAAGAGGCCCGCTTCCCAGGGCTGCGCGGCGCGGTGCGTCATGCCGGTGAAACCAAACTCCGCGTTCTGGTCAAAACGTTCGCGATAAAAACGGTAAAAGAGAGCGGCGGAAGCCGTGCCATCAAAACAGCGATCGTGAAAGCAGAGCCGGACCTTGGTCATAAGTGAGCGAGTGCGCCTCTTCGCCTCCCAACGGTTCGAAAGGAAGGTCGAGGAAGCCAACCAAGATGTACGTGGGCGGCGGGATTGTCAAGAACAAAGGATTGCCGCAATGGCATATCGAATTTTTGGCCTCCCTCGCGGCACATCCATAAATAGTACGGCGCCGCTGATTCACATTACTTGACTTCTGGCACGGAATAGCTTTACTAAATCTAGTACCCCAGCAATCACAATCGATGTGTGTGCTCAGGAGGCCACATGGCCGATGAAAAGAACTTCTTTGCGGGCCTTTTCGACTTCTCGTTCCAGCACCAGCTCACTCGCCGCATTGTAAAGCTGTTGTACATTCTCGGCATCGTCTTCGGTGGAATCGCGGTTGTGGCTAAGGTCGTGCTCGGTTATCAACAATCTCCCGCGGACGGAATAATCAACTTGGTCGTGGGAATCGTGTCTCTCTTCGT
>WNGM01002301.1_pt1 | contig 18493 bp, 13 predicted proteins | sample 5400571 | NCBI WGS metagenome assembly WNGM01 (sample SAMN13153378, study PRJNA577476) | soil metagenome | isolation source: 100 cm soil or saprolite under Garry oak tree replicate 2 | place: USA:California | collected 2016-06-15 | reverse complement strand
CTGGTGGAACGCGTCGAAAATGAAGACGACCGCCGCGAATTCGTCCTGCGCATGACCCGGAAAGGCAAGGCGCTATACGAGAAGCTGATCCCGCGCCTGCTGCGCAAGGAGCAGGTCATCCTGTCGTGTCTCTCGGCGCAAGAGCGCAAGGATTTTGCGCTGATGCTCGGCAAGATTGAGAAGAGTCTCAGTCTCGTGCAGACCAGCCAAGAGGCAAGCAAGATCGAGGCGTATTGAAAGCCTGCACCGCAAAGCAAGTACCTCATGGTGAGGAGCGCGCCCCTTGCGCGCGTCTCGAACCATGAGGAGCGGTATGTCGCCATCCTTCGAGACGCGGCGAAGACGCCGCTCCTCCAGCGATGAGCGCAATTGCGCTCACGCGGGGATGAGGGCCGGAGCGGGCGACCGCTCACTTCGCTGCTGTCACCACGATCTCCATCGCCCGCATCCATTCGCGCCGCTTCGGCTATTTCGCGAACGAGCGCGATGGCTCAAGGTGCAGCGCATAGGCATCGACCTTGTCGCTGGCGCGCGGATAGATCTCGGTCACGATCGGATCGTGGCCGGGAATGACGCGGTCGGGATGGCCGGCCAGACGCCGCGCGATATCCCATCCCTCGAACATGTCGCCGAGATTATACAGGATTGGAAACGGACTGCGGCGATGCATGTTGCCGTAGTAATGCGACGCGTCCGACGCCAGCACCACCGGGCCGCGCGCGGTCTCGACCCGCACCACCTGCAGTCCGTCCGAATGGCCGCCGACGCGATGCAATGTCACGCCCAGCGCGACCTCGCCGTCGCCGGCGTGAAAGCTGACGCGGTCGCTGAAGACATGGCGGACCATCAGCGTGACATGCTCCACCGAAAACGGATGCCGCAAGCTCCCGTGGCACATGCAGCGCCCGGTGGCGTAGCTCATCTCGCGATCCTGCAGATGAAACCGCGCATTGGGAAAGCGGTCGAGATTGCCGGCGTGATCGTAATGCAGATGGGTGACAACCACGTCCCTGATGTCGTCGGCGTTGACGCCAAAGCGCGCCAGCGCATCGACCGGATTGAGCGTCAGCTTGCGGCTTCGCAAGCTCGCTTCCTCGGCGTTGAAACCGGTATCGACCAGGATATCGCGGCCGTGCCCTCTGATCAGCCAGACAAAGTAATCGAGATCTTGCGCCGTGGTCTCGTGGGGATCGGGCAGCAGGTAATTGAGGTGGGGCGTGCGCGGCGACATCGTCGCATACCGGAGCGCGTAAATTTCGTAGATGTTTCCCATCGGTTTCATTTCTTGTTGTTGGTTGCGCGATCGGCCGATGGTCCCACCAAGCCACCGTCATCCGCAAAGGTCAAACCTGCGAAACGCATGTCAGCTTGGTGACGGGAGAATGAATCCCAATGTGAGATGGGTCACATTGAGTGGCGAGGACCGCTGTTAGTGTCATGGCGTGGAGTGAAGCTCCGAAGCAATCCATTCTTGTTCCGCGTCACTGAATTGCTTCGGAGCCTGTCATCGGGCACGCCTTCGCGCGACCCATTGGATCGCAACCACGACCCCAGTCAGGCGCGGTTAATTGTCGCAATTAACGGCGGCTTCGCAAGCGGTTGACGGTTCGTGAGCCCGGTTTGATAATGGAGTTTGCGTAGAGTAAGGTCGCCGAGGCGCAAGCTGGTATCGGCGCCTAGCTGGTTGGGCGGACTGCGTCTTATGAAAATCCACGTCGCTTTGCTTGCGATCATGATGGTGACGGTCGCGCCGCTGGTGCCGTCGATGGCGGCCGACAACCGCGCCGACCGGTTTGCGCTTGTGATCGGCAACGCCAAATATCCCGACGCCGAAGCGCCGCTCAAGGAGCCCATCAACGACGCCCGCGAGGTCGCCGACGAACTCAAGCGCGACGGATTCAGCGTCGAGGTCGGGGAGAACCTGACCGGCGAAGCGATGCGCCGGGCTTTCGACAAGCTCTACGCGCGCATCAAGCCCGGCTCCGTCGCGCTGATTTTCTTCAGCGGATTCGGCGTCCAGTCCGGCCGCCAGAGCTATATGATACCGGTCGACGCCCAGATCTGGACGGAACCGGATGTTCGCCGCGATGGCTTCAGCCTGGAGTCGGTGCTGGGCGAAATCAATGGCCGCGGCGCCGGCGTCAAGATCGCGCTGATCGATGCCTCCAGGCGCAATCCATTCGAACGCCGGTTTCGCAGCTTTTCCGCCGGCCTTGCACCCGTGATCGCGCCGAACGGAACGCTGGTGATGTATTCGGCGGCGCTGTCTTCCGTCATATCGGACAATGGCGGCGATCACAGCCTGTTCGTGCAGGAGCTGCTCAAGGAAATTCGCGTTCCCGACCTGATGGCCGAGGAGACGCTGAACCGGACCCGCGTCGGCGTCACCCGCGCGTCGCGCAGCGAGCAGGTGCCATGGATCTCGTCCTCGTTGGCCGAGGACTTTTCGTTTATCCCGGGCTCTGGTTCCGGCGCCAAGCCACCCGGCTCGGTGGCGGCGCTCCCGAGACCCGCGCCCGAACCGCCGCCGTTGCCGCGCGTCGACCCGGTGCTGCCGCCGCCGCCAAAACAGGTCGAACTCAAGATTCCACCACCCGAGAAACCGGTGATCGACAAGCCGGTGCTCGACAAGCCTGCAGCCGACAAGCCTGCAGCCGACAAGCCGACGGAAAAAATCGACGGAACCACGGCGCTGGCGCTGGCCGATGACCCGACCGTCAAAAGCCTTACCAACAAGCTCGCCGACAATCCCGACGACGCCGGCGCGCTCTACCGGCGCGGACAGGTCTATGCCAGCAAGGGGGCGTACAATCTTGCCCTCAAGGACTTCGATGCCTCGCTGCGGCTGAACCCCAAGGACGTCGAAGCCTTCAACAACCGTTGCTGGACCCGCACCGTGATCGGCGACCTGCAGGCGGCATTGAAGGACTGCAACGAGGCGCTTCGGCTGCGCCCGAATTTCGTCGATGCCCTCGACAGCCGCGGGCTGGTCAATCTGAAGAGCGGGCAGACCAAGAACGCGATCGCCGATTTTGACGCCGCACTCAGGATCAATCCGAGATTGACCTCGTCGCTGTACGGCCGCGGGCTCGCCAAGAAGCGCAATGGCGCGATTTCGGAGGGCGAACTTGATATCGCCAACGCCAAGGCGATGGATCCGAATGCCGGCGCCGACCGATCGGTCCGGCGGCTGATGTGCGAACCGATGGGAACCGCGCGCGAGCGCAGGAGGACTGACAATGTCGAGGATGTCTGGAAGAAAATGTCTCACCGCAGCCCTTTCGATGCTGGCGATTGGCGCCGCACTTTCGTTTGGGATGGGAAAAGCCGTCGCCGCCGATGATGTCACCGAGGATCAAATCGTCCGGGCGCTTGCGCCTGCCAAGAAGGCGCCGCTGACCCGCGGCCTGTCGATAGCTCCGCAGGCCGATCCGGCGGCCGCGGCCGAGGGGCGTTTGCTTCAGAACATCCGCGGCCGGGCCACGCGTTCGCTCTCGGCGAGCGAGCGCGAAGAAATCTCCGCGATCGCCAAGGACAAGCCGAATATCGATCTGGAAATCACCTTCGATTATAATTCAGCCGATATCAGCACAAAATCCCTGCCTTCGGTCCAGGCGCTCGGAAAGGCGCTGACCAATCCGGACCTGAAGGGCTCGACCTTCGTCGTCGCTGGTCATACCGACGCCGCCGGCGGCGAGGCCTACAACCAGGACCTGTCCGAACGGCGCGCGGATTCGATCAAGCGCTATCTCACCGGTAAATACAGCATTGCCGCCGCTGACCTCGTGACCGTCGGCTACGGCAAGAGCAAGCTCAAGGACCCGGCCAACCCGCTGGCGGAAATGAACCGCCGCGTGCAGGTCGTCAACATGGCGAACAAGAACACCGCGGCGAAGTAAATGACGTAGTGCAGCTAATAGAATCGGCACTTGTCGCGAGAGTCGTCATGCCCGGGCAGAAGCGCGTCTTCGCGCTGGATGTCCCGGGCGTCCACGTCTTAACGGCACCGCAGCAAGAGAGAGACGTGAATGGCCGGGACAACGCCCGGCCATGACGAATAAACCGACCGTTTTTATCGTCATTGCGCAGCGAAACAATCCATCGGAAGCCGTTATTCCGGGGTGATGTGTGCAGCATCGAACCCGGAATGACGGAAGCTGGATTGCTTCGCTGCGCTCACAATGACAATCTTAGACTCGTCTTTATTGGCCGAGTTTCCGGTTATACTCTCACACCATAGCTCTGGATTGACCCGGCGATGACGATCTCCGCATTTCTCAAGCCTGTGTTGGCCGTGGTCGTGGTGGCGGCCCTGGGCGCCGGATATTACTGGTTTGAGCACCGCCCCCATCCGGAGGAGAAGGAAACGCAAAGCAACGCCCTCGTCATCGTTGCGAAATCCACCAATGCCTGTTTCTCCGATCTGGTGCGGGTCACCGGATTTATCGTGCCGCGCCGGGAAGCGGTGGTCGGGGTCGATCAGGAAGGTTCCAAGGTTTCCGATCTGCTGGTTCGCGAAGGCGAAATGGTCGCCGACAATCAGGAACTGGCCCGCCTGACACCGCCTCCCCAGCAGCCGGGAGCCCCCGCCAGCGGCGCGCGAGCCGCACCGGCCTCGCTGCGCGCCCCGGCGGCCGGGCTGATCACCGAGGTCAGGACCATCGTCGGCGCGCCGGCCTCGCCGCAGGCCGGGCCGATGTTTCGAATTTCGGTCAACAACGAGATCGAGCTCGATGCCGAGGTACCCGCGGTCCAGATGATGAAACTCAATCCGGGGGCGACGGTGCGGATCAGCCGCGACGATGCGACCGACCTGATCGGACGCGTGCGGCTGGTTTCGCCGCAAATCGATCGCACCACCCAACTCGGCCGTGTCAGGATAACGCTCAGCAACAATCCGTCGCTCAAGGTCGGCATGTTCGCCCGCGCCAGCATCGACGCCAAGCGCAGTTGCGGCGTCGCGGTTCCGCGTACCGCCATTGACCATCTGACCGTTCAGGTGGTCAAAGGGAACACGGTGGAGACCCGGAAGGTGCGGGTGGGACTGGTGTCCGACACCTCGACGGAAATTCTTGAAGGCCTCGACGAGGGCGAAATCGTCGTGGCCGACGCTGGTTCCTCGCTGCATGACGGCGACCAGATCAAGACCATGTTCGCCGAGGACCTCGATCGAACGCGGGTACGCTGATGGCTCTGAATATCTCGGCATGGTCGATCCGAAACCCGCTTCCCTCCATCGTCTTTTCGATCATCCTGCTGGTGCTCGGCTGGGTCAGCTTTACCAAGCTCGCGGTGACGCGACTACCCTCAGCCGACATCCCCGTGATCTCGGTGGCGGTCTCGCAATTCGGCGCGGCGCCCGCGGAGCTGGAATCGCAGGTCACCAAAACCATCGAAGACGGCGTGTCCGGCGTCGAGGGCGTGCGGCACATTTCATCGTCGATCACCGACGGGCTGTCGCTGACCACGATCCAGTTCGCGCTTGAGACCAACACCGACCGCGCGCTGAACGACGTCAAGGACGCCGTCACACGGGTGCGCAGTAACCTGCCGCAAAACGTCAACGAACCGCTGATCCAGCGCGTCGATGTGATCGGCCTGCCGATCGTCACTTACGCGGCGATCTCGCCCGGCAAGACGCCGGAGCAACTGTCCTACTTTGTCGACGACGTCGTCAAACGCGCGCTGCAGGGCGTGCGCAACGTCGCCCAGGTCGAGCGTATCGGCGGTGTCGAGCGCGAGATTCTGGTCTCGCTCGATCCCGACCGGCTCCAGGCCGCGGGGCTGACCGCGGTCAATGTCAGCCAGAGCCTGCGCGGCACCAATGTCGATCTTGCCGGCGGCCGCGCCGAAATCGGCAAGAACGATCAGGCGATCCGCACCCTGGCCGGCGCCAAGACGCTCAACGATCTCGCCGGCACCATGATCCCGCTGTTCGGCGGCGGCGAAGTGCGGCTGGACGATCTCGGCACCGTCACCGACACCATCGCCGACCGCCGCACCTTTGCACGCTTCAACGGCGAGCCGGTGGTGGCGCTCGGCATCAAGCGCTCCAAGGGCGCCAGCGACGTGGTGGTCGCGGCGGCGGTGCAGAAGCGCATCGACGCGCTGAAGGTCGCCTATCCCGATGTCGACCTGAAACTGATCGACACCTCGGTGGAATTCACCAAGGGCAATTATGAAGCGGCGATCTCGACCTTGTTCGAAGGCGCCATTCTCGCCGTCATCATCGTGCTCCTGTTCCTGCGCGACATCCGCGCCACCATCATCGCCGCGATCTCGCTGCCGCTGTCGATCTTCCCGGCGTTCTGGGCGATGGACATTCTGGGATTCTCGCTGAATCTCGTCAGCTTCCTCGCCATCACGCTGTCGACCGGTATTCTGGTCGACGACGCCATCGTCGAGATCGAGAACATCGTGCGTCACATGCGGATGGGCAAGTCGCCCTATCGCGCAGCACTGGAGGCCGCCGACGAAATCGGCCTCGCCGTGATCGCGATCAGCCTGACGATCATCGCGATCTTCGCGCCGGCAAGCTTCATGTCCGGCATTGCCGGTCAGTTCTTCAAGCAGTTCGGCATCACGGTATCGGTGCAGGTGTTCTTCTCGCTGCTGGCGGCGCGCTTCGTCACCCCGGTGCTGGCCGCCTACTTCCTGAAGGATCATCCGCATGACGACCCGCCGCCGGGGCGCGTGCTGCGCGGCTACACCAAACTCGTGACCTGGTCGGTGAAGCACTACTTCGTCACCGTGCTGATCGGCTTTGGCATCTTCGCGCTCTCGATCTGGAGCATCACGCTGCTGCCGCAGGGCTTCCTGCCGGCGCAGGACACCGCGCGTTCGCTGCTGGCGATGGAGCTGCCGCCCGGCACCCAGCTCGCCTTCACCGAAAAGACCACGGAAGAAATCGTCGCGCGCTTGCGCAAGCGGCCGGAGGTCAAGAGCGTGTTCGTCGATGGCGGCCGGGTGCCGCCAGGGACGTTCGAGGTGCGCCGCGCCGCGCTGATCATCAATTACACGCCGAAGACCGAACGCACCATCACCCAGCGCCAGCTCGAACTCGAGATCAGCAACGAACTCGAAAGCGTGCCCGACATCCGCTACTGGTTCCTCGACGAAAACGGCCTGCGCGCGATCTCGCTGGTGGTCACCGGCGTCGACAGCAATATCGTCGGCAACGTCGCCAGCGAGCTCGCGACCCAGATGAAGCGGATTCCATTGATCGCCAATGTGATCTCGGAAACCTCGCTCGACCGGCCCGAGCTTCGGATCCAGCCGCGCGCCGATCTGGCCGCAAGGCTTGGTGTGTCCACCGAAAGCCTGTCGCAGACCATTCGCGTGGCCACCATCGGCGACGTCGGCCCGGCGCTTGCAAAGTTCGACGCCGGCGACCGGCAGGTGCCGATCCGGGTTCAGCTCGAGGACGGCGCGCGCGGCAATCTGCAATTGCTGGAGCAGTTGCGGGTGCCGCTGGGCCAGCGCGGCGAACGCGGCGGCGTGCCGCTGTCCGTTGTCGCCGACATCAAGCTCGACCAGGGCCCGACCAGCATCAACCGCTACGACCGTGAACGTCAGGCCACGGTCGCGGCCGACCTCGTCGGCGCCTCCGCGCTCGGTGACGCCACCAAGAAGATCTACGAGCTGCCCGTGATGAAGAGCCTGCCGAAGGGCGTCAAGGTGAGCCCGTCTGGCGACGCCGAGAGCCTCAACGAACTGTCGGAAGGTTTTGCCACCGCGATCACCGCAGGCCTGATGATGGTCTATGCGGTGCTGGTGCTGCTGTTCGGCACCTTCCTGCAGCCGATCACCATTCTGTTCTCACTGCCGCTCTCGATCGGCGGCGCCATCGTGGCGCTGCTCTTGACCGGCAAGCAGCTGACGACGCCGGTGTGGATCGGCATCCTGATGCTGATGGGCATCGTTACCAAGAACGCCATCATGCTGGTGGAATTCGCGGTGGAATCGATTCGCGACGGCAACAAGCGCGATTTTGCGATCATCGACGCCGGCATCAAGCGCGCGCGCCCGATCGTGATGACCACCATCGCGATGGCGGCCGGCATGATGCCATCCGCGCTCGCGTTCGGCGCCGGCGGCGAATTCCGCTCGCCGATGGCGCTGGCCGTGATCGGCGGCCTCGTATTCTCCACCGTGCTGTCGCTGGTGTTCGTGCCGGCGATGTTCATGATGATGGACGACGTCGGCGCATTGTTCTGGCGCTTCGGCAAGAAACTGCTGGTCTCCAGCGGCGAAGGCGAGCACGACCACGAGCATCCGACGGCGGGGCATGGAGTCGACCACAAGCCGCCGCCGACGATCGTGCATTCGCCTGCGGCGGAGTGAGCGCGGGCCGGAGGCCGTCCTGCATTCACATACGTCATCATCCGCGAAAGCGGATGATGACGTATTCACTGGCGGTTGCGATCAATCGCAAAGCCGCGGCGTACTGGATGCCCCGCTTTCGCGGGGCATGACGCGATCCGTCGGCGACTCGACAGACGGCCGCCAGATGATAAACTTCACCCATGAACATGGTTCGCCGCACGCTTGAGATCGATGCCGATACAGATACCCGCCTTCGCGAGATCGCGGCGGAACGCGGCCAGGACGTTGCCGCCGTATTGGCTGAAGCCGTCGCGCTGCTCGATTCGGTTGTCGACCTCGCCGCGCCCGACATCGCCGAGGACCGCCGCCGCTACGACGAATTCGCTCGGACCCGGCTCGCTGTTCCGCTTGATGATGTCAAGGCATGGGTCGCAAGCTGGGGGTCCGCGGACGAACTGCCTCGTCCGCAACCGCGCAAGGTCGGATGATCCTTCTTTCGCCCGACGCCGTGGAGGATGTCGAGCGACTGCGAGCCTTTCTCGATCAGACTAATCCCGGTGCCGCACGGCGCGCACTGGTGTTTGATATGGACCGCGATCGAGCGATTGCAGGAATTTCCGGCGTTGGGCATGCAGACCGAAGATGCTGACGTCCGCCAGATCGTGATCGGCTTCGGCGCGTCCGGCTATATCGTTCGCTATGCTATTATTTCTGAGACAGCAGACATTCTCGTCACGCGCGTCTGGCATGGACGCGAAGCGCGGATTTGATCGTCGCAGCCGAAGACCCAGTCTCCACTTCGTTTGAAAACGCGCTAACCCGGCTTGGCTCGGCCTGGTGGGCCGGCGGGCGGGATGGTGCGCGCAAAACTTGGCCGCGTCGCGTGCCGCTCGTAGTAGCGGGCGAGATGGGTCGCCGCGGCGAGCGCCGCCGCGCCTTCCGGGGCTTGCCCTAATCGATAGAGGATCGGCAGCAGATTGATGTCGGCGAAGGTGAACTCGTCGCCGACGAGATAGCCGGTCTCGGCGACTGCCTTGTCCAAAACCCCGATCTGCTCGCGTAGCGCCGGCATGACGGCTTCGATCGCCTCCCGGTCAGGCCCGGCATCGGCGGCCCGCGGGGCGATATACGCATAGAGATAGGTCCGGATCAGGGTGCGGTCGATCAGCGTGTTGACGAGCGAGACCCATTGCTCGGTGAGCGCGGCGAGATAGGGATCGGACGGGAAGACGTGCGGGCCCGGGAAGCTGCGATCGAGATAGGTGGCGATGGCCTTCGATTCGAACAGTTCGACATCGCCGTGGCGCAGCACCGGCATTTTGCCGAAGGGATGGATGGCCAGGATCTCGGGCGCGCGCAACGGCTTCTCCGTCAGCACGTACTCGATCGCCTTCTCCTCGCAGACCATGCACACGACGCGCGTATACGTCGAGCGCACAGAACCGATGATCTCCGGTTTCGGCATGGCCCGCCTCCCGCGGTGCAGCGCGTGATCCTGCCCGGACGCTCGAAGAAGCGCCGTCGGCATCGAGATTATATCACCCGCAGATTTTATAAAATATCCAAGGAGAAAGAAGCCCCTCACCCGACGCGCTATGCGCGTCGACCTCTCCCCGCAAGAGCGGGGCGAGGTGAAGAAAGAAGCGCCCTGCCCGTTCCGCCGCGATCAGCCGCCGCTACCTGCGCCGCTAAATCCGCCGGCGCGGCGAAACCGTCGTGTTGTCCTTGCTGTCCTTACGCCCGAGCTGCATCCGGCGGTCGTTGCTTTCGCGCGCGGTGCGGAGGAACGCGTTGAATTTCTCCTGCGAAGCGCGCGCCTGGGCGTCGAAACCGGCGGCCATCCCGCATAAATTGCGTTTCAAGCGGACCGACGCGGGTTCAGCCATCCGCGCGCTGCCGGGCGAAGCGGGCATGCCGCTGTCGTCGCAGAAATATGCCGGTCTCGCACCGTAGCCGCGGCTCGCGGCCAATGCATTCGCGCGCTGCGCCGGCGAACAGCCCACGTTGCTGCCGTGGGGTGTGCATCTTGGCACCGGTATCGGCCAGCGCGCAAAGCCGTCGCGCGAGGCGGATGTTGCCGCCCGGTCCGGCCAGTTCGCAGGGGGTGCCGCCGCCGGTGGAGGAGCCGCGCGCCGGGGGCGCTTGATGTCCTGCTCCTCGGCGGAAAGGGCTGGACGCAGAGCGAATTCGGATTCGCCATCGGCGCTGTCGGTGCGCGGCGCGCAGCAGGTCGGCTCGTCCTGCCGAACCAGAACGGGCGCGATTTCGGAATCAACCTGCGCGATACGGGGGACCGGCGGCAACGGCGGCGGCGCGATCTTGTCGTCGTCGTAAGGCGGCACCATCAGCGCGGTGAAGCCTTGCGTGGCGCCGGGCTGACCGAGCAGAGTCGACTGCAGCACGAAGGCGGATCTGGCAACTCGCGGAGCGCGCGCCGCGATCCTTTCCATCGAGGCGATACAGGACGCGTCCTCGTCGTAGCACAGCGCCGCCCAGCCTCGCCTGAAAGCGGCGTGAGGCGGCAACGCCTCGCTGTGCGGCAGCACCAGACGCTCTTCATAGAAGGGATGATCGGGGCTGTAGAACGCCGTGCCGAAGGCGAGGCCCTCGTCGCCGCCGGCAGCGGCAAGCGGCGCAACGGACTGCTCGTGCCATCGCCGGGTCAACTCCTTTGCGGCCAGCGAATAGAAATTGCGCCCCTCATGCAACGGATGGGTGTTGCGATAAAAAGCGTGAACGGGCGCCACCACGACGACGGCGAACACCGCGATGCCAATCACCAGCACTGCCAGATTGACCGAATAAAACCGTTCGATCGGATAGCTGGCGCCGCACACCATCAGGATCACGAACAGGAAAAGCCCCTGCAGTCCCCAGATCGGCGGCATATCAGTTCCGAACACGACCGAGGTGATCACCGGAAACACGATGCTGCCGACGCCGACCAGAAACAGCAGCAACAGGCCGGAATTCATCGCCCAAAAATCCGGCGGGACTTGCTTGAGGCGGTCCTTCGCCATCAGCGCCCATGTCGCCGCGGGTAACGCCAGCACCAAAGCGAGGCCGAGGATGAAAAGAGCCGCTTCGATCACCGAAGGCGCAAAGGCCTTGCCGGCATGCCGCGCCAGCGCATACGCGAACGGCGGCGCGCCTGATATCAACAGCCAATGCAGGTGCGGCACCAGCGCCGACAATCCCGCGGCCAAGGAAACCCAGGGCGCCCATGAGGTCCAATAGACGCGGCGTTGCGGATGACAGATCGCGGCGAAGGCGAAGCCCGCAATCAGAAACACCGAATAGTATTTGCCGAGCATCGCCAGCGCACCCGCGGCGCCCGCGGCGATGGCCCACCGGATCTCGCGGGTTTCGAACGAGCGCAGGAAGCAATAGGTGGCGATCGGCCAGACCGCCAGCAGCACCGCGTTGGCATTGAAGCGCTGGGCGTGAAACTGGTAGACCGGCAGCAGCATCGACAGCAGCAGCACGATCATTCGCTTGTCGCCGGCCACGAAACGGCGCGAGATCAGATCGACCGCCCACAACGCGATCGCGGCGTTGGCAAGCGCCATCAACTGAAACGACCAGTTGGTGAGCGGGAACACCGACGTCCATGCGCGCGCGACCCATCCCATCAGCGGCGGATGCTTGGAATAGCTCCATTCGATGCTGCGGCCGAACGTCCATGTTTCCAGAACATCGGAATGCAGATCGCCGCCGAGATAGGCGATCACCAGAAACAGGAACCAGACCGCGACGAATCCGAACAACAGCAGCGGAATCGCCCAGCCTTCCTCGATACCATCCATCCAGCTCAGAAACGGCCATCGCCACTGCGCCGGCGAAACTTCGGAGCGCGCGGCCATCGTCGAGAACGCAAGATCCATGGGTACACAACTCATAACGCGCAAGTTACGCAGACAGAATCGCTCATCCCGTCGCACGGCGTGCGAAGGCGACGTTCGGTCCGGCAATGCCAGGCAACGGATTTAGAATTGTTAAAAACTCTTAGTGTCCCAATTAAAAATTTTTAATGTCTCAATTGCGATGATGCGCGCTCAAAAAAATGTTCACGCGGACTCTACCGACACGCGAGCTGGTTCAAGAAAACAATTTTGCGCCGGCTTCACGCTGCATTGATGCGAGCGCGGCGCGTAGCCCGGATGGAGCGGAGCGAAATCCGGGACCAACGTAGCGCCGACCCCGGATTTCGCGGAGCCTGTCATCGGGCGGCGCTTCGCGCCGACCCGTTGGCTCCATCCGGGTTACGATGTTGAGTGCGTGACGATCCGCAAGGCAGCCGCTACTCGTTGCGCGCCACCGCGGTCAGCTTGGTCATGTTCTGCAGCAAGATCCGGCCGCGCTGTAAGTCCAGAATGCCGTCCTTGCGCCAGGTCTGCAGCTGGCGGTTGACGCTTTCGCGCGCGGCGCCGACGAAGACGCCGAGCTGCTCCTGCGAAATGTGCACCTCGGAGCCGTAGTCGGATGCCAGCGCAACGAGCCGGCGCGCGAGCCGAACCGGCAGCGGCTGCAGCATGGATTCCTCCATCCGCTCGCTCTGCCAGCGAATCCGCTGGCACAAGAGCTGGATGATCTTGATCGCGACCCGCGGCTCGCGTTCGAGATGGCTGAGAAAATCCTCGCGCCGCAGCACGAATAATTCGGTCGGCTCGCCCGCGGTGGCATCCGCGGTGCGGCTTTCGCCGTCGAGCACCGCGACCTCGCCGAACAGATCGCCCGGGCCCATGAAATTCAGGGTCAGGCGGCTACCGTCGGCCGCACCCGTTTCGATCCGGATCTGGCCGCGGCGGACCCCGAACAGGGAGTCGCCGTTATCGCCCTTCTGGAACAACACCTCGCCGACCCCGAGCTGCTGGGTGTGGCAAAGCCCGGAGATTCGCTGTAATTCGTCGGCGCCCAGGTCCGCGAACATCGGATTCATCTTCAGAATGACCGCAAATTCGGCCTGTTTACTCATGGCAAATGCCTTCCAACTGGTTCGAAACGTCAAAAATGGGGTGTTGTTAATCGCTTGCGCCAAACTCTTGTCGCCTTGAAGTGTGTCATAAGTCACATAACTTTGCGATATCCCTGGATTATTTTTGGCGGCTTTGGGCTAGTCCGGTTTCCGGGGTAAGCTTCGGAAAAGAATACGCCGTGCTACGGCGTGATACCATCGATGCCGCTTGCCCGGTTTGGAATGTCATCATGAGAGCACTGAAAATTGCCGGCGCCGCCATCGCTGCCGTGATCGTTGTCGTCGCGGTGTTGTTGTTCGTCGGCATCCCCTCCGGCTTCTTGACGTCGGCGATCCAGGACCGGGTCGAGCGCGAGACCGGATACCGTCTGACGATCGCGGGCTCGACCAAGATCGGCCTGTGGCCATCGCTGAACGTGAAGTTGCATGACATCACGCTGCAGGACCCGAAGGACCGCGACACTTCCAACCGCGTGACCGTCGGCGGCATCGAGGCCGACATGACGCTGGCGAGCGTGTGGTCGGGTCATCCGAAAATCACCGAACTCGTGATCACGCGCCCGGTGCTGTACCACCCGCTGCTGCGCGAACGCGAGCGCGCGCCGGCCAATCGGGCACCGAGACCGGCGACCTCCACGGGCGATGCGGATGCCAACGCGCTCGCGATCGATCGCGTGACCATCGTCGATGGCACGGTGGTGATGTCCAACGTGCGCGACCGCGTCGAGAATCGCATCGAAGGCATCAACGCCGAGGCGCTGATCGGCGCCGATCGCAAGATCAAGCTGACGGGCAGCGCGAAGGCTTCGGATCAACCGCTCAAATTCGAAATCAAGGCGACGGCGCCCACGCCGCCGCTGGAGCGGCAGAATATTCCGGTCGAATTCATGATCGCATCGGGCCTGTTGCAAGGGCCGGTGGCGGGCAGGGCCGAGGTCCGGCTCAACGGCTCGATCATCATGGTCAATGGCCTGACGGGAACGCTCGGCGACGGCGCGTTCAACGGATGGGCGTCGTTCGATCTTGCCAGCAAGCCGCTGGTCAAAGTGGATCTCGACTTCCAGCGGCTCGGCGTCGCAATGTCGCAGGCGCCCGCCTCCTCCGGCTCGCTGGCGTCAGCGCCCTGGAGCAACGCCTCGATCGACCTCAACGGCTTGAACTATCTCGACGCCCAGATCAGGATTTCCGCCGCCGAGCTCAACATCGGCGAGGCGCGTTTCGCGCCGGTCGCCATCGACACCGCGATCGCCGCCGGCATGCTGCGGACCACGTTCTCGAATCTGGGCGTCTATGGCGGCCAGGGCAGCGGCGAAATCATGATCGATGCGTCCGCGGGCAGCCCGACTTTCTCGCTGAACAGCGATCTCGTCGGCGTCCGCGCATTGCCACTGCTGCGCAGCGCCGCCGACTTCGACAAGCTCGACGGCAAAATGCAGGCGAAAATGACGTTGCACTCCGCCGGCAACAGCCAGCGCGCCATCCTGTCGAACCTCGGCGGCACGGTATTCGCGGTATTCCAGGACGGCGCCATCCGAGGCCTCAACGTCGCAGCGATGGTCCGCTCGCTGACCTCGGGCACGCTGTCGGGATGGCAGGAGGGCAAGGAGCAGACCACCGACCTGACGCAGCTTTCCGCTTCGTTCCGCGTCGAGAAAGGCCAGGCGACGACGACCGATCTCAATCTGGTCGGCCCGCTGGTGAAGATGACCGGCGCCGGCACCATCGATGTCGCCGCCAAGGCGATCGCGTTCCGGGTCGAACCGAAGGTGGTGATGACCACCGAAGGCCAGGGCCGCGCCTCCGATCCGGTCGGGCTCGGCATTCCCGTGGTCATCGATGGCCCGTGGGCGCAGCCGCGCATCTATCCCGACATGGCCGGGATCCTCGACAATCCCGATGCCGCCTACGCCAAGCTCAAGGAGATGGGCAAGGGCCTGTTCGGCGGCAGCGGCGGCCTCGGCGGCGTGCTGGGCGGATTGACCGGCGGCGCGAGCGGCAATGCATCGGGCGGCAGCGGCTCCAGCGGCGGTGGCGGACTGACCGACAGGCTCGGCGAAACCCTCGGCAACTTCCTGCAGCAAGGCATGGGCCAGCGCCGCAGCCAATCCCGCACGCTGGTACCGCCGGCGGCGCCGACCCCGGACATCCCGCCGGTACAGGCGCAGAGCGATCCGTCGCCGGACGCTCCGCAGGACAGCCAGGCCATGAACGAGGTTTTAAGGCAGCTGTTCAATCGCTGAGACCTCTCGCTCTCTCTGATCCGGTTTGCGGTGGAGCGGTGCTGCGCGAAAGCGGCGCGACGATTTGTGTCGACGCTCGAAAACGATTTTTGTCGACTCTCGAAAGCAATGAGCATCTAGTGTTATCCATCACCGCATCCCACCGGCATCCATCGGTGACAGAGAGTGTTGTGCTCCCGCCATGAAAATGGGGTGCATCACATGCCCAATTCTCATTATCATTCCGAACCATCGCTGCTGCCGCTCGATCGGCCGCGTTGCCCGAGGTGTCAGGGCCGCATGATGCTGTCCCGCATCGAACCCGGCCCTTCCGTCGACGTCGACCTGCGGACCTTTGAATGTCCGAAGTGCGAACACGTCTACAAGATCGTGGCAGGGGACCCGATGAAATCGGACGCGCAGGGCTGGATCCACGCAGGCCTGAGGCCGCCGGAGTAAGTGCGTCTCGGTAGCCCGGATGGAGCGAAGCGAAATCCGGGGACAAACGTGACGCTGAACCCGGATTTCGCTTCGCTCCATCCCATCTACACTCTAAATCGTGACGTCTTGTTTGTGGCACCCCCGCCCCTCCTCCGAACGGAGGAGGAGCGATAGGCCCGTCGTGCTTCCTCGGCACACGCCAACTCTGCCCAGAATAGGGGCTAACCACGCTGGCAGGACCCGGCCAGCCCCCGCAAATTGTGCTAAACAGAGCTCCGGCTGGGCCAATGCTGTTCCGCCGATAGGGCAACGGTTGCGCGCACCGCGTGGAGGTGGCGCGCACGAGGGTCTGGATGAACGGGGTCGAGCAAAAAGTCTGGTTTCTCCGCGGAGGCCTGTTCGCCAAATACGTCATCGCGCTGGTAGGCCTCGTGGTGTTCGTGCTGGCGGTGAACGGGGCGGTGGAAACCTGGATCAGCTACCGCGCCACCAAGACCACGCTGACCGACGCCATGGGCGAAAAGGCCGAAGCCACCGCGCGGCGGATCGAGCAATCGATTTCCGAACTGGAGCGGCAGATCGGCTGGGTGACCCGCGCCAGCGCCACCGCAAGAGACAATCCAACCCGGACCCTGGAAAACCACTACGCCGACTATGTCCAGCTCCTGAACCAGGTACCGGCCATCAACCAGCTCTCTTTGCTGGACGGCCAGGGTCGCGAGCAGCTGCGGTTGTCGCGCACCACGATCGTGCGCGGCAGCGGCGCCGATCTTTCCCGCGACGTGCAGATGACCGAGACCTTCGCCCGCGGCGTCAGCTACGCGCCGGCGTTTTTCCGCGGCACCCGCCCCTTCATGTCGATCGCGGTATCGCATTCCGGCGCCGATGACGTCACCCTCGCCGAGATCGACCTGCGGCTGCTGTCGGATTTCTTCGGCGACGCCCAGGTCGGCAAGGTCGGCTTCGCCTATCTGATCGACCTGAAAGGCCAGGTGCTGGCCAGTTCCGCCAAGGGTCCCGACGTGGCCCGGGACCTTTCGAGGCTGCCGCAGGTCGCGGCCATCCTGAGGCCGGACCGCAGGGAGCTGGCGTCGGGCACCGATGACGACCGCCATGCGGTGCTGACGGCGTCCAATGCGGTGCCGAAACTCGGCTGGTTCGTGTTCTTCGAGCAGCCGACCGCGCAGGCGCTGGCGCCGATCCGCGATCAGCTGGCGCGGATCGCCCTGCTGATCTCGCTCGGCCTCGCGGTCGCGATCCTGGCCGGCACCGTGATGGCGCGGCGGATGCTGATCCCGATCACGGCGCTGCGCACCGGGGCGCGGCGGCTCGGCGCCGGCGATTTCAGCCATCGCATCGACGTCCACACCAAGGACGAGCTGGAGGAACTCGCCGACCAGTTCAACGGCATGGCCGGCCGGCTGCACGAGACCTATAGCGGCCTTGAATCCAAGGTGGAGGAACGCACCCGCGATCTGGCGCAGTCGGTCAACGAGCTCAAGGTGCTCGAGGAGGTCGGCCGCGCGGTCGCCTCCTCGCTCGACCTCAACGCCGTGCTGCCGACGGTGGCGGCGCGCGCGGTGGAGATCACGCATGCCGATGCGGTGTTGATCTTTACCTATGACGCGGCGAAGCATCGGTTCAACCTGACCGAGGCGATCGGGATCGATAAATCGACCGACCGGGCGCGGCTTGCGATCGACCCGGACGGCAGCGCCCTCGGCGAGGCCGCGACATCGGGCGAGCCGGTCGCGATCCCGGATCTGGCTGACGCCGCCGATCATCCGCTGCGCGACGTCGCGATCGCGGCCGGCTTTCATTCGGTGCTGGTGGTGCCGCTGGTCGACCAGCAGGGCATTCTGGGATCGCTGGTGGTGCTGCGCAAAACCACCGGCGAATTTTCGCAAAACCTGATCGGGCTGATGCGGACCTTCGCGCACCAGGCGGTGCTGGCGATGCGCAATGCGCGGCTGTTCACCGAGGTGGACCAGAAAGGCCGCGAACTGGCGTCGGCGCATTCGACCGTGCAGCAGCAGGCCGACCAGCTCCTGAACTGGAACCGGTCGCTGGAAGAACGGGTGGAGAAACAGCTCGGCGAGATCGAACGCATCCGCAAGCTCGAGCGTTTCCTGGCGCCGCAGGTGGCGCAACTGATCGCCTCCTCCGACGGCCACGACTCGCTGCTCGACAGCCACCGCCGCGAAGTCACGGTGGTGTTCTGCGACCTGCGCGGCTTTACCGCCTTTACCGAGAGCACCGAGCCGGAAGAGGCGATGGCGGTGCTGCGCGAATATCACGCCGCATTGGGCGAGCTGATTTTCCGCTATGAGGGCACGCTCGACCGCTATGCCGGCGACGGCGTGATGATCCTGTTCAACGCGCCGATCGAATTTGCCGATCACACCAAGCGCGCGGTGAAGATGGCGGTGGAAATGCGCGACACCATTGGCCTTCTGACCCAGAAGTGGCGCAACCGCGGGCACAGCCTCGGCTTCGGCGTCGGCATCGCGCTCGGCTATGCCACGTTGGGTCA
>WNGM01003708.1_pt1 | contig 18526 bp, 15 predicted proteins | sample 5400571 | NCBI WGS metagenome assembly WNGM01 (sample SAMN13153378, study PRJNA577476) | soil metagenome | isolation source: 100 cm soil or saprolite under Garry oak tree replicate 2 | place: USA:California | collected 2016-06-15 | reverse complement strand
TGCCACTCGCTCCGTTCATTTGTCTCCTCCCCTCGTAGTCCAACCTGCAGAATACCGGCGTGACCTCGGTGAATGGCTGCAACTCTGGTGGGAAGGTATACGTCCTGCCTATATACGCTTGGCCATTCTCCCAGTCTTGCTCGGTACCCTATTCTCCTGGATGCCAACCCTCTCACCCAAAACACCCTTTGGACTATTTCACTGGCAACCCTTCCTCGGCACACTCCTGGCCGTCATCATCCTGCAAATCGGTGCCAACCTCGTCAACGATTATTATGACTACCTTCGAGGCATCGATACTGGCAACCCTCTCGGCCCCGGTGGGCTTATTCAACAAGGCTTCATTCGCCCTATCCACGTACTTAATATAGGCTTGGTCTGCCTACTACTGGGTGGACTACTCGGCGCAATCGTAGCCTTCTCTGGTGGCCCCTTTGTCTACCTCTTTGGCCTCATCGGCTTGCTCTCTGCCTTTTTCTTCAGCGCAACTTCACGCGCACTCTCCTCAATAGCACTCGGAGAGTTAACCAGCTTTATTATCTACGGCCCCTTGCTCACACTGGGCGCATACATGGTACAGGCAGGCGGTTCGCCCAACAGAACCTCATTCATAAGTGTCTTACTCTATAGCCTGCCCCTTGCCTTGCTCACAACGGCAGCAGTGCATATCAACAACATGCGCGACATAGAAACCGATACCCAGGCCGAGAAACTCACCCTCGCCTCACTAGTGGGCCTCCGCTGGAGTCGTGTTCTCTATGTCCTCCTGGTATTGGGAGCCTACGCCATCATCGCCGCCATCGGTCTCCCCCACGGCGCACCCCATCTCATACTCATCACCTTCTGGACACTACCCATCCTAGTCGTCGCCTTCACTGGTGCCTTACGTGCCGACATGCCCACCAGCCTCCACCTCGCCATGCGCGAAACCTTCAAACTCCATACCTACTTCACCCTACTGCTACTAGCTGCCCTCTTAGCCACCGCCCTCTGGGGTCTACTGCCCCATCTACCAATCAAGACATTACCTATCTAACTCTAGGTATCTGAGTTCGTGAGAAGAAACAAACAGGCAGGTGTATGCGGACACCTGCCTGTTTGTTTCTTCTCACGAACAACTACATCATGCCCATGCCACCCATACCACCCATGCCACCCATACCGCCAGGCATAGCGGCAGCAGCAGACTGCTCCTCGGGCGCATCAGTAATCAGCGTATCCGTAGAAAGCACCATACCGGCAATACTCGCCGCATTTTGCAAGGCCGAACGTGTCACCTTCACCGGATCAACGATACCAGCCTTGAACATATCCACATACTCATCTCTCATAACATCGAAACCGTGGCCATGTGTACGAGAGCGAATACCGGCAACGGTCACCGCCCCATCACGACCGGCATTGATCGCAATCTGACGGGCAGGCTCCTCAAGAGCACGACGCAGAATGTTAAGACCCGTCGTCTCCTCGCCAGGAGCAACCTCCACTTTATCAAGAGCAGCAACAGCCGCGATCAGCACAGCACCACCACCAGGAACAATACCCTCTTCGATAGCAGCACGCGTCGCTGAAAGCGCATCCTCAACGCGATGCTTCTTCTCTTTCAGTTCCACCTCGGTAGCCGCACCAACCTTGATCACGCCCACACCACCAGCCAGCTTCGCCAGACGCTCCTGCAACTTCTCACGATCATAATCGCTGGTCGTCTCTTCAATCAGAGCGCGAAGCTGGCGCACACGAGCCTGGATTTGCTGATCCTTACCTGCACCTTCAACGATAGTTGTATTATCCTTAGTCGCAGTTACCGTGCGAGCGCGACCCAGATCACGCAAAGTAGCATTCTCAAGCTTGAGCCCAGTTTTCTCGGTAATCACCTTACCACCGGTGAGAACAGCAATATCTTCCAGCATAGCCTCGCGCCGATCACCAAAGCCAGGAGCTTTGACGGCCAGCACATTGAAAGCACCGCGCAGCTTATTCACCACCAGAGTCGCCAGTGCCTCACCATCGACATCCTCAGCGATAATCACCAGGTCCTTCGTACCAGACTGCAGCACCCGCTCCAGAAGGGGTAAGATGTCGGCAATCGCATTGATCTTCTTATCAGTAATCAGAATGTAGGGGTTGGAGAGTTCAGCGATGGTATGTTCGTTGTTGGTCGCCATGTAGGCAGAGATAAAACCGCGATCAAACTGCATACCCTCGGTATACTCTTTCTCCATCGCCAGGCCGCGACCCTCTTCAACCGTGATCACGCCATCTTTACCAACCCTGTCCATCACCTCAGCGATCAGTTCACCAATCGAGCTATCGGCGGCAGAGATAGAGGCTACCTGAGCAATCTCCTCACGGCTCTCCACCTGCTTACTCATCGACTTAATTGACTCAATGACCGCCTCGACACCTTTTTCCAGGCCACGCCGCAGAATCATCGGGTTAGCACCAGCAGCAAGGTTTCTCAAACCTTCGTTGACAATCGCCTGTGCCAGCACCGTTGCCGTAGTCGTACCATCACCGGCCACATCATTGGTTTTGGTCGCTACCTCTTTGAGCAACTGCGCCCCCATGTTCTCAAAAGGATCGGGCAGATCGATATCACGAGCAATCGTGACACCATCATTGGTGATCGTAGGGGCGCCGAACTTCTTGTCCAGCACCACATTGCGGCCCTTTGGGCCAAGTGTTACTTTAACCGCTTCAGCAACGGCATCAATACCCTTCTTCAGCGAGTATCGTGCCTGCTCTTCAAATTGTAATCTCTTTGCCACGAAATGTCACTCCTCAAAAACTCTGTCACAAATTTCAACGTATATTCCGCAAATGAGGGAAAGCCAAACAGATGACTACACCTGTCTCGTAAGACCAAACATCTTACTCCACAATACCCATAACGTCGCTTTCGCGCAGGATTAAATATTCCTCGCCATCCATTTTGACTTCCGTACCCGCATATTTTGCGAATAGCACGCGCTGCCCAACCTCGATCTCCAGCGTTGTACGCTTGCCATTGTCCAGCACTTTGCCGGGACCCACTGCCAGTACTTCACCCTCCTGGGGCTTCTCTTTAGCTGTATCCGGCAGGACAATGCCGCTCTTCGTCATTGTCTCGCGTGCCAATGCCTTCACGACCAATCGGTCACCCAGCGGCTTAATCTTGAGGCTCACTGTTGGCATACCAATTTCTCCCTATTTTTCATAAATGTAGATGATGAGCTACCTCATCAAATTTAGCACTCTCTTAACGAGAGTGCAAACCATCCATATAATACACCATCCCTCCCAGAACTGCAAGAGGTTTTTGGAGAAAAATTACAACTTCTTTCTATCTTTGTCTAAATAATTCGGATCTCCGCAACGGTCAGGAAAAAAATATCATCGGCTGTCTCAAGCCAGCCCCGTTCAGCCCAACGCTGCCCCAGACAGGCAAACAGCTTGCGCATAGGGAAGAGAAACTTCGTCACGAAGTAGCGGCTGTTATCGCGGATAGGAATGGCCTGTTGCGCTTTTTTGAGCAAGGCATGGAATATCCTAACGCTTCCTTTCAAATACACGATCCATCATCTGTAGGGACTCGATTGATCGCGTCCCATAGGCATCAACCGAACCGAACGCTCTGACCGTCGCGTAGATACCGTCTGAAATGTCAAACCACTTGACATTTCAGACGGTATCTACGCGTTTTCTCATCTTCGTTCTCAAAAAACCTACCTGTGTAAGAAGGGCCCCAACACCTACGCGAGAGTTCTCGTTAAGGGCCCTTGGACTTTGGTGGCGGCATAGCCCTGTTCATGGAGGACCGCAAACAATTGCTCAATATGATGATGATCGCGTGTCTCCACGGTGAGCGTCACCTCAACCTGTTGCACGGGTAACGATTGCATCGTGGGAAGATAATTCATCTCCCGCACGTTGATATTGAGTTCCGCGATGAGTGCCAGGAGCCGCTTCAACTCGCCTGGACGGTCCGCGATCAACGTGCGCAGAATAGCGATGCGTCCCTGTATTAGCAGTCCATGCGCAATGAAGCCTCCAAGCAGGTTCATGTCGATATTTCCACCCGAGAGCAGCACCACGACCTCTTTACCTGCCAGCTTCAGCAGTCCTGGGCGTAGCAAGGCCGCCAGGCTGACTGCCCCTGCACCCTCCACCTGCAATTTACAGCGCTCCTGCAAGAGGAGGATGGCACTCATCGTCTCCTGGTCTTCCACGGTGACGACCTCATCGACCAGCTGCTGAATGATGGGGAACGTCAATTCTCCGGGACGCTTCAGTGCGATGCCGTCGGCAATTGTGGTAATGGTCGGCAGCGTTCGTATTTCTCCAGCGTCAAGCGAGGCACGGCAACTGGCCGCGCCTTCCGCTTCAACGCCAATAATGATCATGTTGGGTTTGAGCGCACGTGCAGCGATAGCAATGCCTGAGATGAGACCACCCCCACCAATCGGGACAATGAGAGCGTCGAGGGAAGGGAGCTGCGAGAGGATCTCCAAGCCCAAGGTACCTTGACCGGCAATGACGTCAGGATCATCGAAGGCATGGACAAAGGTAGCACCTGTTGCCTCCTGCAACTTACGTGCATGAGCAGAAGCTTCATCAAAGGTGGCCCCGTGCAGAACGACCTTGGCTCCATAGCCTTGTGTGGCCGTGACTTTCACCAGGGGAGCTTGCTCAGGCATCACGATGGTGACCGGAGAGCCAAACGACTGGGCAGCGATGGCCACAGCCTGGGCATGATTGCCCATGGAGGTTGCAATTACCCCGCGCCTGCGTGCCTCTTCGCTGAGCCGGGAAATCTTATAGGTGGCCCCGCGCACCTTGAAGGAACCAGTTTCGCTGCAAATTCTCGGGTTTGAGATACACGTTCGTTCCCGTCATTGCGCTGAAGGTGCGCGAATGTAACATGGGTGTCACATAAATTGCCTCGCGAATTACCTCGCTGGCCTGCTCGATACCGCGCAGCGTTGGGACATGAGGGACTGACTCGAAGTTGGCTGTATCCACGGAACAGGTCTCCTTTTATCAGAGAGTACCTAAGCACGTTTAGCATAGCATCGTGACATACATATGTGACACTCCGCTTGGGCTAAAGCCCAGCGGCTTCTCGTTTCAACGGGAGCGGTGACTCACCTGTTTGCACAGGCCCCTCTCGCTCTCTCAACGAAGGCCCCGTCCGAGCCTGTACGCGGCCACGCCACGTTGCAGGATGTTTCTTGCTGCATTCTCGTCTCGATCTGCAATGTAGCCACAATAAGGGCACACATGCGTTCGGACACTGAGGGATTTTTGCACATACTCACCACACTGCGAACATTCCTGAGAGGTGTAGTGAGGGGCCACGGCAATCAACTTGCGGCCAGCATGTTCGGCTTTGCTCTCAAGATATTGTCGCAATATTCCCCAGGATGCATCGGCTATAGAAAAAGCCAAACAATGGTTCCGTACCATGTTGGCAGGTTTCAAATCTTCAATGATAATCGTTTGATAGTGCTTGACATAGTGATGTGAGGCTTTGTGAAGGGTGTCTTTCCGTTGGTTGTGAATACGCTCATGGATACGATCAACCTTGTGTTTCGCCTTTTTGCGTCGGTTGCTTCCCTTTTTACAACGTGCCAACTTTTTTTGAGCGAGGGCCTGCTTCTTAGCACTCTTCTTGGCATGTTTGGGATTGTCGATGATGTGTCCATTGCTATCCGCTACGAGGTAGCGGATACCCATGTCCAGCCCTACGGCATTGTCTTTTTTCGGCAAGGGTTCTTGTCCGGTCTCACAGACACATTGGAGATACCAGCCAGAAGGACGCAAGACGATGCGAGCAAACTTGAACTTCCCCTCCATAGGGCGATGCAAGACGATGCGAATGCGACCACCACACAACTTAGGAGCATGAAAGTAGTTCCCCTTGACGTAGCTTGTAGCATCACGGAACTGAATGGTATTCCATGCGTTGGCACCCTTAAAGCGAGGAAAGCCAACCTTGCGTCCTTCTTTACGTCCCTGGAAGAAGTTGGTAAACGAGCGGTGAAGACGTTTGAGGGTGGTATCCACGACCACAGCAGGCAGATCAGGATGTGCCTCTTTGCCATGATGCTTATCTTGCTCGTAGAGATGCAGGTACTTGCCTGTCTCTTGGTAGTGAGTGATCAACTCTTCCAGACAGGCGTTGTACATCTTACGCGATGCAATCAGCACATTCATCAAGGCTTGCTCTTGTTTCTTATTTGGCCTCATTCGGTATTCAAATGTCTTCATAGGAAGAGTATAGTACGTCTTGACTATATAGTCAAGAGGCAAGGGCTAAAGCCAGAGACGCCTAACCGCGTGGATTGGTAGGATTTTTGTAGAGCCTGACCCCCACAAGGGGGGTCACTACATTTCACGCTGGCAGGCACCAACATGTAGTGACCCCCCTTGTGGGGGTCAGGCTCACCCACCTGTCCATTTTGCAAAAATCTCCCCGCCGCTATACATTACATATGTTGCAACAATTTCGCAAAACATCGTTGAAACACTAGTAAGGAGTGGCAGCATATGAAATATCGCACATTGGGACGTACTGGCTGGCAGATATCGGAGATCGGTTTTGGCTCGTGGGGCATCGGTGGTGATGCCTGGGGGTCTACCAATGATCAGGCGTCAGAGGCGGCCTTGCATAAAGCCATCGATCTCGGCGTCAACTTCATTGATACAGCAGATGTCTATGGTGATGGACACTCGGAACAACTCATTGCCCAGGTGCGCAAGTCACGGAGCGAGCAACTCATCATCGCTACGAAGGCGGGGCGGCGGCTCAATCCTCATACGGCAGCTGGGTACAACCGGCAGAACCTGACGAGCTTTGTCGAGCGTAGTCTGCGTAACTTAGAAACCGAGGCCCTTGACCTGCTTCAACTGCACTGTCCACCGTCCGAAGTGTATGACATGCCAGAGGTCTTCGGTATCCTTGATGATCTCGTTCAACAGGGCAAAGTACGCTTCTATGGCGTAAGTGTGGAACGGGTAGACGAAGCTCTCAAGTCAATTACTTATCCAAACGTGCAGAGCGTTCAGATTATCTTTAATATGTTCCGGCTCAAGCCTGCCGAACAGTTCTTCGCCGCCGCACGCCAGCATCAGGTCGGTATCCTGGCGCGTGTGCCACTGGCAAGCGGCCTACTAACCGGTAAATTGCGCCGTGACACCCATTTTGCCGAGAACGATCATCGCAATTTCAACCGCCACGGTGAAGCCTTTGATCAGGGTGAGACCTTCTCCGGCGTCGATTATGAGACGGGCTTACAGGCCGTTGAGGAACTGCGTGGCCTTGTGCCGCCAGGTGCAACGCTGGCCCAATTCGCCTTGCGCTGGATTTTGATGTTCCCCGAAGTCACTACCACTATTCCTGGAGCTAAAAATCCTCAGCAGGCCCAGGAGAATGTGCAAGCCGCTTCACTACCACCCCTCAGTGAGGAAGCAATGCAGCGCGTGCAGGAGGTTTATAATCGGTTTATTCGTTCGCAGGTGCATAATCGGTGGTAAGATGATCCAACAATAAACAAAATGTAGGGGCGCAATGATGGAATTTAAAAAATATTCGAGTATAGACAATATGGTAGAGGCGGCATTTATGACGCCAGCCTATCAGAACGGACTGGCGTCATAAATGCCGCCTCTACCACCATACCTGAAGTATTTTCTTAAAGTTCATCATTATATCCCTACATTGACTATTGGGAAGAAACAAAATATTTGATGAAATAGAGGAAGATATTAATATGAGTACTACACAAACATTGCCCCATTGGAATATGGACGTCATCTATCCAGGTCTCAATTCCGCTGAATTTGAGCAAGGCTTTGCCCACGTCGTGCAGGATATTCGCAACCTCGCCCAGCTTTTCGATACGCACATTATCTCAAAGCAGCCCTCATCATCGCTCGATGAGACAACTATTGCAACTTTTGAAACCGTAGTGGAACGCTATAACAGCGTTTTAGAGAACACACGCACCCTCAGTGCCTATCTCACTTGCCTCGTCTCTACCAATTCGCAAGATACTGCCGCACAGGCCAGGAAGAGCGAACTGCAACAATCCTTGGTAACATTAAGCCAGTTGGGAACGCGCCTCACGGCCTGGATTGGGTGCCTGGATGTAGAAGCTCTCATTTCACGCTCAAGTCTGGCCGGTGAACACGCTTTTCTGTTGCGGAAGACGAAAATACGTGCCACCCACCTGATGACGCCACCGGAAGAAGTACTGGCCTCAGAGTTGAGCGTGATCGGTAGCACTGCCTGGGGCAAACTTCATGGCGACCTCACCTCGCAACTGCTGGTACCCATAGAACTACACGGACAAAAGCAAGAGCTACCCATGAGCATGATCCGCAATATGGCCGACGATCCCGACCGCGAGGTGCGCCGCCGTGCCTACGAAGCAGAACTGGGCGGCTGGCAACGTGTCGCTTTGCCACTGGCGGCCGCCCTCAATAGCATCAAGGGCGAAGTCAACGTCCTCACGCGCAAGCGCAGCTGGGAGTCTCCACTTGATGCCTCGCTGTTCGGTAACAACATTGACCCTCAGACGCTGGATGCAATGCTTACCGCCGCTCGTGCCGCCTTTCCAGATTTTCGTCGCTATCTACACGCCAAGGCACGTACCCTTGGTTTAGAACGGTTGGCCTGGTACGACCTCTTCGCTCCCGTCGGCAAAAGCACCAAGGTATGGCAGTTTGACGAGGCACAAGCCTTCATCGTGGAACAGTTTGGCACGTATTCGCCTAAGCTCTCAGATTTTGCCGCTCGCGCTTTCCACGAACGCTGGATCGATGCCGAGCCACGCAGCGGCAAACGCGATGGAGCCTTTTGTATCTCCATTCGCAACGATGAATCGCGGGTCTTTGCCAACTATAAGTCGTCCTTCGGTGGTGTGAGTACGCTGGCCCACGAGCTGGGACACGGTTACCATAACCTTAATCTGGCACAGCGCACCTTGTTGCAACGTGATACGCCGATGACGCTGGCGGAGACGGCCAGTATCTTCTGTGAAACCATCGTTTCGCAGGCCGCTTTGCAGAAAGCTGATACCCAGGAGCAGATCGCCATCCTCGAAGAGTCGCTGCAAGGCTCGTGTCAGGTTGTTGTCGATATCACCAGCCGTTTCCTCTTCGAGCAGCGTGTTTTCGAGAAACGTCTCCAGCGCGAACTGTCGATAGATGAACTGAAGCACTTGATGTTAGAGGCACAACGTGAGACCTATGGAGATGGCCTGGACGAAAATACACTGCACCCCTATATGTGGGCGATGAAGCCGCACTATTATAGCATCTACTGCTTCTATAACTATCCGTACATGTTCGGGTTACTCTTCGGCCTTGGTCTCTACGCCCATTATCAGCAAGACCCCGCAAAGTTCAAAATGAGCTATGACGATCTGCTCTCATCAACCGGATTGGCGGATGCCGCTACACTGGCTGGGCAGTTTGGTATTGATATTCGCTCGACCGCTTTCTGGCAGGCCAGCCTGGATGTGATACGGCGTGATGTTGACCGGTTTGAAAGGTTGATCGAGAAAAGGTAGCTTGATGCGAAGGAGTGGACTTCATGACATGGCAACCATTAGCGGAACGCTTCGCGAACTTACCGCTTATCCTGTCGGGACCAGTGTTGCGGCGTGTAGAGCCGGAGAGCGTCAGTGTCTGGCTGGCCTTGAAGGAGCCACGGACGGTGACGTTGCTGGTCTATGCGAAAGATGATGCTGGTGGACTTGTCCCACAATTGGAGGGTACGAGTCACACCATTCGCCTGGGTGATCACCTGCACCTGATCACGGTTACCGCTCATACCACCAATGAGCAAGAGCGTTTAGCGTGGGGCAAGCTCTACTACTATGATCTCTTCTTCCAAGATGAAGCTCTAGCTGAGCGTGTCTCTGTTCCCACAACGGCGGCTCACCTGGACACGCCGGGCATCCTCAATAACAATCCGGCGACGGCTAACGAGCGGCAGCGTCTGGTCTATCCCGATCAGCCGTTGCCCAGCTTTATGATGCCGTCAGAAGATTTGAACCAGCTTCGTATCCTTCACGGTTCCTGTCGCAAACCTCATGGCGTAGGCAAGGAAATGCTCTCAGCCATTGATATCATCATTGAGTCTGCCTCTCATGATATTGAGCATGCTGAGCATCGCCCTCAGCAACTCTTCATGACCGGCGATCAGATTTACGCCGATGATGTGGCGACCCCTCTCTTGTTTATGCTCATCGATGCCGGTAACTTCCTCCTTGCAGGTAACCAGGAAGAGCTGCTACCACTGCACAATGGTGGTGTTCCAGGACGCAAGCTCCCGCCGGGTGGACGTACCGATGTGGTACGCAATCAAGCCATGTTCTCCACCACCACATCGCAAAACCAATTGATGACCCTGGCCGAATTCACAGGCATGTACATGTTCATCTGGTCAGATATGCTGTGGCCGCAAGATTTGCCAACGCTTGAAGAGTTCTGGCAGGCTTACCCGCGCATGCAACCACAACCTTCGCTCATGCAGAATGCCAAGGCAAAATATGCCGCCAATATTAGCAGCCTGCGCGAGTTTCAGACCTCGTTGCCCATGGTGCGCCGCGCCCTGGCGAACATTCCCACTTACATGATGTGTGACGATCATGATGTAACCGATGACTGGTTTCTGGATGGGGCATGGTGCCGCCGCGTGCTGGCCAGTCCGGTAGGCAAGCGCATCCTACGCAACGCCCTGCTGACCTACTGCCTTTTCCAGGCATGGGGCAACACCCCCAAACAGTTTGCACAAAGTAACGGTATAACATTACTCAAAGGTATCGATGCATGGCGTGGCGATGAGACCGATGCAGGTGCAGAGGCGATAGCCGAGATTATCGGTTTGCCCGAATCCTTTTCAGGCACCGGCACACTCGCACACTCTCCACGTGCCTTACACTACTACTACAGCTATGCAGCTCCGCGCTATCAGATGATTGTGATGGATACGCGCAATCATCGCCTCTACCGCTCCCCTGGCGATTGTCCGGGGCTGCTCTCTCCACAAGCCATCCATGCACAAATCAATGATCAGTCGCGCCGCGATGTCGATGTAACCATTATTGTCTCGGCTACTCCTGTCCTGGGTGTGGAACTCCTCGAATCCTTGCAATACTGGCATCACTTGCAGGCCAAAGATAACTATGCGCTGGATGCCGAGTCATGGGGCCTCGAGTGGGGGACCTTTCAACATTTCCTACGCACGGTGAGCAAGCTCCGGCGTGTGGTCTTCCTTTCCGGCGATGTACATTACGCCTTTGGCTCTAGCCTGCAATACTGGGAACGTACAGGCACAGTAACTGCTCGTATGATCGATCTTACCTCCAGTCCTTTACGCAACGAAGGTTCGGGCCTGGAAATAGCCGTGCTGAGCGTTGGGTATCCGCGCTTCATTGAATTCTTCGGGCGTCAAGCTATGAGCAACATAGATTTCTTTGCCTGGGATACCATTGATCTGCTCCGCAACCGGCGCATTTTTCGGAAGATTTTGCGCATTCTCCTCTCACGTTTCTATGCTCTTCCCTGGTTACTCCCCCGGCTGATCGATGCCAGACGATCTCGCTACGAGATCGTCGTGCCAGCCCAAGGCTGGCCACACCACGCTTTCGACAAGTTTCCGCCCAATCGTAGCTATCGCCTACACTATCTACCTAACACGCTCTACCATACCTCCGAGACCGGTGAGGATGGCAAAGAAGCATCCCAAGAGCGTATGACGCTCGCCAAGTGGGGGCTTCGGCTGATTCGTGCTGCCTTCTTTGGAGTCTCCTTCTTACAGAGGAGGGTTTCAAAAGGTAGAAAGAGGCTGGTGCAAAGGACTGCTGCGGCACAGGAGGCTCCGAAAGGCACACGTCACATTGTACGCGGAACCATTCAAGGAGCGGAAAAGTTAGAGGATAGGCTCGAACGACGCAAGCATACGCTGGCCGAGGCTATCTTCCACCGTGAAGAGTGGCTGAGCCAATGGAAGGCCGGTGTGCATATCGTCGGCTATGCCAACCTCGGTGACATCGGCTTCTACTGGACGGACGACGAAAAAGATGCCGTGCAACGCCTCTGGTGGTGGCACCCCGACAACCCCGAAAGACCCACTGTTGCAACCGAATACCATGCCTCGCTGGCACTGCCAGAACTCGATGAGGCCCCACCGTTGCCGTAGGGAGAAGTCTGCCCCCTCATGATGCCCTCTCAGGGGTAGGGTTTTTGCCATGGCGAGGGGAAGCGCGTAGGGGCAGGGGCGGCGTGGAGCAGGGCATCCTGTCTGGGGGACAGGTATAGGGGCCCTTGTGGCTGCCCGCCGTGCCTCATGGAAAGTGGGCTAATAGCACTCCTATGGAAGTGGGTTACAATCGGTCCTTGTGGCTGCCCGCCGTGTCTCATGGAAAGTGGGCCCTTCCACCCCTACGCGAGATGGCGTCTCCACTCCCAAAAAACCTACCCCTGAGAGCTCATGAAGCTCGCCTCCTCGCATGATGCCCGTTGCGGGCATCATGCGAGGAGGCGAGCTTCATGAGAATGACACATATTCTCAGGTGTTAGAGGTGTCTTGATGCTCACCCAAACGAATATCAGCACTCAGGCGTTCTAGTTGCTGATTAATAGCGGGAAAATCTTTAGCTTCTATGCCCTCAAGAAGCCTTTGATAAGCTGTATCATCTGCCTTCCCCTTTTGCCCCACAGCCTCTTTGTGAGCTTCTATCAATGCCCATGCCAAAATAGTGGGAAGGTCCTTAGGAGAGAGCGAGTCGAAAAACAGGTAATAGGCTTTATCAAAGCCTCCTTCGGCATCCTTATCGAGTTCAAGCAGAGATAGTGCCATTTCACGATATTCTATATCTTTATCGCTCAGTGGTTTTACCTGCGTCTTCTCTTGCATCAGTTTTGAGATTTTCGCCTTATGCCACATATAGAATGGCTTCCCATTTTTGAGTGGAGTATAGGTGCATAGACCATCAGCTAAAGCCTGTGGAGTAGGCACATGCTGACGCTGCTCCTCATCATATATTCGCAAGCCAAGTTCAATGAGTTTCTGTCCGATTTCTTTGGCGGTCATACTGAAGTGTTCACCGAGTTGTGTTTGTGTTGCCCAGGTTGAGGAAAACTTTTGTTTTGACTTCTGCTTCACCATAGGGTGTTAGTCCTTTCATGATACGTGTTTTAGGAACTGGTAAATGGTAGTCCCTATGGCATATGTAATACGCGTCGTTTCCAAAAAAGCGGAAAAAATTTTGGAGAATTTACTTTTTGGTGTAAGGGTTATTGGTCTTAAATGCGTTTGCCTATCAAGCTATATATGGCCACCAGCCACCACTCAAACATGAGGCCGTTCCCCCGTAATCCCCCAAATCAATTGCCCCATCGGCTCAGGCACTTTTTTGCGAAAATCGACCCAGCCAAAGTTCGCCAGGAAAACGGGCAATTTGGGCTTTTGGGGAGCATCTGGAAGAAGGACGGGAATGACTGCACACTCACGTTCGACAAATTGCTCCAGAAATGAGTACATTTGTCGGACCTGCCAGTCAGCCACCGCGTGCTGACCTACAAACACTGCTGCGGCTGGAATCTTCTCTATCTGCTCTTCCTGCTGTCTCCTTCTGAGCTTCCCAGCCCTCGCCAGGATATCAAACCAGGGCAAAATTCCTCGTGCCTTAAGCTGTTCTCCAATCTTGAAAACCTCATCTTCGTCTTCATCATGGTAGCAGATGTATACGTCGTAGGCATCATTTTGCGCCTTTTGTTTTAGGATATCATCAACAGATGGAGAAGGTGCTACTGAAGTGGGAGCTACCGCCGTTGCAATACCAGGCGCAGAAGCTTCTGCCGGTTGGGGTTTCTCTATTGATGTCTGGACAAGCGCATCGGAGATTTTTTCTAGTTCTTTCGCAAAAGCATCCTCTCGTATGGGATCAATCACAGTCTTGAGCACCGTCGCAGACTTTTGTAACAGTGGTGGTGTAACGTATTCAGCTACCATTTCCCGGTTTTGGGCTGTGACTTCCCATGTAGAAAGATGACGAGCAAGATCTCGGTTAAGCTCTTCGGCAAAGACGCGACGCACAACTACTCAGCCTGTTGAAAAAGTCCATTGTAGAGCTTAATTTAGAGAGAGAAAAGTCTCCTGACCTGCAATCGCCAAGGCCCAGCCTTGTGCAGAAAGAGGGAGGGAGAGAACCACACCAAGCAGAGAACAGGCCAAACGAACAGGGATTGGGAGCATCTTGGCGAAAAGAAGAGAGTGGTATCCAAGAAGATGCATGAAAAGTGGAGACGGGCTCGAGAGACGAAGCGAGTTTCAAGGGGTCCTTCACGTGGAGATGCTCTTCACAAGTAAGAGCTTTTTCTGTTCGCATGGGTGCACGTAGGTGAAGATGATCTTCCGGTGGAGGTTCTGCGAAGGCATGGGCTGCTCCTTGTGGCCATGGGCGGCGTCCCCATCCTCGCTTCTTGAGCAAGCGTTTGAGATTTTGTCCAGCCGCTCGCATCAATGCTTCACAGTTCACACGCCAGAGTCGTCGGAGGCGAAAACGCCTCATGCCATGCCAGTCTTTGCCCTCGGCAAGCAGCATGCTGCATCAGCAACCGCTCGGAGCGGATGTCTTCAAAAAACATCACCAGTTGCAATTTGAAAAAGACCACGGGATCAATGGAGGGACGTCCCTTGCTCGCATAGGTCTCTTGCACGAACTCACGTACGAACGAGAGGTCGAGGGTTCGCTCCAGGTGGCGATAGAAATGATCTGCTGGCACCAAGTCTTCCAGTGAGATGTTGATGAGCGGAGAAAAGGACCGCTCCTTGGTTCCCATCATTGTGGTTGCCTTTCCAACTTGCAACACAGCTAGACTTACGATGTATCACCTTGTGCCTCCTTTTCCAAGAGGCTGCATCATGCTGCAAGAGTGACTGCGTTCACTACGCTCCTTTGGAAGCATAGTGAGGGCAAGAGAGAACTCTTCTTCTACCGTTCTGCTTACGTGCGTTTTCTGCGCCAGATTATGGCGTGGTGGATGTAGATTTTCCCCGATTGGCTATTCTGTTGTAGATAACCAGCAGGATCGGGAGCAGGATCAGGGGAAGGAGGAATAAGAGAGTCAGACCGAGAAAATCGTTGAAAAGAACGGCCTGCTTGGCTATGCTATCACCAATGGCCACAAGAATATTACTGCTAATTATGCCGATTGCGCTCATGATGACGGCAGTCGTGATGGCTCTCCAATTGTCGTAGCGCCCCCGCGTTTGAAGGAGAGCAAGACCAGATATGAAGGCGAATATGGCATCGGACGTGTAGAGATACCAAGGGAAGATCAGTGAATGGAAGGCAGCGTAGTCACCAAGCCAAGCGCCAATGACTACGCTTGCAAGCCCCACCCAGGGACCAAATTCAACCGCAAAGAAGAGAGGAACAGTAAAAATTAGCCCATACAAGACACCGATGAACGTGTCGTAGGGTGAAAAAGAGAGGCCTCCTATGGGATTAAAAAGAGGAGAATTGCTGGGAGCATTGGAGACCAGTGCACCAAGAACATAATCAAGAACGCCAAACAGGACGATACCGATTATCGCAGCCACCACCTGCCGTTTCCCAATCTTCCAGATATTCACCTTTGGGATGCTCGGCTTCGACTTTTGTGCTCGTTGAGGATCAACACTCACGGCTGAGACTTCTGAGGGAGGTGGAGAAGGCTCATCTCTGGTCTCCGTTGTGCCTGTTCTCTGAGAAGAGCTACTTGTCAAGACAGCTTTGCTTCTAGCATTGGGAGAGCCACTCGATGCCACTGTCTCATCATCTCCGGCCTCTTTTGAAAGTGCTGTTTTGTCCTGTGAGGAGATAGAAAGGAGAAGGACAAGCGCACCGAGCGGGCCACCAGCATAGTAGGGTTCTCCCAAGCCCTCTAGACGAAGCACCTGTTTATCTTGGACCCCTTGCGGTAGAGATACCTGTGCCTTTCGTCCTCCTGGCAGCATCAGTTCACGTTTTGTCCCGGTTGCTGCCTCTCCTTCACTAATGGCAAGGGTTGCGTAGAGATCACCTGTGCTCTGCATGGCCTGTTGAAAAGCAACAGCGAATTCGGAGATAGATGGAAAACGCTCTTGAGGTCTTTTTGCAAGCGCATGCAGAAGAACTGCGTCAATGCTGGCAGGAAGATCTTTGCGAAAGGTGCTTGGTGGGGGAGGAGGAACAGTCAAATGCTGGTACATCATCTGCTCTGGGCGGCCGCGAAATGGTGGACGACCTGTCAGCAGTTGGTAGGTCATGATGGCAAGAGCGTATTGATCCGTGGCTGGTACGGGATCACCATTCCACTGCTCAGGAGCCATGGAGATGGGTGTCCCGCGAGAAGCATGACTCATACTCGAGGTTGCACTGTTGATCTTTGCTATGCCAAAGTCTGCGAGCTGAAGATCAGGAGGGCTTGAGACGTCCTTCTTCCTGCGGATGAGAAAATTCGAAAGCTTGACATCTTGGTGGATAATCTGATGATCGTGTGCCTTCTGAAGGGCCTCGGCGGCCTGGGATACCAAGGAGGCGATATCCTGTAGTGGAAGTGGTTCAGAGGGGTTCCGTTGGCGTAACCAGTCAGCAAGAGATCCCTCTGGGCGAAACGGCATAACCATATAGATCAGTGTGGTTTGGTGAAGGAGTTCTTCTCCATAGTCATAGAGAGGGAGGATGTGGGGATGATCGAGGGTGGCAATGGCTTTCATCTCGCGTTGAAAGAGACGTGCCCCATCCTTAACGGCATCTTCATCAGGATAGGGTGAGACCTCAGCCCGCATCACTTTGATAGCCAGTTGTCGGCTGAGCCGCACATCTTCTCCCAGATAGACGTCGCCCATCCCGCCGCTCCCAATGAGACGCACGAGGCGATATTTACCGAGTTGCAGCCCCTCGAGTGGCATGCTTCACCTCACATGTGAAAGTAAGCAAGGGAAATAAAGACTATCCTTTAGAAGGTCCATTGGTAGTATAGCATGTGCATCGGCAAAATGGAAGCGAAAAAGCTGCCGGTTTCTTGCGTTTGTTGTGTTTTTCAGGTACCCTTTCTGTTTTTTCAACAGGCTGTACTGTTGTGGGAATGGTTCCTTCTTTGCGCAGACGTTCGGCCATACTGTTCATAGCAGCGGGTAGGCCATTTTCTATACTAGCGCATGTAATTTGCCAGGATTGGGCACTCTTCGTCCACCAAGGAGGTGCAGACAGTTCAAGATGTTCTTCTTGCTTCTTTTGAAGGAGAGACTTGAGTGTGTCTGATGCTGCTATAGCTGCCGGAACTGCTGCAGCACCGGCAATCCATATATTTCCCGTCGCACTACCTATAGCGGCAATGGTAGGTAGTGAAACATCCTTCAATATCTTGCTAATGTTTATAACTGCCGGTTGTTTCTCTGACATAGATCACCTTCAATTATTGAATTATATGCTCGTTGCTATAGAGAAAACGAGTGTTAAAAGCATGATGTATTTACTAGAGAACGCCGCAATCAGAAGTATACACTAGAAGTCATAAAATGTGTAGTGGTTGAGATATGTGAGAAGCATGATGCCCGCAAGGGGCATCACTACTATACACGAAGAACGGGCATGAGGCGTAGTATAGTAGTGATGCCCCTTGCGGGCATCATGGAAGTGGGGGCGGGCTTCATAAGAGAAGAGGCGAAGCATCATGGCACTACGCTCTCTTCCTCACCGCTTCTTGGGAGAAGCCGAGTGGTCCGTTCCCTTAATCTTTCAGCATGGTGTAACCAGAGCGAAACATGCGTGGGCTGCATCGTCTCTTGTACTACCGTTAGCAACTGCTTGCTTAACTGGTTCAAGTCGAGTTCCCCGCGCAAGGTTTCGCTAAAAGCTTCCAGCGTGCGAGTAGCATCATACTTGGAGCGGTAGAACTGCCGGTCGATGATAGCTTGAATGCGTCGTCTCAATGGCTGAAACAAGGCGGTAATGCCAAGCGTGGAAGCGACAAGCACGAAGGGTGCTTGTGACGCCGATGAGAAGTGTCCTGTGAACACGCCCACCAGCGACTGCAAGGCAATGATACTCCCAAAGTAGACCAGGGCCAGGATCGCAGTCAGCATGCCATAGACTAACGTGCGATTGATGATGCTATCAATGTCAAAGAGGCGCGAGCGTAGGATAGCAACGCCGATCGAGAGCGGAATGAGGAGAAAAATAAGATAGGTAACCGTGTTAGTGATCAAATCGGCAAACGGATCTTGTATCGCGAGTGAGGGAAAGAACGTCCAGAAAATGCCTAAGACCAGGAAACCGCCAAGGCCGATAGAGATACCGAAGACGACCCACTTGGTCTGCTGTCGCTGGACTGTGCTGGACACCCGCCGGTAGCGATAGATCTGTGCGACCAATGCACTGCATATAAAACCTATAAGCAGCACACCAAAGAGGGGAGAGGAATTAAAAGGGAGAGAAGGGAAAAAAACATTCACTGCCCACAAGACGGTCACCCCCGCCCAGAGCCAGCGCGTCCAACGCGGGAC
>WNGM01002893.1_pt1 | contig 18526 bp, 21 predicted proteins | sample 5400571 | NCBI WGS metagenome assembly WNGM01 (sample SAMN13153378, study PRJNA577476) | soil metagenome | isolation source: 100 cm soil or saprolite under Garry oak tree replicate 2 | place: USA:California | collected 2016-06-15 | reverse complement strand
CCGGCATAGGCGAGTTGGTAGGCGAGTTTTTTCGCCGACTCGCTGCCGTAATGTGTCGTGCGACGCGCGCCGATGATTCCGAGTGCGTGCTGATCGCGCTCCTGAAGTTCGCCCCAGACATAAAGAACGATCGGCGGGGCGTGGATTTCGCGAAGCGATTTCGGATACGATGGCGCAGTCTGGGTGATTACGGTCGCGCCGAAATCTTTGACGCGTTTGAGCTCGGCTGGAAGATCGACAATCGATTCCCAGTTTGAAATCTGATCGGCGACTTCGCCGCCAATCCCCTCGACTTTGCGAAGCTCACTCCGTTTCGCGGCCAGAATCTGCTCCGGTTCCTTGAAAATCTGCAGGAGCTTTCGCAACCGCACTGGACCGACTGTCGGCAGCATGTTGAGCGCGATGCACGCTTCGGTCGCGTTCATATTAAAGATCGCGACGGGTAGGGGCGATTGCCCGTGCCAGTCCGGTTCGGACTCGCCCGCGGGCGGTTCGGTGAACCGCCCCTACCATTTTAAAACGGAATTTCGTCGTCGTCGGGCTCGGCTGCGGCGCCGGCTTTTGGCGGCGGAGCAGGCTTGCTTGGCCGCGATTCGCGTCCCCCTTCGGCGCCTTCAGCTGCGCCAGCGCCGGCGCCGGGAGGACGGCCGCCAAGCAGTTGCATCGTTTCGCCGATCACGCGCAGTTTGCTCCGCTTTTGTCCGCTTTGTTTGTCGTCCCAGGTGTCCAATTGGAGACGGCCTTCGATAAAAATCGGCCGGCCTTTTTTCAAATATTCGCCGGCGATTTCCGCTAGCCGCGACCAAAGGACGACGTCGACATACGTGACTTCTTCGCGTTTCTCACCGCTGTCGAGGGTGTATTGACGGTTAATGGCAATGCCGAGGTCGCAAACGGCGCTGCCTTTGGGGGTATAACGCACTTCGGGATCGCGCGTCAGATTTCCGAGGAGAATGACTTTATTGAAACTGGCCATGCGCCAGTCTTAGCGGATTTACTTGGAACGCGCCAACTTTTTCGCCGGCTTTTCCTTCCGCTCCTTCTTTTCGGTCTTCTCGCGCAGCCGCTGGTAATGCTGACGGTAAACTTCCGGGTCGAGCTTAAATTTGGAACGCAATTTCGTAACCAGCTGCGGATCTGCGTGGAAAATGAAGTTCACATAAAAACCGGCATCAAGCGGGCCGGCGGCGTAGGAGAACTGGCGTTTGTCCATTTTTTGCACCTGCTCGATTTCGGCGCCCTCTTTTTTGAATTCGGATTCCAAACGCTCGACAATGTCATGCACGCTCTCTTCCTTCCCCTGCGAGTTGAGGACGAGCAACGCTTCGTAACGATTCTTCATGATTCTTCTTCGATTTTGTTGAAAGTGTTCATCGCGGAAACGACGCCTTTGTCAATCGCGCATTTCACTGCGTCAGCGGCGCGGTTGATTGTCGATCTTACGAGCTCTTTTTCTTCCTCGAAAAAATTGCTGAGCACGTAATCGGTAGCTCCTTCAGCCGGCGCCGGACCGATTCCAACGCGCAGTCGTGGAATTTCTTCGCTGCCGAATTGCACGATGATCGATTCCAATCCGTTGTGGCCGCCCGGACCGCCACCCTGCCGAATCCGCAATCGACCAAGGGGCAACGAAAAATCATCCAGCACGACGAAGATTTCCTGGGGCGCAATCTTAAAGAACTGGGCAATCGCGAAAAGAGGATGGCCGCTCCGGTTCATGTAACTGGCAGGCTTAACTAGCGTAACATCGCGAAATCTTGTCGTAGCCGCATTCCATTTGCTCGATTTCTCCCAAGCCGCTCCCGATTCGTGTGCAAGAAGATCGACAACCATGAAGCCGATGTTGTGGCGAGTGCGCGCGTATTCGGCGCCCGGATTGCCCAAGCCTGCGACCAAGCGAATCGGCGCAGGAGCATATTCGTTTGAATTCGACATGAGCTTGGTGGATCGGCCGCTCCGCGGGCGATGATAAAATTTTTGCGGCTTCGCCGCCACTTAACATCGAGCGCGGAGCGCTCGATCCACCTACTTCTTCTGCTCTTTTTCTTTTGGAGCCGGAGCGCCACCCTTGCCGGCTGGTGCAGGCGCACCCTTCGCCCCAGCAGCCGGAGCGCCTTTGCCACCCGGAGCGGGTACCGCCGCTTCGCCTTCTTCCTTCTTCGCCGTGATCACTTCCGGACCAGCCGCCGCGGCCGCTTCAGCCTCGGCCGCAACCGGCTCTTCTTCGATCACCGGCGCCATCACCGAAAACGCCGTCAAGTCAGGCTGAACTTTTGCGATCACACCCGACGGAAGTTTAATGTCACGAACGTGAATCGAATTGCCGATGTTCAACTCCGATACATCAACTGTAATTTTGTCCGGCAAATCGCGTGGCAAACACTCAATCGCCAGCGCGCGCAAATTCTGTTCGAGCAGACCGCCGAAATTCTTCACGCCTGTTGGGACGCCAAGCGCTTCGAGCGGAACGTCGGCTTGAATTTTCTCGTCCATCGAAATCGCGTGAAAATCGACGTGAAGAACATCGCCGCCGACCGGCGAATGCTGAACTTCCTGTAACAGCGCAGTGCGCGTTGCTTTTTCGCCGGCGATTTCCAGTTCCACCAAAATGTTTTCGCCCGAGGCATGACTGAGCATGGCGTTAATATCGCGCGCGGAAACCTGGAGCGGCTGCGATTTTTCTTTTCCACCGTAGACAACGGCCGGAACAATGCCGCGCGCTTTCAATCGGCGCGCAGCGGAACGTCCCGTGGCCGACCGCGGCTCTGCTTTCAGTTTAACTTGCTTTGCCATGTTCGTTAGGTGTCGATCTTAAACAGCGACGAGACGGACTCATCGTTATGGATCCGTTTCATCCCCTCCCCGAGGAGCTCGGAGACGCAGAGCACGGTGGTTTTAAATCCTTCCACCGGGCGCACCGGCGTGCTGTTGGTCGTTATTAATTCCTCAATTTTGGACTTTTGCAACCGGGGGATGGCGACATCGACCAGGACCGCGTGCGAGACGCCAGCGTAGATTTTCTTGGCCCCGCGCTTTTTCAAAAGCTCTGCCGCCGAGGTAAGCGTTCCGGCGGTCTCGGTAAGATCGTCCACCAGGAGTACATCGTGATCTTTGACTTCGCCGATCAGGTAGAGTGCTTCGGTTTCAGTCGCGCTTTTTCGTTCCTTGGCCACGATCGCCAAGTTCGCGCCGAGAGCTTCCGCATAGGCCGAGGCCATTTTTAAACCGCCGATGTCCGGTGAAACGACGACGGTCTTTCCGGTGAGCATCTGCCGGAGGTACTTAATTAGTACGGGCAGCGAATAGAGATGGTCTACCGGGATGTCAAAAAAGCCCTGCACCTGCTGGGCGTGCAGGTCCATCGTCAGCACGCGATTGACCCCGGCCGCGCAAAGCAGGTTCGCAATTAATTTCGCTGTAATCGGGACGCGCGGTTTATCTTTGCGGTCCTGGCGTGCGTAGCCAAAAAACGGTATCACCGCGGTGATCCGATCGGCGCTGGCGCGTCGCGCGGCATCCACCATGATGAGCAGTTCCATCAAATGCTCATTGCTCGGGGGCGATGTCGGTTGAATGAGAAAAACGTCGCGGCCACGAACATTCTCCTCGATCATCACGTACGTCTCGCCATCGGGGAACGAGCTAATCGTGGCCTGGCCAAGCGGGACGCCGATATATTTGCAAATGCGCTCGGCCAGCTCGCGATTGGCGGTGCCGCTAAAGACCTTCATTTCTGGCTGAAGCGCGAACATGAGGGGCTAAATTAGGCGTGCGACCTCAATATTGGCAATGAACAACTTGCCAGAAAGGAACTCTTTCGCGAATGGTACCAGCCTCCATGACCGCCGACGTAATCCGCACCGAGCGACCCGCGACCAACTCGCGCGTGTTCGCGCACACACGCTGGGACGCACTTCCCACCACGGCCGGCCTTTTTCACCTCGCCTATTTTCTGGGGCTCTTCTTTTTGTACCCGCACGCGCCGCTCTGGGTGATGCTGATTCTCGGTTTCATCTACTCACTGATGGTGAACGCCAACATCAATGGGATTGGTCACAACTTCATCCATAACCCATTTTTCCGCGCCAAAACTCTGAACCGCCTTTTTGGAGTCACGCAGTCCGTCGCGTGTTGTTTTTCGCAGACGTATTACGACGCCGTGCACATGCGGCACCACAAAGGCAATTCGGACCGGCAAGACGAAAGTGGTGACACCATTGATTGGTTGTCGATCTATCGCCACGGCCACGACGGGGAAGCGGAAAATCCTTGGAGCTATGTTTTCCTCGGTTTCTTTCGAGACGACGTCGGCGCGATTCGAGGAGAGTTACGCAAACGCGGCAATGGCGATTTATTTTGGGGAAATATCGAGCTCGCCGCATTCGCCATCACCCTGCTGGTGATGTTTTTCTTCAATTGGAGATACGTGATCTTCTTTATGGTTCCGTTCTGGTATCTCGGCCACTGTTTCAGTTATTTGAACGGTTACTACCGCCACTACGGCGCGAACCCGGACAAACCAATCGCCTGGGGCGTGAGCAGCTACGGAAAAATCTACAACTGGCTCTTTTTCTACAACGGCTACCACGCCGAACACCATTTCCGGCCGAAAGTGCATTGGACAAAAATGGAAGCCTTCCGTCAAAGCATTGCTGAGTTGCAAAAAGAGGAAGGCGTTCGCACCATCAAACGCGCGCATATGCTCGGATTTTTAGATCGGGCGGTTCGGTGAACCGCCCCTACCTATTTCCCAAAACTCGCGCGCAGCTTTTCTTTCTTCGCTTCACAATCTTCCTGCAATCGCTTGATCTCACTGGCGAGTTGTTTCGCAAGCGATTCCGCTTCTTCGAACTTTCCAGTGTTTCGCGCCTTTTGAATTTCGCCTTTGAGAAAAAGTTCTTTCTCCGCGGTTCGCGCTTTGAATGTCGAATCGACCTCTGCGAGTTCTTTCTTCTGCTCGTCGGTTAACTTGACGATCGGCTGGCTCTTCGCGAGTCGCTCCATTGCCAGCTCATAAGCCGATTTCATTTCCAACTCCTGCTCCTGCTCTTGCTCTTACTCGTAATCGAATCATCGTAAGATCGACATGGAAATCAAACTTCTCAGCATCGATTTCGACGGCACGCTCGTCTCGCGCGTGAGCGAACCGGTCCTGGACGAGCGCTGCATGCGATTGATCCGCGATTTGCAAAACGGCGGCGTTCTTTTCGCGATTAACACCGGCCGCTCGGTCGATCTGCTCGAATCCGGCCTGACCGATTTCGAATTTCCGGTGCGTCCTGATTTTATCTTAACGACGGAACGCGAGGTTTTCCGTCCGGGGAACAACAGCGAAAAATGGGAACCGTTCGGCGATTGGAACGAGCGCTGCGCGCGCGACCATGCCGAATTGTTTTCGTCCGCCGAATCAATTCTGGCTGAACTTGTCGATTTCGTGACCCAGAAAACCAAAGCCCAGCTAATTTATCACTCCCAGGGGCTGGAGGGCTTGCGGGCGGAGAGCGACCAGGAAATGGACCGCATCGTTGAGTTTATCGAAGAGACGCGCACGAAAGAGCCGAAGTTCAATTATCAGCGCAACACGATTTATCTTCGTTTTTGTCACGCCGACTATCATAAAGGCGCAGCGTTGGCCGAGCTGGCGCGTCTGATCGACGTTCCGCGCGAGAACATTTTCGCCGCGGGCGATCATCATAACGATATCTCGATGCTCAACGGTCAGGTCGCGGCCATGGCGGCCTGCCCGGCAAATGCGATCGAGGAAGTGAAGGCGGCGGTGCGCAAAGCAGGTGGCTATGTGGCGAAGCGGGAACATGGAGCCGGCGTTCACGAAGCGCTGCAATTTTTTCTTAATGGTAGGGGCGATTGACCTCAATCGCCCGGGCCCGGGCGGTCGGTGACCCGCCCTACCCCGTGGTTGCCAGGGCAATCGGCGCATCGGCCTCCACTTTTCCGGCGAAGCGATTCGTCATGTAAGTCAGGAGCAAGACCCAAAACGAAAGTGCGAGTCCGAACAACGGGAATTGGAGCGCGAGCGGCAGCGAATAGATAGTGGCCATCAACGGAATCCAAACGGCCCAGGTCGCAAGCAATGTCGGAAATATTTTGTCGCGATAATGCGGCCAGGTGAAGAGATCCCGGATCGGCCGTATCGAGATTCCGCTGTTTTTCCATTCGTAAGTCAGAACGCCGAACGGCGCGGCGAACAGAACGTTATAGCCAAATTGGTCGATGAAGATTTTGCCGAGCACTACCGGGACCGTCGCGACATCGCCCAACCAATTGGCTTCCGTGCGGTAGAGAAGATCGACGAGTGATCCATCGAATCCCCAAACCGGAATCGTAAAGGCCAGATTGCGAAGATTTCCTATTTGGGGACGACCATGTTGAAAAAACAGGACGAGAAAAATTTCCGGAAGAATAGCGCCGGCAAAAACCGAGGCGCAAACGACAAACATCAAACCGTGGGCGCGCTTAAATTCAGCCAGATTACCCAGTGCATCAGCCACTGATGAATTCGTATAAAACGCGATCGCGAGCGCGAGCATGATCGCCTGAATAATGAGCGCCGGTTTCGCGTTCGCCCGGGCCGCCTCCCAACCGATCATGAGCGGCGTGCGGGATTTGGGCATGGCGGGAGATACTTCCGAGCAAAGCCCGGGTTCAAGATTTTTCCGACATCCGGCGCGAGATCACGGTTGAGAGCGATCGGTTTCTTCCCACACTCCGCCGATGTTTTTCTCCAAATACCTTCGCTGGATCTTAGTTCTTCCCCTTCTTGTGCTCGTCGGTTGCGTTCAGCAGCCTCTGAGTTCGGTGGATAGAACAAAATACAAGACCGTCGCGCTCGATCCCACGATCAAGGTGCCCGATCATTACGTTTACCGCGACATCACCGGGAAACGTTCCCGCGGAATGGTCGGCGGCGTTCTGGGATTATTGATCGGCGCCGCATCCGAAGGTCCGGGATTCAAGAGGTTCGACGCCGCCGCTTCAAAAAATCCGATCGACATCCGCACCGTCGTTCGCCGTCACATGGATGGCGCCTTACGAACGGCGCAGTTTTTGAAAGTTGTATCCACGAATCCAGACACGACTCTTAGAATTGAGGTTACTGGTTACGGGCTCGGTCCGGTTCACGGACGCGAGCTGGGCGCGATGATCGCGGCCAGGGCAATGTTGGTCGGTCGCGATGGAAAGACCATCTGGAAGAAAGACGAGTGGGCGGTGAGCGACACGACAACATCTTTGGAAAATCTGGAAGCCAATCCAAAACTCTGGCCACGTATGGCCGATGAAGCGGCGGAATCGCTCGCGCGAAAATTAATTCTCTACACCAGCAAGAGCACCCGGACCGCGGCAGAGCCTTTCATGTGAGAAAACACCTGACTGTTTGTCTCGCCGTCATCACCGCCATTCTGTTGTTGAGCGGATGCCAGATGGCGGAGCCGCGTCCAGCCGGCGTCTCGCGCTTCGTAGCCTTTTCCGTTTCTCCGGTTTACCCAAAGAGTTTCGACATCACCGCGGCCGCCGATCATTCGTTCTATGGCCATTTTTCGGTGGAGGAACTGAAAGAGGCCTGGCGAAAAAAGGCAGCAGAGGTGGCGGAAGGGCCGGAAATTCAAAATCTCATCGTTGGTCGTACACGACAACGAAACCGATATCGGCGGGTGGCCGACAAAGTCTCGCAGCGTATCAGGGACAATTACGCTGATCGATTAGCAAACAGCGGCAATCGCCCGAATCACCACTTCACGCTGGCGTTCGGACCTGCGCCAGCCCCCGGCTGGAGACGGCTTTCCTCGCCAGTCTTTTCGCCTGGAACTGGATCGCCACTGGCAGTGGTCGAGCTAGTCGACGCGCAACCGCTGAATCCGCAAATGGCGGCCGTGAGAATGGCTAACATCAAAAGATATTTCATTCGGCTCGGAACCTAACCAGCACCGCGTTTTTCTCCACCAAAATTGTGTGCCCTCCGCAAGATTGCTGGCAACGACGAACGCCGTAGCTTTCCTCGTGGCCGCGAACGCAAAAATCGACATCAGGTCGCTCCAGTTTCAGGAACTCGAGGATAAGGTCCGCGAATTCCGTGAGCCACTTTACCGGGCGCGGCAAATTGCAGACTGGCTCTACCAAAAGCGCGTTCAGTCGTTTGATGAAATGACCGATTTACCGCAGGAATTTCGAAGCCGCCTCGCGGAGCAATTCGACTTTAGCAAAAGCGAGATTGTCCGGATACTCGGTTCGCACGATACAACCCGCAAATTTCTCCTTCGCTTAAATGACGAAAGCTTAATCGAAACCGTTTTAATTCCGGCGTCGCCGGCGCTCTATGGGTCGCGCTCGGACCGGCGGACGATCTGCGTTTCCACCCAGGTCGGCTGTGCCTACGGCTGCAAGTTTTGCGCAAGCGGCCTGGACGGATTCAGCCGCAACCTCAAGCCTAACGAAATTGTCGATCAAATCATCGCGGTCGAGCGCGAGACCGGAGAAAAGATCGACAACATCGTGTTCATGGGAATGGGCGAGCCGTTGGCAAATTTCGAGAACATGATGCGCGCGATTCGGATCATCAACGCACCGTGGGGTCTCGGAATCGGCGCGCGACACATCACCGTCTCGACTAGTGGACTTGCGCCCCAGATTCGAAAGCTTGCCGATGAACCGTTACAAATCCGGCTCGCCATTTCCTTGCATGGCGCGACCGACGCGGTGCGTAACCAGATCATGCCGATCAACCGCCGTTACAATGTCGAGACGTTGCTTGCGGTCTGCGACTATTACGCCTCGCGAAAAAAGCAGCGTCTGACCTTCGAATACATTTTGATTGCGGGTGTGAATGATGTCGATGAGCAAGCGAGCGCGCTGGCTCGCCACGCCAAACGGCTTTCCGCAAAAGTGAATCTGATCCCCTACAACACCGTGCACGGTTTGGTCTGGTCGCGCCCGGCGCAAGATCGACAGGAAAAGTTTTTGTCGATCTTACGCGAACATGGAGTCGCGGCGACGTTGCGACGCGAGAAAGGCCACGACATCGATGCGGCCTGCGGACAGTTGCGTTTGCAAACGAAACGCGAGCTGGAAACCGCAAGTTCGTAAATCGCGGAAAATTTTTGCGCATCAGGCGAAGCTGGCGTTTAGTCCGATTATGTCCGACTTCGAGGGCGAACGAGAAGGAATCTGGGACGAATACGATTGGGAGCGTTTCCTCCGACAGCAGGACCAACGGACAGAAAAGTACATGGAGCTGCTGGAGAAGTACATCGACGATCCCCAGCGCGACGAAATCATCGCCCGAGAAATGGGTTGGACGCAGATTCTGGGCGATGGCGATTGGAGCGCAGAGGTCGATGCACTCTTGGACGAAGATTGGCGTTTACAAAATGACGAGACTCCAAGCGGCCCCGAGCAAAAGGCGACTGAAAGCTTTGAAGACAACATTCTCTATCGGGCAGCCTTCGCCTTGACGGTTTGGATCGACAAGCTGTTCGACCAAAACGCCTCGCTCCAAAACGAACCGGCGGCGATCAAGCTGGCTACTCACGCGGCACTGGCGAGCGCGAAACTGGCGGCCGCCTTGAGCGATGATGATGTGGACGAACTTGGGATGACCATCGCCTATCTAAAACGCGCCCTGAAGGCGATCACGGTTTCGCTGGATTCGGCGGCCAAATTGCTCTCCGAAAAACTGATCGCCGCCCGGCAGTATTCCGTTCTCCAGCAACGACTTTTTCAGGTGCGTGACGGCATTATCACGTTGATGGGGGAATATCGCGGCGAATGGCGTCGCCGCTACGGCTCCGAAGGTTTTCGGGGTTGAATGAAATAGCCGCCAGTTCCGTCGAATTATGCAAACGGAAGCGACTCCGGCTCAAGCCGATGTGTCGGAACTGGACCTGGTGAGACGATGTCAAGCCGGCGAATCCGAGGCATTCGACCAGCTGGTAACCCGCTACCGGACAAGGGTATTCGCTATGATTTATAACATGGTCCATAACGAACAGGACGCCTGGGACCTGGCGCAGGAGAGCTTTGTCAAAGCCTGGAAATCGATCGGGCGCTTTCGCGGAAAGTCGTCGTTTTATACCTGGACTTATCGGATCGTCATGAACGTGACCATCGACTGGCTGCGTAAACGGCAAGTTAAAGCCGGCGGGGCCGAGTTTGATGACGCTATTCAGTTGAAAGACATCGATCCCGCATCTAAGACGGTGCCGAAAGCGGACCCGCTCCCACACCAGCGTCTGGAGCGGCAGGAAATCCGCGCCCGGATCGACCATGCTATCTCCCAACTCTCCCCCGAACACCGGGCAGTAATTTTAATGAAAGAAATCGAAGAAATGCAGTATCACGAAATCGCCGAAAGCCTGGGTTGCTCCATCGGCACGGTGATGTCGCGCCTGTTTTATGCCCGCAAGAAATTGCAGAATTCCCTGAGGGACGTTTATGAAAACGTTTGAAGAAAAATGGACTGCCTGGCTCGATGGACAATTGAGCGGCAAACAATTAGCTAAATTCGAGGCTTCGCTGCCGGATTTGGAAGCGGCCGAAGCCGAAAAACGCGATGCGCTCAGGCTGGGCGCGTTTTTGAAGGAACAACTCGCGACTCAGGCACTAAGCAACGAGGAATTCTTTAGTCATCAACTGCACGAACGCATCGCGCGCGAAACGGAAGATCGCTCCCGTGACCGCGGAACGTCGACCTGGTGGACGATTCCCCGATTGGTTTGGTCGGGGGCGGCCGCGCTCGCGCTCTTTGTCATCACCACCGTAGTGCTCATGAGCCAGCATCAGCCCGGCGAGCAATCGGAATATCTCACCCAAATTCTGAATTCGCGCGTTGATCCGGCGGCCAATCCAAACGCGACCATCTACATTTTCGAGAGCAAGAACGACAACAAAGTAACGGTGCTGTGGACCGAAGGATTGCAATCGCTCCCGGCCGACTACGCAGCAAAATAATTCGACAATGCAGCTGAGGCCTTTGCTTCTCGCCGTGTTTTTCACCTTGGCGATAAGCGTGGCTTCGGCCGATGCGGAACACGTGGTTTGGAGCGGCCTCGTCATCGCCGAAAACGTTCCGCAGCCGGCGCCGATTCCGCCGGAACTGACCACTCTGGAGCAAACGCTCAAAGATCTTTTTGGTTACAATCAGTTCGAAGTGATTGGCCAATCAAACAAAACGCTCAAGACTGGCGAGGAAGATTGGCTCGCCAACAGCAAGTATTTTGGACTGCACGTCGATGCTCGGGGGGAGAACGACGCCGGTTACACGTTAAACCTCAAGCTCTACAAAGAGAATGATGTCCTGCTCGAGACCGACGCGAACCTGAGCAAGAGCAGCCCACTCGTCATTAAAGGCCCACAGGTTGGCAGTGGACAGTTACTGCTCGTATTGGTGGTCAAGGATGACGAGCAAGCCCATCGGCGCCGTCATGCCGACCCGGCGAATCCGATTACGGCTGGATGGCATCGGTTACGCCGAATCATTCATGATGTGCTGCCGTAGTCGCTCGTTCGACGCGTTGATATGTCTCGCGATTGAACGTTTGCGTTAATTCGGGTAAGGGCAGAAATGCGGATTCGCACAGGTCTCGTTATTTTGTTTGCGCTCCCCTTAACCATGAACGGAGAAACACCTTACACCTTCGCAAACACTCCCGGTAAATTGCCGAAGCAAGTCGGCCCACTCGAATACTCCATCCGAATCGTTCCTGACGTCAGCAAGTTTACTTTTTCCGGAAGCGAAACCGTGAAGCTGAAGACGACCGCGCCGGTGCGTGAGCTGGTGCTCAATTCGCTCGAACTCGAAATCGCGAGGGCTTCGATCGATGGAACTCAATTATCACCAGCCGCGATCAAGCTCGATCCAAACAACGAGCTGCTGACCATCGCGCTGCCTAACGAGCTGGCGATTGGCGAGCACTGCCTCGCGCTCGAGTTCAGCGGAACGATCACTCCAAAAGGCCGCGGCTTTTATTACATGCCTTACCAAGAGCAGGGCACAGGTGCGAAAAAAATAGCGCTCGGCACGCAATTCGAGCCGAGTGATGCGCGGCGGTTCTTCCCGTGTTGGGACGAACCAAGTTTTCGGGCGTTATTTCAACTAACCGCAGTTGTTCCCGAAAATTGGGTCGCGGTTTCCAACATGCCGATCGAATCGGAACGCAAAATTAATGTTCCAGAAGGAAGTAAAGAAGTTCGCTTTCAACAAACGCCGCCGATGTCCAGTTACTTGAACGTGTTTGTGGCTGGCGAACTCGACGACATTGAAACCAAAATTGCCGGCACGGACACGGTTGTCGAACGCTACACCTCCAACCCCGGGCAAAAGAAGATATCGCGACAACGCTACAAGAGCAAAACTACACCATTGCAGGTTCGGGTGATTGCCACCAAAGGCAAGGCGGAATCGGGCCGATACGCGCTCGAGAGCACGGCGCAGATCCTTCAGTATTACAATGATTACTTTGGCGTTCGCTATCCGCTTCCAAAGTTAGATCAGATCGCCATTCCCGGCGGTTTCGGCGGCGCGATGGAAAATTGGGGTGGTATCACCTATTTCGAGTCCGCACTTCTGTTCGATCCCAAAAAATCCTCCGTGCTCACAAAGCAGCGGATTTATGAAGTGATCGCACACGAGACCGCGCATCAGTGGTTCGGCGATCTCGTCACTATGGCTTGGTGGGACAATCTTTGGTTGAACGAAGGTTTCGCCTCCTGGATGGGAAGCAAATGCACCGCGCATTTCAATCCGGACTGGGAAGTTTGGCTCGCCAGGAATATTCAGCGCGATCCAGCTCGCCGCACCGGAATCGCCAAGGAAGTTGCGATGGAAGGCGACGCAAGATCGACAACTCACGCCATCCAGCAGCCGGTTGCGAATGAATCCGACGCCAACAGCGCCTTTGACGACATCACTTATCGAAAAGGCCAAAGTTTTCTGCGAATGCTGGAAAGTTTCCTCGGCGAAGACGTTTTCCGCGACGGCGTCCGCCGCTACATAGCTGCGCATCAGTATTCGAACTCGACTACGGCCGATTTATGGAACGCGCTGAGCGACGCTTCGGGAAAGCCGGTCGGCGAAATTGCCGCAGCGTGGACGGAACAACCGGGATTTCCGGTTGTAATGATGAAACGCGACGGGGAAAAAGTTTCGCTGAGCCAGGAACGGTTCACCATTAATTTCCCGAACGCGCCAGCGCTGCAATGGAAGATTCCCCTCACCTGGTTCGTTGTAAGCGAAAACAAAATCGAGAGCCGTTTGATGAACGACAAGATCGAGAACCTGCCGGCTATCGCGGCCGATCGGGTGATCAAGTTGAACGCGAACGGCGCCGGCAATTATCGGGTTCAGTATGATGACTCGTCTTGGAAAGCGCTGCTCGGTGCGTTGGCGAAGTTAAATGTGGAGGATCGCGTCAATCTGCTGAGCGATTCGTGGGCGCTGGTCCAGGCCAATCGCGCCGACGTTTCTCTTTATTTAGAGCTGATCGGGAAACTGCCCCGCGGGCACGAGCTGGCCGAGCGCGATCAGATCGTTAACGCGTTCGATTACATCAATCACTTGTTACTGGGCGACCCGAATCGCCAGCAATTTCAGGCCTGCGCCCGTTCGACTTTGCGACCTACTTTTAACGAGCTTGGCTGGGAGCCAAAGAAAAATGAATCACCACGCGATTCACTCCTTCGCGCAAGCTTGATCGTCGCGCTTGGCGATTTGAACGACCAGGAAATCATCGACGGCTGCAAACAACGTTTTGAAAAGTTCGTTGCCGATCCTGGCTCGCTCGCGCCGGATTTACGCGCGTCTATTTTTCTCGTGGTTGGACAAAATGCTGATGAGGCAACTTGGAACGAGCTCCACGAACTCGGATTGAAGACGACCAGTATCGAGGAAAAACAGAATTATTACGACGCGTTGGCCGCGGCGCGCGATCCGAAGCTGGCCGGAAAAGCATTGCAAATCTCGCTGAGCGACGAACTACCGACCAGTCGCGCGCTTCACGTGGCCGGCAAAGTCGCGCGCTATAGCGGGCATCCCGATCTCGCCTGGGAATTCGCCAAGGCAAACATGAAAGCGCTGCTCGCGAAAACCGACGCTCTTGGCGCTAATACGTTCGCACCGGGCTTGTTCGTTTTCTTTTCCGAAAAATCGCGCGCGGACGAATTGAAAACTTACGCCAAATCTAATTTGCCGGCCACCAGCGCGAAAGAAGTCGCCAAAGCGGTCGATGAAGTTGAGTTTCGCGCCGAATTCAAAAAACGGATCGTGCCGCAATTGACAGCCTGGATCTCCAAACAGCAACGGAAGTGACGATCGGACTTACAGGTTCGATTGCGACTGATCTTGTTCGGGCGTGATCAAGAGCCGCATCGGAATCATGGATGATTCGTGAAATCCATGACGCCGGAAAAATTCCTGGGCCACATTCTCCGGCCGGTCCGTCAATAAAGTGATGCGGAGAAAATTTTTCTGACGCGCGAACTCGATCGCGTGATTGAGCAGTTTCGAACCGTAGCCGTGCCCCTGGAATTGCTGATGGACCACGAGGTCCTCGAGCAAAATGACGAAACCGCCTTCTGCGGTGCTAATGGTGAAGAGCAGATTGATCATGCCGACAATCGCGCCGTCGCGGCGAAGCACGAACACGCGACCGCGGCTCGGCTGTTCGAAAATCAAACGCAACCCGCGCAGTTGCTTTTCTTTATCTGGCCGGAAATCGCTCTCCTGCGCGAAGAGTCCGCCGAGCATTTCGGACAACTCGTCCAAATCAGCCTCGGTAGCCGGCTCAATGACCACTTTCTCGCTCACCGTTTGCATTGCTTATTCCAGAAATTGAGCGGGCTGGCAACCCGCGAATGGAAGCTCGACCGGCTCCGTCCGACCAAATTGACAATCCCCTGCCCCATCCTAATGTAGCCGCTCTCAATTCGCGTCGAATTTATTTTTCGGCCTTATGAAACGCACTTATCAGCCATCGAAACGAACCCGCAAGCGCCAACATGGCTTTCGGGCGCGGATGCGAACTAAGGGTGGACGCGCCACCCTCGCCCGGCGGCGTCAGCGCGGTCGCAAACGTCTCTTGCCGAAACGGGTCGAGCGCCATTTCGCGCGCCATACCCAAGCCTGATTTCCGACAATCTCGGTTCGGTTTCGCACGGTCGACATCGGCCAAGATCGACATTCTATTGTTGAGTGGCGCAAGAGAGCACCAAGATCGAGGACTACGCCTTTATCGGCGATACTCAGACCGGTGCGTTAGTTAGCCGTGATGGATGCGTGGATTGGCTTTGTTTCCCGCGGTTCGATTCCGGCGCCTGCTTCGCGTCGTTGTTAGGCACGCGTGACAATGGCCATTGGCGTTTCTGGCCTAAGGAAGAGATCGACCGGACCAGTCGTCGATATCGCGGGGATGCCTTGATTCTTGAAACGGAGATCGAAACCAAAGAAGGCGCCGTCCGGTTAATCGATTTCATGCCACCGCGCGGCCAAAATCCCGACCTCATCCGCATCGTGGAAGGAATTCGCGGTCAAGTGGTGATGCAAATGGAGCTCATCATTCGGTTCGATTACGGCCGCACTATCCCGTGGGTGCGAACCGGGCACGGCGGATTGGAAGCGCTCGCAGGTCCGAACGGACTTATTCTGCGCACGCCGGTCAAAACGCGGGGCGAGGATCTGACGACAGTTGCCGAATTCACAGTCAAGAAAGGTGACCGTGTGCCGTTTGTCCTCACCTGGTTCGCATCGCATTCCCGGCCTCCTAAAAAAGTTACCCCCGACCATGCCCTGCGCGACACGGAAAGATATTGGAAAAAATGGGCGAAGCGCTGCCACCGCAAAACCCCATGGGATGACGCAGTGGTTCGCTCGCTTGTCGTCCTGAAAGGCCTGACGTATGGACCCACCGGTGGGATTGTGGCCGCGGCCACAACTTCTTTACCCGAGGAGATCGGCGGAGTGCGCAATTGGGATTATCGCTACTGCTGGTTGCGCGATGCGACCCTCACCCTGATCGCTTTGGTCGACGCCGGTTATCAAAGCGAAGCCAAGAGCTGGCGCGAATGGCTCTTGCGCGCAATTGCAGGCAGCGCCGATCAAATGCAAATCATGTACGGTGTCCGCGGCGAACGCCGTCTGGAAGAGCTCGAAATCCCCTGGTTATCGGGTTACGAAAATTCAAAACCAGTGCGCATCGGCAATGCCGCTTCTGGTCAATTTCAGCTCGATGTTTATGGCGAAGTCTTGGGGACGATGTATCGAGCGCACCAGGCCGGAATCGAAAATCGCGAGACCGATTGGCGCCTGCAAGTCGCCCTGATGAATTTTCTCGAATCAAATTGGAACAAGCCAGACGAAGGCATCTGGGAAGTGCGCGGCGGTCCGAAACATTTCACTCACTCCAAAATGATGGCGTGGGTGGCTTTCGATCGCGCGGTTAAATTGGTTGAGGAATGTGGATGCCGGGGCGCGGAACATGTCGATCGATGGCGGAAAATTCGCGATCAAATCCATAAAGAAGTTTGCACGCGCGGATTCAGTCCGAACAAGAAAGCTTTTACGCAGTACTACGGATCGGATGCACTCGACGCGAGTTTGCTCATGATGCCGCTCGCCGGGTTCCTTCCATTTACCGACAAGCGAATACGCGGGACAATCGAGGCGATCGAACGCGAGCTCATGCGCGATGGATTTGTGCTTCGGTATCGACCCGAAGAAGAAGGCGTGGACGGTTTGCCAGGGAGGGAAGGTGTATTTCTGCCTTGCTCATTTTGGCTGGCCTCATGTTTGCATCGCGTCGGCCGCAAAAAAGCAGCCCGTGAGCTCTTTGAGCGTTTGCTTTCTGTCCGAAACGATCTCGGATTACTTTCGGAAGAATACGACCCGGGATCAAAGCGGCAGCTCGGGAATTTTCCTCAGGCATTTTCGCATGTATCGCTTATAACCGCGGCTCTCGTCTTGAGCGATCAGCATCCGTCAATCGGCCGGTGACCTCGGCTGCGTCCATCGCCACGCCCAACCACCGAAGTCGTTTTCGCTTCGCCGAGTTAAGTCGACTGACGGTCCAAAATCAACCGGTCGATGTGGGAATAGATGTTGAAGGAGGGCGGGCGAAGAAAGCTCACCAATGTTTGATTGTTTTCGCGCGCGAACCTTACCGCGAGTGTAGACGGCGCCGATACCGAAGCGATAAGCGCAATTCCGGCAGCCAGCGCTTTCTGCACGATTTCGAAGGAAGCCCGGCCGCTGACGAGCATCACATCTCGATCCAGAGGCAGCGAGCCGTCAAGAAAAGCGCGACCAATCGTCTTATCGACCGCGTTGTGACGGCCGATGTCCTCGCGAACGATTTTAGGTCGTCCGTTTAAACCAAAAATGCCGGCGGCGTGAATTCCGCCGGTGCGCGCGAAATCGCTTTGACCTTGTCGTAACCGTTCTGGCAACGAGAGCAGCGTCTCGATCTCGATCCTGATCTTAGTCGACTTGATCTTCGGAAAATTTTGCCTGATCGCTTCGATACTATTTTTGCCGCAAATCCCGCAACTGGAGGAAATCGTCCCGAATCGTTGCGCCGAATTCAGTTTTAGTTTCACACCGGCGGCAAGATCGATATCCACTTGGTTCTCGTGGCCGGTCGAAATCTTCTCGATCTCTTCGCGTTTGCGAATGATCGCTTCGGAAACTAGAAACCCCACGGCCAACTCCTCGTCATGACCCGGGGTGCGCATGGTCGTGGCCAAAACTTTTCCGCGAACACGGATCTCGAGCGGCTCCTCGGCTGTCAGCTCATCAGGCAAATACTCGAGCGCGCCATCGCGATTTCGCCGGATGATTTTCTCGGAAGCGATCGCACGTTCTTTCATGTGGGACGACTGAATGTTATCATGATGCCGGTGGAAATCTGTCATCTTTACATTTCGCCCGGCCACAATTTTTTCGGCCACCACGGCCGTGAACCGGATCAATACCCGGCGATTGAGGTCGCGATCATCGAATGTGCGGCCGGCCACGGCATTCGAGGCGATCGCTTCTTTGATTATCGCGACGATTACAAAGGCCAGATTACATTCTTTTCGCTCGAAGTTTTCGATGAGCTCTGTGGCGCGTTCGAGCTGAAGGATTGTTCCCCTTCGTTGGTTCGCCGCAATGTCATGACCCGTGCGGTCGATCTTAACGAATTGGTTGATCGCGATTTTGAAGTGCAGGGCGTCAAATTTCACGGAACGGGAGAGTGCCGGCCTTGTTATTGGATGAACCAGGCGATCTCGGCTGGCGCGGAAGAATTTCTGAAAGGTCGCGGTGGCTTAAGAGCGCGAATCCTAAGCGACGGCCGGCTGCGCTCAACCGCGCGGCTTCAATGAGCATCTGCGCGGCGCTGTTAGCAGGCGGGGAGTCGCGTCGAATGGGTAAAGACAAAGCGACGATGCTTTTTCGCGGCCAAGCGCTTTGGAAAATTCAACTCGACTTGCTGCGCAAATTAAAGCCGGAGGAAATCTTTATTTCGGCCAGGAACGACCCTCG
>WNGM01001537.1_pt1 | contig 18526 bp, 12 predicted proteins | sample 5400571 | NCBI WGS metagenome assembly WNGM01 (sample SAMN13153378, study PRJNA577476) | soil metagenome | isolation source: 100 cm soil or saprolite under Garry oak tree replicate 2 | place: USA:California | collected 2016-06-15 | reverse complement strand
ACGGGCTGGAACATGGGGACCGATCTTGATTGGAGCGTATGGGTTTGGTCTTATTTTGGTTGGTGTTTTTAGAACCGACCCTGTAAAGGGCTTTCCACCGGGCGCTATTGCCTCGACTGGCCCCTCCTGGCACGGCGCTATTCATGCTCTCGGCGGCCTCTTCGTCTTCGTTATGCTGTCGACAGCGCTGGCGGTATTCGTTCGGCTATTCCTGGCATGGAAGGAGCGTTGGTGGGCTTTCTATTGCCTGGCGAGCGCCGTGCTTCTTCTACTCATCTTTTTTACGGGTTTTAGTAATGCAGCATTTATGGCGCGAACCTTACGGCTTGCAACGTTAATTGGCTGGATGGCCGCATCCCTGGTTGCCATAAAGCTTTTAAGCACTCCGGATACCCCTTGAAAGAAGACGCGTCAAAAGTGAGAGAAGGTACTCACAACGGGCGTCTGTCAGGAAGGTTCTCCATAGCCTGCTTCCCGTTGCAGAGTCACCAATGTGACATCATCCTCTTGCTCCCACCCTTCGGCGGTGAAGCGCTTGAGTTCGTTCAGCAAGAAGTCGATGAGCGCGCTGCCACCGGGGTGCGACCCAACCACCGCCGCGAGCCGTGGCATGCCAAACATATCACGCTGCGCGTTATGCGCCTCCACCAGGCCATCGCTATAGAAGAGCAGGCTCTCCCCAGGCGCAAGCCTCACTTCCTGTTCGTCGTAGCGTGTCCCCGGCATCATCCCCAGAGGCATCCCCGTCGCCTTCAGTTCATCGACTCCCGCACTGTTTCGTCGATATGGCCATTCATGTCCTGCATTAGCATAGCCCAACTGGCCGCTTTCAGGATCAAGAACAGCATAGAAACAGGTGGCAAACATACCGGCTGGAATATTGGCATAGAGCAGATCATTGACCCGAGCTAACACCTCGCCCGGAGAGGCCGTTCCTTGTGCGGCAGTACGCAGCATCGTGCAGGTAGTCGCCATCAGCAGTGCCGCCGAAACACCCTTATCCGTGGCATCGCCAACGACGATACCCAGCCGGCCATCTTCAAACGCATGGAAATCGTAGAAGTCGCCGCCTACCTCCCGCGCCGGGCGATAGTATGTCGCGATCCGCCATCCCAGAAGCGCCGGTACCTCTTTGGGCAACAAGCTCTTCTGGATATATTGAGCCGTGCGGAGCTCCTGCTCGATGCGACCGCGCTCCTCCATACGTGCGTTCTGCTCCGTAAGCGCCCGTTGCTGCGCTATACTTTCGACCAGCTGCTCCGCCATCGTATTGAATTGCTGCTCCAACTGCCCAATTTCGTCGCGCCTGCCGACCCGTACCCGCTGTGTGTAGTCGCTGTCGGCGAATCGTGCCGTGGCCTTCACCAGGCGATGCACCCGCTGTACCAGGCCCCGCGTCGTCAACACACCAAAGAGCACACCCACGGGCGTAATGATGAGCAGCCAGGCCAGACCGCTGAAGATCCATCCGCCTTCAAACACCTGGAAAATGACCTGATCCGACGCTGCCGGCACCTGCACATAAATGGCCCCGATCACGCGCTTCTCCCGACCCAAGATCGGCTCAGCGGCCAGGGCGACGCGGGCTCCCGAGACCGTCGTTATTATGCTCCCATCTTTCCCCGCCACGGCATTGCGCTCAAGCTGCAATTGTTGCTGGTCATGAAGCACACCATCGACAGGCAACGAGGCCGGATAACGCGCCGGGTACGAACTGGCGAGCACCTGCCCGTTTGGTGCGATGAGCAGCGCAAATCCGAATACTTGTTTGGGAGCAGGATGGGCTGGATCGATGTAGGGAACCTGGGTATCGATGTAGGGGACCAAACTTGAGGGATTCCCCCCCGGCACGAAGCCTCCTCCCGGCAAAGCAATGGAAGCAGGTTTGCCCGGCTGAAAGGTGGTTCGAGCGTCAAGGGTAGACCCGCTGGTCTGGGCAGCCGCCTCCAACGCATAGATCTGCGCCGTGTGTCTTGCCGTGGTCAGAATCACTTTGTCCAATACGCCAGATTGCGTCAACCCTGTAACAATCGCCAGCAAAATCAGCAGTTCCGACAGCAGCACGATAAAAACCGTCACCCCCAGATAGGAAAAGGTCATGCGTGTCTGTAATCTCGACCACCACCTGGCGCCATTACGCTGGCGGTCTTGTGCGACTGGCTTGAGGATTCTTTCCTCGCTCTTCATAACACTCCTCTTTCGTTCTCTTCCTTTTCCTTCTTGATAACCGTCTCGCTCTTTCGTATTACTAGTTGACCTACTCGAAACCGCAACTTAGAATCTATCACAAAAAAGCTTTTAGCGTTAGCTTAAACGTCTGAAATCCACTTATAACTGCCTCCTACGGAGACGAGCAAAAGGAAAGAGAAGGTTTCTGGGGGCACCCCCTCTTGATGAGTGGACCTCAGTGAACTTCTGGGTGCACGTATGAACAAAAATGTGAGATAATAGAAGGTAACAGGCTCAATGAAGAGCTAACTAAACGCTAGAAGGACTTCCACTATGGACGAAAAAGGCGCTATGCCGAAAACTATGTTTGAAAAAATCTGGGACGCTCATGCCGTACGTGAGGCGCCTGGAGAATCAACGATCCTTTATATCGACCGGCATCTCGTGCATGAGATGACCTCTGCGCAAGCTTTTGCGGGATTACGAACCGCCGGCATTCCAGTACGCCGACCGGCTGCGACCATTGCCGTGCTTGATCATGGTGTGCCGACGGTGCCAGGACGGAAGATGATCAATGTCGTGGATAAAGATACGGCTCTCTGTATTACTACTCTGGAGCAGAATGCCCGGGATTTCGGGTTCACCCTATTTGACATGGCGGATGCAGGGCAGGGAATCGTGCATATCATCGGGCCGGAGCAGGGCATCACGCTTCCCGGCATGACACTTGTGTGCGGCGACTCTCATACCTCTACCCACGGAGCCATGGGCGCTTTGGCCTTTGGCATCGGTACCAGCGAGGTTGAGCATGTCCTGGCGACCCAGTGCATGTTACAACAGCGCCCCAAAACCATGAATATTCGCGTCGAGGGTACCCTGGCTCCAGATGTCACGGCCAAAGACCTGGCCCTTGCCATCATTGGCAAGTTTGGCACAGCCGTTGGCACGGGTCATGTCATCGAGTTCAGCGGCTCGACGATCCGCAATCTCTCGATGGAGGGCCGCATGACCCTCTGTAATATGGGCATTGAAGCTGGCGCTCGGGCTGGCATGGTTGCCCCCGATGAGACCACCTTTGCCTATATCAAAGGACGCCCCTACGCCCCCCAGGGAGAACTCTTTGAGCAGGCCGTAGCTGCATGGAGGCAACTGCCCAGCGATCCCGGTGCGCATTTCGACACCGTTCTCGAAATAAACGTGGATAGACTGGGACCCCAGGTGACATGGGGCACAAACCCGGGTATGGTTGCTGATGTTAACGGCTACGTGCCTGATCCTACCCGGGAGAAGGACCCCTTAAAGCGCCAGGCCTACGAGCGGGCGTTGAAGTATATGGACCTCCAACCGGGCCAGAAGATCACAGAGATTCCCTTGAATACGGTCTTTATCGGCTCCTGTACCAATTCTCGTCTCGAAGACCTGCGCATGGCGGCGCAGTACGTGAAGGGTAAACACGTGGCGCCTAACATACGAGCGCTGGTTGTGCCTGGCTCGATGCGCGTGCGCCGTATGGCTGAAGAAGAGGGGTTAGCCGACATTTTCCGCGAGGCTGGCTTTGACTGGCGCGAAGCAGGATGTAGCATGTGCATTGCCATGAACGGCGATCAACTTGCCGAGGGCGAGCGCTGCGCTTCAACCAGCAACCGTAACTTTGAGGGACGGCAGGGACGAGGCGGACGTACCCACCTGGTCAGCCCTGCTATGGCCGCCGCCGCTGCAGTTGCCGGTCACTTTGTGGATATACGGGAGAGGAATTGAAATGGAACCATTTACGACACTGACGGGCCTGGTCGCACCCCTCGATCGAACGAATGTGAATACCGATGAAATCACACCGGCCCGTTTTCTCAAGACCATCCGGCGCACCGGCTTTGACACTGTTCTCTTTGCCAACTGGCGTTACCTTGACATCAACGGCCAGAGGACCAACCCAGATTTTGTCCTCAACCAGCCGCGCTATCAGGGTGCAAGCATTCTGCTTACCGGCGAGAACTTCGGCAGTGGCTCATCGCGCGAGCACGCACCCTGGTCTATCCGGGAATACGGCTTTCGCTGCATCATCGCACCCAGCTTTGCCGATATCTTCTACAACAACTGCTTTAATAACGGTATTTTACCTGTAACGCTTGACGAGGCTATTGTCCGCGAATTGTTTACAGAAGTTGAGGCAACCGAGGGCTATACCCTCAGCGTTGACCTGGCTGCGCAGACGGTAACCACTCCCGACCAGCGCGTCCTGCACTTCGAGATCGATGCTTTCAGGAAAAACGCCCTGCTCCAGGGACTGGACAACATAGGCTGGACGCTATCCCATAAGGACGAAATCGCCGCCTACGAAGCTCGCAGGAAACAAGAAGCCCCCTGGGTCTTTGCCAAATGAGGATGAAAGAAATGTAGTGGCACCCCTTGTGGGTGCCAGGTACCCTGGCGGGAACCTATCTGGGTGCCAGGTAAGTTCTTTACCAAATAACGATAGAAGGAGTATGCTGTGGCGACGAACGTAGGGGCGAGATTTATCGCGCCCGATACTGATACGGCACCCTATCAAATCCTCGATCCCGAGGGAAAGCTGGTAGGGGAGATGCCCGACCTGAGCCCGGAGCGTCTACTTTCGCTCTACCGCTCTATGCAACTCGGGCGAGCATTCTCAAACAAAATAATTGCCTTACAGAGACAGGGTCGAGCCACCACTTTTGGTTCGTTGGCGGGCCAGGAGGCAACTGCCGTAGGCTTAGCGGCACCGCTTCAGCCGCAGGACTGGTTAACCACCTCTTATCGTGAGATTGCTTCATTGTTGGTCAGGGGATTTCCTTTAGCCACCCTTGTCTATAGCTTTCGCGGCTTTACTCCTGAAAACTTTCCCAGGGAGACGCACTGCCTGCCGGTCCAGATCGTCATTGGCACGCAGATGCTTCATGCCGTCGGCCTGGCCATGGCCGCAAAAATAGCGGGTGATCCAACGGTGGCCGTAGGAGTATGTGGAGATGGCGCGACCTCTGAAGGCGATTACAACGAGGCCTTGAATTTTGCCGGTGTCTTTCAGGCTCCCGTGGTGCTGGTTGTGCAGAATAATGGCTGGGCCATCAGCGTCCCTCGCCATAAGCAGAGCGCGGCCCCAACGCTTGCCTCGCGTGGGGCCGGGTTTGGTCTCCCGTCTGTCCTGGTCGATGGGAATGATATCCTCGCGGTCTACGCTGTTATGCAGCAAGCGGTCGAGCGTGCCCGTTCAGGACAGGGACCGACGCTGGTGGAGACGCTCACCTATCGCATAGGAGCACATACAACCGCTGATGATCCTACGCGCTATCGCCCTGCCGAGGAAGTAGAGTTCTGGCGTACAAAAGACCCGCTCGTGCGCTTCCAACGCTTCTTGATAAGCCGTGACCTGCTCACCGAAGAAGAGGACCGGCAGATCGTCGCAGCGGTCGAAGAGGAGCTCAACGAGGCTGTACGTGTGGCAGAAGCGATGGCGCCCATGGCCCCCGATAGTTTCTTTGACTACACCTCGGCTACCCTTCCCCCGCGCCTGCAAGAGCAGCGTTCTGATCTACTGCGTCACGTAGACCCCGGGCTGCACAAAAGAGGTTAATACTGTATGCAAATGACAATGATAGAAGCGCTAAATCAAGCGCTGACCCTGGAATTGGAACGAGACAAGCGGGTCGTTGTATTTGGGCAGGACATAGGAGTAAATGGGGGAGTCTTCCGTGTCACCGAACGGCTACAAGAAAAGTTCGGTGAACAGCGCGTCTTTGACACCCCCTTATCAGAATCGGCCATTATCGGCAGTGCTGTGGGTATGTCTGTCTATGGACTGCGGCCGGTAGCCGAGATACAATTCGCCGGCTTCCTCTTCCTTTGCATGAGCCAGCTGGTGACACAGGCGGCGCGCATGCGTTTTCGCAGCGCGGGAGCATACACCTGTCCAATGGTGGTACGCGCCCCCTATGGCGGCGGCGTGCGCACACCGGAACTCCATTCAGACAGCCTCGAAGGCGTATTTTTGCAAACTCCAGGCCTCAAGGTGGTCATCCCCTCGAATCCCCACGATGCCAAGGGCTTACTGGCCTCGGCTGTTGCTGATCCTGATCCGGTACTCTTCCTGGAAAACATCAAGCTGTATCGCTCGTTCCGTCAAGAAACACCGGAGGAATATTATACTATTCCTTTGGGCCAGGCAAAGACGGTACAGGAGGGAAGCGATGTCAGCCTTTTTGCCTATGGTGCAATGGTGCCTGTCGCTATCGAAGCCGCGAAGCAGGCGCAAAAGGAGAGTGGAACCAGCGTTGAGGTCATTGACCTGTGTACCATCTGGCCGCTTGACGAGGATGCGATAGTGGCCTCAGTCGAAAAAACTGGCCGGGCCATAGTGGTCCATGAAGCCCCGCGAGCAGGAGGGGTTGGGGCGGAAGTAACCGCGATTATCAATGATCGCTGTCTGTATTCGCTACTGAAGCCTGTCGGGCGCGTTACCGGCTATGACACACCCTATCCCGTCCCTGGACAGGAGGATTATTACCTGCCTACCGCTGCTAAGGTGCTGACAGCATTGCACCAGGTTATGGAGCCTTAACGTAACTGTTCAGCAGTGGGGAGGTAATTCCCACTGCTCTTTATGAGTTTTAACGAATTGACCTGGATATGGTGGATCAAGGCCGGAGGGCCGATAAGTCGGCGGTAACAGGCATCAAGCTAAGTGACCTAACAAGGTCACCCCTTCGCTGCGCTCGAGGGTAGGCTCTGAGGGGAGCGAGGGGTCTGGCTCGATGGGCAGGGAGATCCTTCGCTGCACTCAGGATGACAGGGCTCAGCCGGGGAGAGCGGTAGGAAGTCGAGCGATCCGTAGGGGCGAGGGCGGTTGGGAAGGGTTGGGAGGGCCTTTATGGTCGCCCGAGGGTGGGGAAGTTCCCCTCGATGTGAGCAGAAGCACAAGGCACGCCGGGCGACCATAAAGGCCCTCCCTTCCGCTCCACACCATCCTCGCCCCTACGCGAGACCCCATCCATTCTTAGCTTGATGCGTATTAGGACAGGTAACCAGGTAGATATTGGAGATGGATGTAATTATGTATGAATTTAAGCTAGCCGACCTTGGCGAAGGTATGCATGAAGCGGAGGTCGTCGAATGGCTCATCAAAGAGGGTGACAGCACCAGGCTCGATCAAACCATTGCGAAGGTAGAGACTGACAAAGCTATCGTTGAACTTCCATCACCTGTGGCTGGACGTGTCAACGAGATTCGCATCAAGGATGGTCAGGTTGCCAGAGTCGGTGATGTGCTCGTCGTTTTCGAGACATCAACACCCGCCGCAGATAGCACCGCTAAAAATACGGAAACAGACATTACCGGCAGCCCTGCTACAACTTCAGCGGCTGCACCATCTTCTGTGCCATCTTCCCAAGGTGCAGCAACGGCGACTAGACCACGTGTACTTGCCGCCCCTGCCGTACGCAAACTCGCTTTTGAGCTGGGTGTCGACCTTGAGCAAGTGCCGCCCTCTAATTCTAACGGTCGCGTCTCCATTGAAGATGTACGAGCGTATGCTGAACAGGCCAAAGCCGCACCCTCACCTGCTCCTACACAAGAGGAACAACCTGCTCCTCAACCTCCGCCAGTTACTGAACAGAAAGCGGAACAGGCTGCTCCTGCTCGTCAAGACGAGCGTCAACCACTGACAGGCTTGCGCAAGCGTATTGCGGAACACATGGAGCGTTCCTGGCGCACCGTCCCTCATGCTACGGCCTTTGATGAGATCAATGGCAGCGCATTAGTAGCCCTGCGCCAGGCTTTGAAACCGATGGCAGAGCAGCGCGGCATCCGCCTGACCTACATGCCGCTCCTGATCAAACTCCTCATACCTGTGCTCAAAGAGTTTCCCATCTTCAATGCCAGCCTGGACGAAGAAAAACGCGAGATCATCTACAAACGTTCATATCATATCGGAGTGGCTGCCGACTCGCCAGAGGGTCTGCTCGTGCCGGTATTGCGCGATGCCGATCGTCTCACACTCTTAGAGGTCGCGGGTAAGCTTGAAAAGTTGATCGAAGGCGCCCGCAAACGCACACTCTCGCTGCCCGAACTGAGCGGCAGTACCTTCACTTTGAATAATGTAGGCAGCTTCGGCGGGGGTAGTGGTACTCCCATTATCAATTACCCCGAAGTGGCCATTCTCGCCGTCGGCAGACTACAAGAGAAAGCCATTGTGCAGCAGGGAGCAATCATAGCGCGGACAATGATGCCGCTGGCACTCTCGTTTGACCACCGGCTGATCGATGGCGCTATGTCGGGCAGGTTCCTGGCGCGTTTCAAAGAACTGGTAGAGACTCCCCAGCAATTGATGCTGGATATGGTGTAAGGGAAAAATAATCATGGTAGTCGGAGATGTCACCACCGCGGTAGATGTTCTCGTGCTAGGCGCAGGGCCAGGCGGCTATGTAGCAGCCATTCGGGCCGCTCAGCTTGGACATCATGTAACCTTAGTTGACCAGGGCCCGCCAGGGGGCACCTGCCTGAATCGCGGCTGTATCCCGCTTAAAGCGCTGCTCACCTCAACAGAACGTTATTGGCAGACACGCCAGGAAGAGCTGTTTGCCATGGGTATCTCCGCGGAATCCGTCTCGTTTGATTGGGCCAGGATGCAAGCATGGAAGCAGAGTGTCGTTGATCGCCTGACCGATGGTGTACGTCGCCTCATAGCGGGCAACCGCATCGAATATGTCTTTGGGAAAGGCTGGTTCATGAATGCCGAGGAGGTACGTGTCGAAGGAGAATACGGTTCGCACCGCTTCAAATTTGAGCATTGTATCCTCGCAGTAGGTGCCGGCGCCGCTCCTGTTCCTCACCTCCCATATGACGGCAAAGATGTGTTGACACCCGAACAGGCTCTGATGTTACCCGCGCTGCCAGAAACGCTAAGCGTTGTAGGGGATGACTATATCGCCCTGGAACTGGCCACACTCTTCGCCAGGCTGGGCGTTAAAATCAACCTCTATTCTCCCGGCGAGCAGGTACTGGCCGGCTTGGGGCCCTTGGAGCGCTGGGAGCCTGCCGCGCTGCGTTTAGTACAGGCAGGTCAGCGCAAGCTGGGGATACAGGTGACAACGAAGGCTGCCATCGAAGAAGTGAATGACCGTCCTATCGTGATCTCACAGGGCGTCTGCCCAAATACTTCGGGTCTGCACCTGGATGCTGCCGGCGTAGAGATGACTCCGAACAACGGGATAGCCGTCAATTCTATGCAGCAGAGCAGTGTGCCGCATATCTATGCCGTTGGCGATTGCACCGGGGGACGTGCTTTAGCGAGTATAGCTATCAAGCAAGCAAAAGTAGCCGCCGAGGTGCTCTCCGGTCAACGCGTCCAGTTTGCGCCGCTCGTGACCCCACAGATTGTACATACGATACCGGAGATCGCCGCGGTTGGTTACACGGCAGAAGATGCCACACGAGCAGGCTACAACGTCGTTTCAGGACGTTTCCCACTGGCCGCTAATGGACGCGCCTTGACCCTCGGCACCGATAACGGCGTCGTTCTGGTGGTTGCCAGTGCAGATGATGGCATTCTCCTGGGTGCAACACTGGTAGGACCACACGCCGGTGACCTGATAGGGCAGATGACGCTGGCTATCGAGATGGGAGCCACGCTCACCGATCTTGATGAAATTATCTATGCCCACCCCAGTCTCAGCGAGGCCTTGCAAGAAGGTGTCGAGAGCGCACTGGGGAGAGCGATACATATGCTGGCTAAAACGTAACGAATCGAGAGAACATAATGTCAAACGCTTTAGATGATCCTCATAGTGAAACATTGCACCAGGCATTTGTTGACCAGCTGAAAAGTAACGGCGTTCTCGCAGCCCAGGGCATTGAAGCAGCCTTCCGGGCCGTGCCGCGTCACTTATTTCTACCTGACGTCGAGCCGGAAAAAGTCTACTTTGATGATGCCATTGTTACAAAGTATGCAGATGGAATGGTAATTAGTTCTTCCTCACAGCCATCCCTCATGGCAATTATGCTGGAACAGCTTCAGCTGGAACCAGGTCACCGTGTCTTAGAGATCGGAGCAGGCACAGGCTACAATGCAGCCCTCATGGCACACATTGTTGGAAACTCAGGGCAGGTGATTACCGTCGACATCGATGAGGACATTGTAGAAAATGCACGAACTCATTTAGCTGCTGCAGGTTTTGACGTAGTGCAGGTCATCTGTGCTGATGGTGGACTGGGCTATCCCGCTGCTGCACCGTTTGATCGGATCATCTTGACGGTGAGCGCTGGTGATATTGCCCCCGCATGGTGGAAGCAATTGAAACCAGGTGGAAGACTCTTGCTGCCGCTTTCTCTGCGAGGTATGCAGGTAGTTGTGGCCTTTGAGCGAGCCGCTGATCACCTTGTAAGCTCAGCTACCACGTGTGGCTCCTTCATAGGACTGCGTGGCGCCTTCGCTGAGCCAGCTTATTATGTCAAACTCGATTCCGAACAGGGTCTCCTCCATCTCAGACTTACCGGGCAGCGTTCTGTTGAAGTGAACGTTATTTACCAGTTATTGACCGGCCCGAGCCGAGATGTAACAACACAACTTCAAGTGACGTCCCATCAAATTTTTGATGGGTTGAATTTGTGGTTGACCTTATACGAGCCGCAATTTTTCGCCCTCGTCGCCCATGATACCGCGATAGAGCGAGGCATCATGCCCAGGATCTTCAACATCAAAACTCATACCGCACTTGGAGTCCTCGGCGAGACCTCTTTGAGCGTACTGCTTCCTTCTGATCCCTCCAGGTTTGGAAATATTGACGCATTTGCTTTTGAGCTGTTCGTACGGAGCTTTGGTCCAGATGATACGCTCACCCAGCGCTTAATTGAGCAAATCAGAGCATGGGATGCTGCTGGCCGTCCCGGTGAAGAGAATCTCTCTATCAAAGTCAACCCGCGTGACACTAATTATACTCCTGTGGCAGACGAAGTTGTTATCACGAACCGCTGGACAAAACTGGCCATTAGTTGGCGATTGTAGGAATCAGCTATATTGCACAATTTGAGCACGGTATTCTCTATAAAGAAGCTCAAGTCAATGAGATTATTGAGCGCCATCATCCAGATACAGCCTGGCTGCGTCGTGAGTTGATCGCTGAAAAGCTCATGCAACGCGAGAATGGTATGTATTGGCGTTTATAGGTGAGGCCCGCATGCGGGCCTCATTAAAAATGCTTGCTACTCTATGCCGATCATTACTTCGGTCGATGTCGCAACACAATACGCCTCTTTTAAGCTGGACATACGAGTGATGCCTGGCTGAATCCCTGGCGGTCAAAGTAGCTGAAAAGGGAGCGGTGCCGGTGTCCCAGGTTTTCCGCCAGGGTACCGCACTCCCCGCTACACGCATGCATGTCGAACATGCCCTCTCTTCCCATATCCCCGCCCTTGTGGCGCGTCGATCCGCTGAGACGCCCCCTTCGCATCCCCGCTACCCAATCCACCACCCCCACGCGCCTGTGGGCACGTGACCCCACCCGCGCTCATACTGCGTATCCAACGTTTTGCCCCTCTCCACCGCGGCGAGAGGTTCATCCGTCGGGAGGCTCGGGGTGACGCCGATTAAATAGGCCCACACGCCTCCGCTTTGCTCTGGCGGCGTCCTTCTGTAATCGACCTGTCACCCTTCCTTTCCGCCACCGGCACATTCCAGCTTCAATCGAAGCATATCGAAACCCTTCCGGTTGCCTCTCCCACCCCTTCCGCTATCTCTGCCAGCCCCCTTTTCAGCCACTCACTCATCAGGTGCCTTTATACTTGTCCCATCTTTTCCACCATCCCCTCCATCCATACTGAATATCATCAAGTGTATGCTCAGGAGCGGGATCGCCTTTTTTTCTTTCTTCCTCTAGCCACGCCGTTATCGCACCCGACCAGATTTCCCACTCGCTTTTATCAAACCATGCGGTAAAATCCATTTTGAAGTTAAAGTAGTACTTATTTACCCAGGACCGTAGTACGTTCTCCTGCTCATTCGGATACATGATCTCAAAATAATCAAGCAGTATTGATTGTGCAAGATGACGCGGCCCTGCTCCTGTATATCCCCATCCGTAGACGACTGTCTCCGGTTTCAACCAGGTTTCATAGGGAAGTAGCGGCTTCCCATTGGATGTCACCCGTCTTTCTAGAAGATATCCATACTTCTCACCATACACCTGCTCATAAAAGCCCCTGTATGCACCTATTGGGGGTATCTTGTATTCTACCATCTCCATATCTTCTACCATCTCAATGGGAGATACTCCTTCCAACTCTTTTACCATCTCAACCGGGGACACCCCTTCATCCTCTTCTCCCTTCACGACTAGGGACACCTCTTCATCCCGCTTTGCGAGTTCCTTCTCTTTCCATACAACGAACGTCTTCTCTGGCAAACCAAGTGCTTCTATCAATGCCAGATGGATATCGTCTCCTCTCGGAAATGACTTATTGCGCTCCCAACGCGATACAGTCACTACCGTCACCTTTACCTCATCCGCTAATTGGTCTTGTGACCAACCGAGCGCTTTTCGTTTCGCTCGGATAATTTGCCCTAAGGTTTCCTCTCGTTCTTCTTCTGGTTGTTGTGGTCTATCTGCCATGCTATAGCCCTTCGTTGTTTGAAAAAACACCCTAGCCATTCTACCAGAGACACCCCCTTATCAGCAAGAAAATGTATCATTTTTTTCGCTCCCTCAATTGATATTATCATTGTTGTTTTTCTTGCTCTCTGGCGGCTGTATGCTATCTTCCAGAGCCCGGCACTTCGGCCGCTAGGCTGATAGGTACATGATCCGTTCGTCACACAGCGAGGAGTTTTACCATGAAACACCATGCAGACGGTGAGCAACCCGTCCACAAAGCCCGCCGCGTCCATATGAACAACGGGCCACAACTCACCAACCGTTTAGAATCCTTTTGGACGATCCTTGGACAGCAAGGCATCCTTGATTACGTTCAAGCACAACGCTTTTTAGGGCTACTTAGTCCTGAACCCGACAAGATGAAACAGCCCGGCATCTTATCCGCAGAGCGGACACGCAAGCTGCTCCGTCCGTGGATTGATGAAGGCGTTTTATGCTATCGTGCCTACTATGCCCGTCAAAAAGGCGTCTTTTGGTTGACCACCAAAGGCTATAAGTACGCACAGCTCAATCTACGCTACTACGAACCGGTGCCCTCAAGTTTGTCACGCCTCATTGCAATTAATAATGTGCGCTTACTCATCGCAGAACGCCACCCCAAGGATACCTGGCGCTCTGAACGCGAGATTCGCGCAATGCAGAACGTCAAAGACAGCACGCCCCCGCATGTACCGGATGCGGAACTCATTAGCGCCAATGGTAATAGCGTGATCGGAATCGAGTGTGAATTAACGGTGAGGTCCGAAAAGCGCCTCGAAGAGATCGTCTTTGACCTGGCAGGCAACAAACGCTATAGCGCCATCTGGTACTTTTCGCCAGAGCCGGTGTATATGGCAGTCAAAAAAGCGGTCCTCAAGCTGCCACCCGAATACCGGAAACGGTTTGCCTTTTATTCCTTGAAAGGAGACTCCTATCCCCATGAGTCAAGAGAATCAACCCAGGAAAGTGGCGCATAAGCGACGCATAAATGGCGCATAAGCGATGCATAAGCAACACTTCAGCTTATCGCCATCGCCCCACACCAGGAGCCGCTGGAGATTGTGACTAAGGGGGAGAAGAGTGATTTGTTGGCATGATGCCATGGTTGGATCGTCCCAGTGGATCGATGCATGTTGCACTATCTCAGTACGTGGACGTGCGCTGGCGGGCATCAGTAGGAACGAAAAGGGGAGCGGATAGGGGAATAGGGAGGAGGAGAGAGCTCATAGAGCCGTGAATGAGGGCCATAAGGAGGGCAGCGACTGATCGCTGCGTCTCCAGGAGTAAAGGAGTGGCAATGACATCGCAACCGACAGATGATTCGGTCCCCCAGGGCGCTGATCGCGGGACATCCCCTGGCGGGCGATCTTCCCCGCAACTCACCCGCCGGGGCGCTCTGCGCAAACGACGGCCCTATCATCCTCGCCGCGATAGGGGTCGCTTCAGGCTTACCACGCGCGACGAGTGGGGGATGCGCTACATTGCGGATATGTGGGCGCTGCGCTTCGATCAGCTCCTGGATATGTTCGCCCTTTGGCACTATCAGGAAGAGGTGAAGCGGTACGAACAGCAGCTCGCGGCCTATCAGTTGCGCCCCCAGGGGCCTCGGCCGGAGCAGCCGACGCTCCAACCCCAGACGAAAAGTAAGGTGCTCAGCATCATTCACCGCTGGATAAAGCACGGCTATGCGCTTACAGATCAGCCCCACGATACGGATCCTGTCTGGTTGACGCTCACCGCGAAGGCTCTGCATGAGCTACAGCTTCCCTCCGAGGCGGGTTTTCCTCCGAAGAACGATTTGAAAGAAAGCGGCCATATCTACGCCTGCAATCAGGTACGGTTTAAGCTGATGAAGACGAAAACCTATGGGAAGTATGTCTGGTGGAGTGAACGTGCGATCAAAGCGAGCTGGGAAGAAGGCGCGCCTGGCGTTGCCTATGACCAGTTGCCTGATGCTGTGTTGTACCTGGATGGGGTAGCCCAGCTCTGTGTAGAAGTTGAGCTAACCAGGAAAGCGGATGACCGCTACGATCAGACGCTTGCGCGCTTGACGGCCCTGTATCCTCAGGTCCTCTACTGTGTCCGTGGAGAGCGGCTCTATCGCGTGCTCATGGATGCCTGCGAGAGGCTAGGGCACGCGCAGCAGCAGGTGCAAATTACCCTCTTGTGACGGAGGGGTGCTTGGATTGTTCTCTAGGAGAGATGTTCTCGGAGATCTCAGCTTTGTCTGAGGTGTAGGAGGGTCACATGGCTAAACCCGCATCGAAGGCCCGGGGGGGTCGCCGGGCAATATATGTGAGTGTTCTCGTGGCGCTCGGGGTCCTCTCCCCTTTTGCTATGGGCCTGGGTCTGGTGCTCCGAGGGCAGGCGGCTCGCTCTTTCGATAGTAGGGATAGCTGGCGCGGTATCTGGGCGTTCGCGGTTCTGGGAACCCTGGCGTATGGGCTCCTGTCCTGGTTGCTTCACCCGCTTTCGTTCCTGCCTGTGGCGCTCTTTCGGGCACTGCTTTGCGGGCACCTGGCTGAGGGAGTGCAGCCGCTTCTCCTTCTCTGGGGGTATCATGCGCTGCTTGCGCCAGTGTTCTCGCTGGTTTTGGAGGCGTTGGTGAAGACAGCGCAGGAGGTTCAGCTTGTACCGAGGGCGGTGCTTTCCCAGCCAGGGGATGCGGGGCAGAGGAGGCCGGGACAGGGAGCGCAGACCGTGGCGGGCTCTTCCTCACCAGCGTTTCCTGAAGCTGTGGATGGGGAGGCGGTCATCGGACTGGCGCTCTCCGGCACTCTCTGGCAGTGGGTAAGAGGAGCCTACCTGGTGTATCTGCGTCGCGCGTTGTCCCATCATGCTGTCGTCGTTGCACAGTCCGGGATGGGAAAAAGTGAGCTGTTGCGAAGAATTGCCTATACCATGGCAAAGCTCTTTGGGATGAAAGTGCTCTGGATCGATGGGAAAGGGGATTGGAAGGACGCAGTCCGTTTTGAGATGACGATGAAGCGGGCCGGCTGTCAGCGTGTTGGGATCTTTCCTGTCAACGCGCATGCAGGCTGGAGAGGAACGCGGCAAGATGTGCTCAACCTGCTGATGGCCACACAGACCTTCGAGCATGACTATTTTCGCGGTGTCACCTATAATGTTCTCAAGTTGGCTCTCTATGCCCCGAACCTTCCTATGGTTGAGAGTGGCGCTGAACTGCTCCGACGCATTTACCCTCCAACGCTCATGGCTCTCTACCGGCACACACGTGAGCATCTGTATCTCGAAGCCCTGACGACGGATGCCCTCTGGGGGCCATACAACAAGTATCAGGCGTTTTTTAGTGGCGTCCAGGACCGGCTGGATGGAACCCTCGGCTTCGGCGATTGGGACGCGGCCTACTACCTGCTTGACGAAAAGCGGTTGCAGGAGGCGCAGTTGGCGCCTTTTGCACGCTACCTGATCGATGACTTTTATCTCTACCTGGCCCTGCGCCAGCTGGAGGGAAAGCAACGTCCTCTCCTGCTCGTGCTTGATGATTTCAGCGCGTACTCCTCTCGCGTGACCGTCCATAAGCTGTATGAGCGGGTGAGGTCTTCTCATGGATGTGTCATTCTCTCCGCGCAGGGCTTTGAAGGGCTTGGGGAGGACGCAGAGCGGCTGATTGAAGATGCGGCGACGACCATTCTGGGAAAGTGTAATTTGCCGGAGAAGCTCATTCGCGTCGCGGGAAAAAAGAAGGCGCCAACATTTTCGTATCATCTGCCGGGAAAGCAGGAGGAGCAAGGACTGCGATCGGAACAGGAGGAGCCACCGCGTATGGTGATGCATGAGGAGGAGCGGTGGCTGGTTGAGGCTGACGAGGTCCGTGGACTGGGGGTAGGGGAAGCCTACTTTCTCTATGGCCCTGCTGCCCACAAAGTAGAAGTGGAGCGAGTGAGACTAGATGAGGACGCAGTGGAGAGACGTGCGGCAGAGCTTCTGCGCGATTATGAGGAAGCACAGTCAAAGTACGAGGCCGACCAGGCGCGAACCATAGGCGCGCATCCTGCGCCGTCGCATGCGCAATCAGGGAGCACTGGTGGAAAAAAGAAGCGGAGAAAGCAGAAGCCTGCCCCTCCTCAGCCGCCGCAGCCGGAAGACGCGCCTGGAGGGAGTCAGTCTGCGCCAGGCGAAACTGGCACTTCACATGGCAAGAGGAGCGACACACGGGAAGCGCCAGGCGAACAGCGAGGATCTTCGGAAGCGCAGTCTCCGCCTCCGAAGCCGTCATCGCTTGATGACATCGAGTGAGGTCGATGCCTGGGAGGAGGGGTGTGCTCTCTGCTTTGCGCGTTATCTGCGCGGAGCTTGATGGAGAGGTCTAGATCAATACGTGCGTGCTGACGCGAAAGGAGGGGACTTAATGGGAATCTTTCTGCTCGTGGTGACGGTCGTCTTGGAGCTTGCAGGGGCTGCCTGGAGTTATTGTTATGGCTCTCATATGCTGGCGGGGCTGCTCAATGATGCGCTCGGAATGTTCCCTGGACTGCAGCGCTATCATATCCATGTCACAGGTGTGTTTATGGGCTGGGCCTGGGTCGCTTTGTATAGCCTCATCCACCTGGCGGCAGTATACGGGCATGTGAAGAGTATCGCGAAGAAGCGACTCAGGATGGGGCGCCCGGGGCAGCGTGAAATCACCGTTGTCGATCAGGTCTACCAGGACCTGGCGACTGCGTGCCCAGCAAGCGGGTTGAGGCCTGTTTCCCGTCTCGCCTGGCCACGCTCATTCGACTATCTGCCAGGCTATGATCTCACGCTCTTTTTTCTCGGGTCGCGCTTGATTATCGGGGAGGGACTCTTTACACACCACAGCCTCAAGCCATTGCTGGCACAGCAGCTTTTCGCTTATAACAGCGGAGATGTCTGGTTGCGGGTGGTGCTTGACTGTTTGCCTCCGGGGGAGCTCTTTGTGGCGCCGTTGGGGGCCGTGCTAGGGCTTCCCGTAGGGATTGGTCCCGTTTTGACAGTGCTGTGCTGGAAGAAGCATTGGCGAGATCGTGTGTATGCGGGGGATCTCTTCGCTGCGCGCTTAGGGCAGCGCTTTGAACTGATCCAGGCGCTCGACCAGGTTATTCGTCCACGAGAGCAGCGCAAAAATGTGTTGCTGCGGGAATATCCCTATGCCGCTGAGCGCATTGACCGGCTTATGCGCCTGGCCCCTCCGGGATATCCCGGAACCTCCCCTGCGGGGGCTTCGCCGCCCCCTTTCGGGAGCGCTTCTACGGCTTCAAGCCCACCTCCCTCTGGGACGACTTCCTTTGGTGGAAAGGCCTCATCGGAGGGTCCCACTTTCTCGAAGCAGCAAACGTCTTCTGAAAGAACGGCTTTCACCGGGAACACCTCTTCCTCGACAAGTCAGCCGCGCGCGGAGAACATGCATGCCGGTGAGAGTGTTTTCTCCAGAGGGTCTGCTTCCTCGTCATCGACAAGCACGTCTCAGCCTTCGAACCAATCTCAAAAAAAGAGGAAGGAGTGGAATGCTATGCAATCTCAATCTGTAATGCTGATTCTTCGATTTGCTGACTCTGGCTGGCACGTGCGCTGGCGGACTCCAAATACGGAAGCGTTCCATGCCGTGTTGGAGGAGTTCAAAGCTCTCCTCGACTTGACTGAGCGCTATTGGGACCCGGAAGCCTTTGAAAAGGGAGGCTGGTGGGTCGCGTATGGTGCGCTCAACAAAGTCGGGCATCTCTTCAGCAATTACCAGG
>WNGM01002581.1_pt1 | contig 18540 bp, 20 predicted proteins | sample 5400571 | NCBI WGS metagenome assembly WNGM01 (sample SAMN13153378, study PRJNA577476) | soil metagenome | isolation source: 100 cm soil or saprolite under Garry oak tree replicate 2 | place: USA:California | collected 2016-06-15 | reverse complement strand
GAGAGCGTTCCCCTTATCCATGATGCCGGACAGTCGAGGTATGGCTCAGCCAACGGCGCTCCGCCGATGATAGCGCCGGATGTGCTTCGCCAGCTCGGCCGCCTTCTCGAAATCGTGGAGCTGGGTGCTCTCCAAGACCTCGGACAGCCCCTGGTGTGCGCGCTCGTGCTCCTGGCTCTTGGCCACTGTCATCACTCCTGCCGGCCCGGCCTCGTCCTTGGCGCTCACCGCGCGGTTCCGCCAGCCGCGCCGGCGCCAGGCCCTTCAGGCCATCAGCTCGAACCACCGAGATCGTGTTCGAGTCCGGGGTGCCCGGGGCGTTATCACATCCACACGGGAGGAGACCGCAAGCATGGGTTGCTTCGCAATGACGGAGCTGGGTTCGGAAGGCGAGTGGAAGGAGGAAGGATGAGCGTGCTGAGGCGTTGCCTGGCAGCGGCCGGGATCCTTTTGATGGTAACGTTGGTGTCGGTTCCGGCCGGCGCTTCGGGGTTGGGAACCTGGAGCGCCGCGACGTCCATGCCCACCCCCCGCTTCGATCCGGGCGCGGCCGTCGGGTCCGACGGCCGGATCTACGTGATGGGCGGGTGTTGCGACTCCGTCACCGGCGACATCCTCGCCACGAACGAGGCCTACGACATCTCCACCGGCACCTGGAGCGCGGCCGCCCCCATGCCAGTTGCCCGGTACTTCCACGCCGTCGTCGCCGGCCCGGACGGGCGCATCTACGTGATCGGCGGATGCTGCACCGGCGGCGCCGGCACTGACTTCAGCGCGGTGGACGTCTACAACCCCTCCACGGACAGCTGGGACTCGGCGGCCCCCCTGCCCGTGGCTCGGGAGGACCTTGGCGCCGCCCTCGGCCCCGACGGGCTCATCTACGTGATCGGCGGATGCTGCACCGGCGGCGGGGCCGCCCTGACCAGGGTGGATGTGTACCACCCCTCCACGGACACCTGGACCACGGCTGCTTCCATGCCGACCGCCCGGGTCTCCATGGGTGTCGCCACCGGTCCCGACGGCCGCATCTACGTCATCGGGGGCAACAACGGCAGCACGCATGTCTCGACCGTAACGGCGTACGACACCACCACCAACACCTGGAGCACGGTGGCCTCCCTCGCCAGCCCCCGGGACAACGTCGCGGCCGCCGTCGGGTCCGACGGGAGGATCTACGCGATCGGGGGATGCTGCGGGGCCGGGAGCTCTCCACTCAGCACCGTGGAGGCCTACGACACCTCCGCGAACACCTGGAGCACGGTGGCGTCGCTCCCCGCTCCGCGGGACGAGGTGGCGGCCGCATACGGATCCGACGGCCGGACCTACGCGATCGGTGGATCGGACTCCAGCTTCGACTACTCGAACGTGGTGGACGCCTACACCCCGGGGACGTCGCCCGTGACCGTGACGTCGGTGACCCCGGCGGCCCTGGGGCAGGGGGCGCAGACGTCGATGGTGGTCAAGGGAACCGGCTTCCAGTCCGGGGCCACGACCACCGTGTCCGGGACGGGCGTCTCGGTCGTCTCCACCACGCTCCTCAGCGCCACGAAGGTGAAGGTCCTCGTCCAAGTCGCTACGACCGCACCGGTGGGTGCTCGGAGCGTCACGGTCACCAACCCGGACACCAGCTCGGGCTCGTGCACGGGATGCCTGACCATCGACCCGGCTCCGAACCCCACCTCCGTCTCGCCCACCACGGGAGCCCGGGGGGCCACCATGAACGTGGACATCTTCGGCTCCGACTTCCAGCTCGGGGCGAGGGCGAGGTTCGGCGCCAAGATCACCGTCAACTCCACGACCTTCGTGGACTCGGGGCACCTCACGGCCAACATCACGATCGGCGCCACGGCCGCGACGGGGGCGCGCTCCGTGTCCGTGATCAACCCGGACAGGGGCGTCGGGACCTGCCCGAACTGCTTCACCGTCGCCTAGAGGCGGCGCTGAATCGGGAGTCGGCCTGCCTGCGGGGAGGCCGACTTCCGTCTGGGCTGCCTTTCGCGACTGGACCACGGACTCGCCGCTCTGGTCCTCATTGCAACCGGCTGACGAACCTCACCGGCGACGGAAGCGACCACGACCCAGCATGGGTCAGGATCTCCTTGTAGCGGATCTTGGCGCCGCTCTGAAGTGGACCGATGCATCGAGGGCTCCCCCGATACGCGAAATGGACCGGGGACCATATCGGCCGGGCTTGAGGTAGGAGGGCGGCCGTGTTCGACGAGGCGCCGGATTTCGTCTACGTAGCGGGTCAGGTCACGGTCCGTTTGCCCCGGACACCGGTGTGGGTTCTAATGGGGTGGTCGCAGTTGTCAGCAGCAGAGAGGAGATTCCATCATGGGCGCGATTGCAGTTCCGGTGCTCCCTGGCAAGGTAGACGCCTGGAGGGAGTGGCTCGCCGAATGTCAGGGCGCACGGAAGGCGGAGCTGGAGGACATGAACAGCCGGTTCGGTCTGACCCGCCACCGTGCCTGGCTGCAGCAGAACCCAGACGGCACCTACGTGGTCATAGCCGTTCACGATGGTCCCGGCGGGGACGAGTTCATGGGCAAGCTGGGTGCCTCAGAGAACGAGTTCGACGCCTGGTTCCGCCAGCACATCCAGGACGTGCACGGCATCGACTTCTCCCAGCCGATGCCGCCGCTGCCCGAGCTGGGGCTCGACTCGAAATCTGGCTAGCGGGAGAGGCTCCCCTGAGGCCGGAAGGCCTCTTTCGAACAGTCCTTCAGGCCTACCGCTCGTAGGCCTGACGCAAGAGTCGCTCGTTCGGGATGACGGCAGCGGAGCGTCGCCGGAGCAAATGATGCCCCACTACGCAGAGCTGCAGCGGTCGAGCGAGGGGCGGTTCGTCTCGCTCGCCGAGGTCGATCCGCCGGACGTCCGGGCCGTGCGCATCCGCCTCTGCTTCGAGCGGCTGGACACCCGGGACCTGGGCGACCGCCGCCCTCGTCCGCGCCCCCCGACCGCGTGTCCCATCACGCGTGGGTGAGGTAAGGGCGACTTCCAGCCAGTTCTTCGCGCGATGAGGCTCGGAGCCGGCTCCGAGCAATGCGGCGCCTTCGCGGGCCTCCCGGCGTATAGTGCGTCGCCGTCCGGATAGCCCGGGTGGGGGATGCCCACTCGGGACCGGTGGCCCATCCGAAAACAGGGGCTCTGGCGCCAGAGTGGGCAGATACCGGTCCTCGTCCTCTTCTGCCCGGGCTTCAGCCCGGGCGCTGGGAGTCGTGCTCCTCCTCGTGGGCCTCGCGGCGATCGCGGTGGGGGTGGCGTATCTGACCATCGCGGCGAACAAGCTGCCCTCCTTCATGGGGCGACTCGCCGATGAGACCGGCCACCGGACCGAGCGCGGTGAAATCGCCCTGCCGCGGGGGCGGCCGTGCTGATCGGTGCGGGCATCGTGTTCGCCCGGTCCCGGCATCGTCACCACCATCGCTGATCCTCGAGGCTCCCGGCAGTCGTCCGGCGATTGACGAATCCGAAGTAGTGCCTAGCAGTAGTTCGACACGCTCACCTGGGCGACACCCTGTTTCACCTCGTTGTTCCCTGAGTGATCCAGGAAGTGGCAGAGGCCACATTCCCCTTTCCGGCCTGGGTGGCCGCATTTTCCAGGGCCGTAGCAGCGCGTGCGAAGTGACGCTCGGCTTCGGGGGCTACACGGGCCGCGTCCGGTCAAGTGGTGTATGAGGTCCTCCGCTTCTCCTCGTCTTCCCGCTCGAAAATCGAGTCCTGAGAGGGCCGTAGAGCCTCGGTAAGAGGGCCCCGGGGTGAGGGGCTTGCCGCACCGAGGCGTCCGGCCATCAGCTCGCCGCCACGAGCTCTCCGATCACCTCCTCCCTCGGTTCGGCCACGCCGGGTAGAGGTCGATCCTGGTGACCTCCCCGGACTCGAAGGCGAGCCACACGGTGTCGGAGGAGACGTCGAGCGCGTAGGCCTGGACCGACCCCACCTTCGGGTCGAACGGGAGGGGGATGGTCGCGTCCACCGTCAGCGTGGACGGATCCAGGCGGGAGACCAGCTCTTCGTCGTTCTGGCGTTGGAGGAACCACACCCCGCCCTCTCCCACCGCGAACGGCTCGAAGTTCGGGGCATCGAACGATCGTTCTTGCAGCGTGGTGGCGTCGATGCGGACCGGGGGCGGGGAGGAGCGGTAGTCGTTCGTCCACACCGCGCCATCCCCCACTGCCAGGGAGCCGCTGGCCCCCAGCGGGAGGACGTCGCTGACGGTGTTGGTGGCCTCGTCCACCCTGACCAGGAACCCCCCGTACTCGTGCTCGTTGCCGATCTCCCACACCGCGCACCAGACGGCGCCCTGGCCCGCCTTCAGGCCGGCCACCAGCCAGTTGAATGGCACGTTCGGGGGGCTCGGGTCGAGCCCGTCCAGGGCCACGGTCGCGACCACCCTCCCGGTGGCCGGGTCGATCCGTTCCAACTGCGGGGGGGTGCTCTGATCACCGGAACTCCCCGCAACCCACACGGCCTGGTCGTCCCCGGCCAGCAGGGTGGCGCTCATGTCCAAGGGGGTGGTCCGCAGGACCTGACCGGAGCGAGGATCCAGCCGTTGGACGACGGTGGCGGAGACCGAGGGGTCGAGCCGCCCGTCGGCCCACACGGAGCCGGCGGCGTAGGCGAGATCGACCGGTCCCCGGGGCGAGACCACCTGCACCTGGTTTGATGAGACGTCGATCTTGGCGAGCCCCTGCCCGCCGCTCACCCAGATCGTCCCGTCGGCCGCCGCCATCGCCTCCGGCACCGCTCCCACCGACCCCACGGTGGTGACGTTGGGGTGCACGGCCCGTGGCTCGGGACTGGCGGCGGGGACGGGCGAGGGGTGAGGCGACCGGCCCAGGGCAGCCACGGCGAACCCCACTCCTGCGGCCGCCACGGCGAAGGCCACCGCGATCGTCAGGATCTTCGCCCCCGGTCGGGGGGTCCGCGGGGTATGCGGCCTCCGGCGCTCGATCTCTGACCACAGGTCGGGGGCGGGAACCCGATCGGCGTCCCGGAACAGTCGGTGGGGATCAGTCCTCATCTGCTGCCCCTACCAGCTCACGGATCCGGGCCCGCCCCCGGTGCAGGTGGACGGCCACGGCCGAGGAGGTCGACCCCACGATGGCGGCGACCTCCTTTAGGGGATACCCCCCGTAGTAGTGAAGGACGATGCAGGCCCGCTGCCTCGGAGACAGCAGCGGCAGCACCGAGGCCAGCAGCGCGGGCGCGTCCGAGAGCTCGTAGGGCCGCTCGACGAGCGGTGAGAGCCTCCGGCGCCGCCTGAGCTCGGCCGACGCCAGGCGAAACGCCGTTCGCCACACCCACGCCCTCGGATCGCGGATCCCCGCGTCCCACCGCAGCGCTCGCGCGAAGGCCTCGGCCACCGCATCGCTCGCCACCTCCCGGTCTCCGCTGAAGAAGAGCATGGCCCTCCATAGCCGGTCGCCCTCATCGCGGTACAGCCGCTCGATCCTGGACCCCGCGGCCTCGGTCACCGGCCTCGCTCGCACGTCACCAAGGACAGAGCGCCGAGAGCCCCGGTTCCTTAACACGGGCCGGTGAAAAACCCCCGTTGGGTGGATGGCCAGCGATTCGGGGGACGGAGCGATAGCCTGCCGAAGACCACGCCAGGTGAGGCACGGATTGGACGTCCCCAGGTGAAGACGGTGCGCGATTCGGCCGCCGCGCGACGCGATGGGCGGGTCGCCCACCCCAGCGAGGGCCGGTGGGCGCCCGTCGGCGCTTCGCCCGAGCCGTCACGCCGCAACCCCGTCTCTCGGGCCGCCGCGGCCGTCGTCACGGTCCTCATCCTGGTAGCGGCGGCACTGCTGGCTCGCTCGATCCTCCACACCGGGTCCCTGGCGATCGGCCCTCACACGAACGGCCCGATCGTGTTCGTGGGGGACGGGGTCCGGTCCATGGCGGGCGTCAGGAACACTGACCTCTTCGCGGTGCCCCCGGACGGGCAGAGCCTTCGGGGCCTCACCGACAGCTCCGAGCGCATCGCCGCCAACGGGAACCTCATCGTGTTCGCCGGCATCTCCGGAACCGGATACGACGTCTTCATCGTGGGGATGGATGGGACCGGGCTCACCGACCTCACCGCGGACGATCCGACCGACGATGCGTCGCCGGCGTGGTCCCCGGACGGCCGGAAGATCGCCTTCTCCAGCGGCCGCGACGGGGACATGGACCTGTACGTCATGAACGCCGACGGCTCCGGCGTGATCCGCCTGACCAACCTTCCCGGAGCGGAGGCGGACCCGAGCTGGTCACCCGACGGAACGAGGATCGCGTTCGCCGGGGTGGGGGTGGGCGGCAACCTGGACGTCTACGTCGTCGGCGTGGACGGCGGCGGTGTCAAGAGACTCACCGGCGACGCGGGTGCAAAGGACTGGTATCCGGAGTGGTCGCCGGACGGAACGCACATCCTGTTCGAGCGGGATTTGTCTGGAGACGACGCTGACCTGTACGTCATGAATACCGACGGCTCCGACCAGGTGGACATCACCCAGGCGCCGGGGATCAGGGAGGCCGAGCCCGCGTGGTCCCCCGACGGCACGAAGATCGCCTTCGAGCGGTCCGTAGACCCGGTGAACGTCCCGCCGGACATCTACGTGATGAACGCGGACGGCACCGGGCTGACCCGGCTCACCGACTCTGAAGCAGACTTCGCGCCGTCGTGGTCTCCGGACGGGAGCGCGATCATCTTCGCCAGCAACCGGAACCTGGTCGACGGTCAGATCTACATCATGAGTGCCGACGGGACCGACGAACGGGTCCTGGTCCGGGTCCCAGACAACCGAGCATGTTGCCCGGAGCCTGGGTGGCAGCCTTCACCACTCGCAACGGGTTGATGGAGTGCGACGGCGTCAGAGCTTGGGGAAGGTGTACGCCGACGTGGGATCTCGTTGAGGCGTCCCGCGTCAGGCCGCGGTCTGAGGCGAGCGTCTTCGGGAGACCGGCCGGCTCGGTCTGGCGTCGCGGCCATTAGAAGTCAGTCTGGGTGGAAGCGATGACGAAACTCCGCCGCCACCGTGTCACCGGCCGCCGCCACGAGCTTCCGACAATGGGGTGGATGACCAGGCTGGCGATCAAGCCCGCTAGCTTGGGAAGGTTCCTCTTGAACCAGTTCCTCACTTACTCCATGGTGCTCAGGTCGGGCTGTTTGGCATTGACGGCTTGCTGAAGCTCATCCGCCGGCTCAAGAGCCCCCTGTTGAACATCGTGCGGAGCCTCGGCTTCGATGTTCGCCCGAAGCACATCGAACAGGCCTTGAAGCTCGACCGTCTCCTCCTCGGTGATCGCCCACCCAGGTGTGGTCTCCTGGACTGGGACCGAGCGCACCGTGATCTCGGGCGACCCCGACCCGGCGAAGATCTCCACGTCCTACATCGAGCGTCAGAACCTCACGATGCGGATGGGGATTCGGCGGTTCACCCGGCTGACCAACGCGTTCTCGAAGAAGATCGAGAACCACGCGGCGGCCGTGGCCCTTCACTTCATGCACTACGGATGAAAGTCAACTCGGCGTGGACACTCGGCGTCTTCCTGTTCACGATGTGGAGGGGGTGTGGGTGACCTCGAGCTAAAGAGCAGGGTCTGGGGCTGGTCCCTGCCGCGCTGCTCGGGCCTTGTGGTCCGACGAGATGCGCGCCCGGGTGGTGGCACCCGCACCCCCTTTGCCCTTGGTCTGGAAGTCGTTGACGAACCTGCGGTACGCCTTCTCGGCCTGGACTCCGAGTTCGCGCTCCAGCTCGCGCTGGGCTGGCGTGGCGAAGACCCGCACCGGGTTGCGGTAGCCGATCCGGCGGACCGCGCCCGCGGCGAGCTCGAGGCGTCGCACCTTCTCCCGAACGAGGGATGGCCTGGCGAACGCGTAGTCCTCTTCGCGGGTGAGCAGGTGCCAGCACAACACGGCGAGCTTGCGGGCCACGGCCACCGTGGCGATGTTGGCGCCGCGCCGGGCCCGGATCCGCTCGCGAACGCCCGCAGGGGCCCGGGGGTCCTGAGGGCCGCCCAGGCCGCCTCGACCAGGAGATGCCTGGCCTCGGAGGAGCCCTGTTTGGAGATGCCCCCGTGGCGGGCTGGTGCCGATCCCGACTTGCGGACCCGGGCGTCGAGCCCGAGGTAGCCCACCAAGTGGCGGGGCGAGGGGAACCTCGCGATGTCCCCGATGGCCGCCATCACGCCCGCCGCGGCGATGGCGCCCATGCCCGGGATCGTCATGATGCGGCGGACCTCAGGCCAGGAAAGGACCTGCTCGGCGGTGGTTCGGTCCACCAGGCGGAGCTCGCCGTCGAGGAAGTCGACGTGGCGGAGGGCGGCCTGCACCGTCTCTCGTTCATCGGCCGGGAGCTCCTGCTGACCGAGCCAGGCTCGCCCCCGCGTGCCGAACAGGTCGCTCGCGGGAGGGCGCCCCTTCACCGTTCGCTGCAGCACGGCGTGGACTTGGTTCTTGGCCCGGGTGCGCTGTTTGACGAGCTGTGCGTGCCGGGACACCAAACGACGAAGGAGCCGGGTCCGTTCGTCTCCCATCCACACCGCCGGCAGGAACCCCGCCGCGAGCAGCCTCGCCAGCGTCCGCGCGTCGAGCCGATCGGTCTTCGCCTTCGCCGACGCGATCGCCCGCACCGCCATGGGGTTGGCCATCACCACGCGGCCGGCGTGGCGCTCGAGGATCCGGGCGATGGCGAGCGCCCCTCCTGTGGCCTCCAGCACCACCTGGTCGTCCAGGCTCAAGCTCTGCCCGAACACCTCCAGGTCCTCGGGTGTTGAGCGCACCCGGGGACCGGACCAGCACGCGCCTCCCTCCGCGACGGCCACCTCGCAGAAGTCCTTGTGGACATCCAGACCGATGAACCGCACCTCGCCTCCTCTCCTGTCGATCGAGCGGAGGCCAGGCGGGACGAACGACAACTACGGATGCGTGCTCGTGGCACAACCGGATCAGTCGCAGGGGCGGCCACTTACAACAGCGGGCTCACGGCCCATAGTGTCTCGACGGCCTGCCCGTCCTGGCTCTCCCGAAGCCCCCTGTCCCGGTGCCGGGACCCTACGTGAGGCCCTTCCCTCGATCAAGGCGGCTTCGCCGAGCATTTTCAGGCAGGTACAACTTCGCCCGGCCCCACAAGAGCCTGCGGAATCCCTACCCGCGGACTCCCGCGATGGCGGCAAGGATCGCCGACCACGTCTGGACGCTGACCGAGATCGCAGCTCTCCTAGACTGAGATGTGAACCGGAGGTACCTTCGGGGGGCCCAACATGAGAGCCGTGGGGTGGGCAGAGGGGATCGTCATGATCCTCTGGGGCAGTTGGATGGCTATGCGCTCACGAGCGCTATCTGAGCGAGCGGAACGAACAGGCCTTTCCACCGAGGCTCTACGGCCCTCTCAGGACGCGATTGTCGACGGGGAACTGCGAGGAGGAGCGGCGGACCTCATACACCACTTGACCGGACGCGGCCCCGCACGGGGCGCAGTGGAGCGATGTGGCGTGGGAGCCCCGCCGGGGTCGAGCAGAGGCAGAGGATGAGCTTCGTCTTCATGGTTTTCCACTGGCCGGAACCCGGCCATCACGACACGCTTGCGCAGTCGATGCGCGAGATGCGCGAGGTGCTCCTCGGCACGCCCGGCTGCCTGGGCGTCGAGCCGCCCTACCTGACCGAGGACGGGACTTGTCTGGTCGGGATCTCGAAATGGGAGTCGAAGGACGCATTCTTCGCCTCCGGAGTCACGCTACGAGCACCCGACGAGATCGTCGAGGGCGAGACCCGTCCACGAGAGCGCTACTTCCTCCACGAGGCGGAGACGCCCCGCGGTCAATAGCGCCCCCCGCTTCAGGGCTACCGGGAACTTCGCGCGGAGCGCCGCGTCCCAGGACTCAGGGAGTCACCATGCCCAGGGTCGCAGCGATTTCGTGGATGGCGGCTTGCTCGGCGGGGCTGATGCTCTCCCCACCCTCCCGGTGAGCGGTCGCGACCTTGTCCGCGAGGGTGAGGACGAAACGCCCGTACTCCTCGAGCTCCTCCGGAGTCGCCTTGCGCTCGAGCAGCTCGACCGCATCGCGAAGATGCTTCAGGCCGTCCTCCTTGAGCTCCTCGGCGGAGTGATACCGGGTGTGGTCGATCTCGGGCCTCGCCGACACGATCTCGTCGAGGAGCTCGCTCTCCCCGTGCTGCTTGCGCGCCTCCGCGTAGGCCTTCGCCATCGCGATCGTCTCCCGGAGAGTTCCTCCACGCTGCGCGGTGACGACGATCATCCCGGCGCTGGGCGGACCCTCCAGTACGACCTGCCACTCCTCCGGCGTGAAATCACCCCTTGCTGTCATGCAACCCTCCTTTCGCTCGTAGGAACGACTACCCCACGTACGTAGAAAGCCGATTCGGACCTCGTCAAGAACCGGATGGTGGGCGATCGTACTTCCATGCGATCTTCTCGCGGCTCGGTCCCAGGTCTCCGCCTCTACATGATCCGGGAACGTCCCCAAGACGACCTGTTCGCCCGAGGTCATCCTGGCGACGAGGTGGTAGACGGTGGTGCCGCGACCCTCCTCGACGAACAGCCCTTCTGCCTGATCAAGGTTCACGAGCGACCCGTCCGGTGCCTCGACCCACCTCGCCACGCCCGTCAGGGTACCGAGGAGTTACGGTCGAGCGGTCCGCGACCTCGCCCGGCTCGACACCATCGAGCTCGGGCGGACCCTCAACGTGGCACGGTACCTCGCCAAGCCCGCTGGGTCAGGGTTCGATCTGCGCCACCATCAGGCAGTAGCCATCGGGGTCGATGAGGCGCATCTCCTGGCTGGGGCCCGGCGCCCCGTCTTCGATGGGGCCGGGCTCCACGCCGTTGGACACCAGTTGTTCACGGAGAGCGGCAAGGTTGTCTGCGAACAGATAGAACTGCACACCCTGCCCCTCGGGATCCGGGTGGTGTCCTCGTTCCACCATCAGGTGGGCCTCGTTGCACTCGAGGTGGGCCCAGGCCAGGACGCCGTGCGGCTCGAACGTGTCCCGGACATGCATGCCGAGCAGCCGATAGAAGGCGACCGACCGCTCGACGTCCATGACCTTGACGAACGGCGTGAGTGCCCTGATCCGCTGGTCAACCATTGCTCCCTCCGAGGACGGCCCTCAACTGCTGCTCCGACGGCACCCTGCATTCCCGCCTCAGCCTGATACACGCTACAGGTAAGGCCGATCGGAGCCTGCCCGGCGTCGAACAGGTCTCGCCCGTCCACGAGGTTCGTCGGCGAGCCTGATGCACCAGCCCAAGCGGAGGCGGCTGGTAGAACACTCCGATCGCCAAGGAGCACGTTCCCCTCGGGCGTCTGGCCCGCCGAGCTCGGGAAAGAACGGGAGGCCTTGGGGCCATTCCCGGGCTGGGCTAACGGTCCACGCGTCCACTGCGGAGACGATCGATGCGCCCAAACCGTCTCGGCTAGACCCGCCCGCGGGGAGGTCCAAGGTCGACGTCCGGAGCCGGGCGATGATTCCGCCGGACCCGCACCCGTCGAGCCATGAGCAAGAGCGAGACGACGAGCAGAGCGGCCGCGTAAAGGAGGGTGACGCCCACCATGGCCCATACGGAGGATGTGTCGCCGAGGGAGATGTCGATGAGCCTCTCCGCGCCATAGAAGGGCAAGGCCTTCGCCAACGCATCGGAGGAGCTGAGACTGAGCTGGATGCCTACGACGCCGATCAGGACCAGTGTGGCCTCGAGCTCCCTCGGGACGAGGGAGCCCACCGCAAGGCCGAAGGGGAGGGCGACCACGGCCACCATGGCGACGCCGAGGCCGAAGATCCAGGGCCGTGGTGGCCCCGAGACGGCGGCCATCAGGGCGGCCGATCCAGCGACGATGGGGACGCTCAGCGCCGCCAGGCAGACAAGTCGCCCGACCAGGAGCTCAGCAGGGCGGTAGCCCATGATCACGAGCCGCTGGTCCACCCGGCGGGAGCTCAGCACGGAGAAGATCGCCGCCCCGGCGACGGAGAAGGCCATGGCGATCGCGCCCGGGATGACGGCGTCCGTCTGGTGCCCGGCCATGGCCCCGTAGAACGACAGGGGAAGCGCGATGAGCAGCAGGAGCGAAAGGCGCCGGCGACCCAGGTCCCGCCCCTGCATCTCCGCGATGGTGAGCGTTCTCCGGAGCGCGGTCACGAGGACTCCTCCGGGCGGGCCCGAGCCGTGTCGTGGAGCCGGGTGAGCTCCACCACCCGGTCCACCCTCTCCAGCTCGGCCAGCATGTGGGTCACGATGAGGACGGCCCTCCCCTCCTGGCGCCATCGCTCCACGTGATCCCAGAAGTTGACGTAGCTCCCTCGGTCGAACCCCTGGTAGGGCTCGTCCAGCAGCAGGATCGGGGGGTCCCCCAGGAGAGCCAGGGCGACGTTCAGCTTCTGCCTCGTTCCCCCCGACAGGTCCTTGGCCACGGTGGGCTCCTCGACGGGGAACTCGAAGGTCCGAAGGAGGTCCCTCCCCCAGGCCAGGGCGCCCGCCCTGGACAGACCCGCCCCAGTCCCGAAGAGGACCAAGTGCTCGTCCGCGGTCAGGAGGTCGAAGATTCCCGGCTCCTGAGGGCAGTAGCCGACGCGGCCCGCGGTGAGCACGCGGCCGGCGCTCGGGTCCAGCAAGCCGGCACCGATCCGGAGGAGGGTGGTCTTGCCGGCTCCGTTCTCGCCGACGAGTGCCACCACCTCACCCGATCGGACCGACAGGCTGGTTTCTCGGAGGACCGGCTTGCGTCCGAACGACTTGGAGATCCCCGTCGCGAGCAGCAGGGGCGCGGCGCTCACGGCGCCATTCTCCATTCGCCGGTGTTGAGCGTCGAGGCGCCTGCGCGCGTGGCCGACGACCAAGGCTCGTCACTACCGTTACACCCACACTAGGGCCGCCGGTCGGCCATAGGGTGCGGACTCAGGCCGACGGCGCCTCCAGGTCGGGATCGAGCGGTTCCGGGCCGACCTAGCGGCAGGATTCCTTCTGGAGGCGGCTGGCGTTCGGAGCAGGGCGGAAGTCGGCAGAGCAGCGGTTTCGTAAACCGCAGGCGTATGAACTCCGGTGGGTCCTGGGATGGGCGAGAGTGTCCCGGAACCGGCCGGAGGTGTCCCTCGCGGCGCCGCAACAGATCGCGCCGCGCAGGAGATTCAGCTAGCACAGCCTCACGGGGCGGGCCTCCACCACTTGGAGTCCAAGTCCCATGCACCACCGAGCATCAGGACCGCGCCGGTCAGCAACAGCCCATCCACGCCGAAGAAGATCCGAGCGGCGACGGACTGCACAAGGATGACCGTGAAAACGGCCGGGACGAATACCAAGGCGGCCAGCCCGTGGTGCAGCCCCATGCCACCCAACAATACGCCGCTCGGGTCCACGGCGGGGGGCGCCACGGCCGTGCAATCAGGACCGTGCCTATGAACGCGGATCGTGGCAGGCCACCACCGTCCGGGCCGTGCTCTCGGGAAGCTCCGCCTGAAGGACCCCCACACCAAGTTCCCCGAGCTCCATTCGTCCTGGGAGGACCAGCACGGCGAGGCCGCGACTCACAAGGTGTTCCGCCGGTTCGGGTTCTCCCGCCGGGCCCGGCCGGAGGACTTCTACCTGGCGTGGGCGGTCGCCTACGCCGAGCGCATCCGGGCCGGAAGCCGGACCCCCATCAAGGATCTGGCCCGGCGGCCCCAAGTGCGGATCGAAGGCTACGTCTCGCGGCGTGGACCAACCGGCGCGGCCGGCACCGTCAGGGACATCGTGCACCGGGCCCGGACCCGGGGCCTGCTCACCGAATCGGCGGTGGGACGGGCTGGAGGCGAGCTCACCGCCAAGGCGATGAGGCTCCTCAGACCCGGCCGGTCAGGACGCGCTCGGTCGAGGCGCTGAGAGTCAGACGCGCGAGGAGAGGGACTTGGATCCTCACAGCCCGGTCACGCCGGCCCCTCAGCTGGACGCGTGGGTGGTGCACTACGGATGAAAGTCAACTCAGCGTGGACACTCGGCGTCTTCCTGTTCACGATGTGAAGGGGGTGTGGGTGACCCCGAGCTAAGGAGCAGGGTCTGGGGCTGATCCCTGCCGCGCTGCTCGGCCCTTGTGGTCCGACGAGATGCGCGCCCCGGTGGCGGCACCCGCACCCCCTTTGCCCGTGGTCTGGAAGTCGGAAGGGGGACGCCGGGCGGAGCCGAGTTCGCCGTGAATCGCCCCCGCAGGATCACCACGTACTCGCGGTAGGCGGGATCGCCCGTGAGGAGTCCGGCAAGGGGCGCCGCCGCCCGTCCCGTGGTGAGGGCCCACCGCGCTGACACCGGGGCGGCGTCCCCCGAGTCGACTGCCTGACGTACGGCAGCCATGACGACCCACCCGGGCGGTGCGTCCGGCGAGGCCGAGGTCCGTCCCGTCGGAGCGGACCAGGAAGATCCCGCTCGTCCCGTCGGGGGTCTGTCCCGCGAAGGCCACCCAGCGCCCGTCGGGGGACCAGGTCGGGCTCTGCCCCCCCACCGGGTCAGGAGACAGGCGGGTGAGGCCGGTCCCGTCGGGGTGGATCGAGTAGATGGCGTTGCCGGTGGGGGTCCACCAGGCGAAGGCGACGCTGGACCCGTCCGGAGACCACGCCGGGTCGGAGGCGGCGCCCGGGAGCTGGGCGACCAGCCGCATCGCGCTAGTGCGGACGTCGAGGACCCAGAGCTGGTAGCCGGAGGACCCGTCGGAGGCCGAGACCACGAGCTCCCTGCCGTCCGGCGACCACGACGGGCAGAAGGCCCCGTTCCGGATCGTGGTGAGCTGGCGGGTGTCGGAGCCGTCCGAGTTCATGAGGAAGACCTGGGTCAACCCCGCGGCCTCCGCGGTGAACGCGATCTCAGATCCGTCGGGGGACCACGCCGGCTCCCTCGCCGAGTCGCCGGTGGAGGTGAGCTCGCGGACGCCGGATCCGTCCGCGTCCATCACGTAGAGCTCCGACGAGGTCCCGTGGCGGCCGCTGGCGAACACGACCCGCCGTCCGTCGGGGGTCCAGGCAGGGTCGAAGTTGTCGCTCCGGGTCCGGGTCAGCAGGCGAAGGGAGCTCCGTCGGAGCGCACGGCGTACACCTCATCCCGCTCGGTGTGGCCGAAGATGCTCCGGTCGTTCAAGAAGAGCTGGGTGACATGTTAGGCGCGGCGGGCCTCGGTCGAACCATGCGAGTTCGGGATGCTCCGCCTCTGAGGTTGACAGGAGAGGTTCAGTGGCGCCTCCCCTCGCCCGGTTTGGACCGCCGCACCACGAGTTGCATCCCGCAGCGGGGGCACTGACCGGGCTGGCGGGAAGCGACATCCGGGTGCATGGGACATGTATAGGCGGCCTCTGCCGCCGTCTGGTGCCCGGGGCCCTGTTCGCCGGGGCTCTCCTCCTGCTCCATCGGCAGGTTCATCATTCGCAGCATCGGGACTACACCCGTCCTCAGCGACCGGACGATGAGCACCACGGCCAGCACGAGGAACACCACGTTGAGCACGGTCGTGTAGTTGAGGTGCACGCTGGCCTCGACCACTTTGGCGTGGCGGGGCCCGGTCGGGATCAGGCCGAGGGCGCCGAAGACGACCTCGATGACGTACCCCGCCCCGGCCATTGTGGCGTAGAAGGTTGCCAGCAGGAACAGGCTCATCCTCCCGCCGTAGTACTTCCGATAGATGTTCAAGATGGGGAGCACGATCAGATCAGCGAAGATGAACGCGATCACCCCGCCGAAGCTGATGCCTCCGTTCCACAGGACCGCGGCGAGGGGTACGTTCCCGATGGAGCAGACGAAGCTGAGGATGGCCACTAGGGGTCCGATCAGCGGTCCCCAGATCTTCGCGAGCAGTGGGTGTCCTGTGAGGAAGAAGTCCTGCCAGAAGCTGCTCGGTACCCAAGCCGCGAGGGCGCCAGCGATCAGCAGGCCGCCGAAGATGTCCTTGTAAATCGCCGCCCAGTCCATCACGAAGTAGTGGCTGATGGCGGTGAATCCCCGGGGGGACCCGATGCGAGACAAGATGGGTCCACCAGTCACGGACATGTCCATCTCGGCGTGTCCCTCCATCGAGCCCCGGAGACCCTTCTCCGCCTGCCGGCGGGCCACCTCCAGGAGCCGGGGGGTGAGGAAGGCCCGAAACAGCAGGGCGAGCAAGACGACCATGAGAAGCCCGCCCGCGAACTCGGCCACCGTGAACTGCCAGCCGATCAGAAGGGCCAGGATGATCCCCAGCTCGATGACCAGGTTGGTCGACGCGAACTCGAAGGCCATGGCGGACGTGAAGTCGGCGCCCTTGCGGTAGATGGAACGGGCCAGGGCCACGGCAGCGTAAGAACACGACGAGGACGCAGCGCCCAGGCCACAGGCGATCGCGAGGGTTCGCGGAGAGTCGTCAGGCAACAGGCGGGTCATCTCCGCCTTTGACACAACGGCCTGTACGACACCCGAAAGGGCGAAGCCCAGAATGAGTGCCCACAGTACTTCCCACGTCATCCCGAATGCGATGCTCAGGGCGTGGACGATGCCGCCTGGGACGCTCGCGAGAGGCGGAATCGCGATCACGACGAACTCCCCATCTCGATCACGGCAGTTTTGTCGCGCGGACGCGCTCCATGATGCCCAGCGCCCATCGCTCGGGATGCTCGATGACGAGTCCAGCGTCTCGCAGGAGCTCCAGCGGCTCTCGGGTCAGGTGGTCTGCCTCTAGGCGAAGGGAGATGGGCTCGAGGGCCCGCTGCCCGATACGAACAACCGGGTTCGAGCTTCGGACGTGCTCGAGCAGGAGCATCTGCCCCCCCGGGCGAAGAGCCCTGACTGCCTCCTTCACAGCCCCGCGATCATCGGGGATCGTGCAGAGGGTGAGGCAGAAGACGACCGTATCGAAGGATCCATCGGGAAAGGGGAGAGCCGTTGCGTCACCGACCATCAGCTCGACCGGTGCCCGGCAGTCGACTGCGCAAGTGCGGGCGATCTGGAGCATGCACGGGCTGAGCTCGATCCCGGTCACGTGCACGTCTTCGCGATAGTTGGGCAGGTTGCGGCCGGTGCCGATCCCGATCTCCAGCACCCGGCCGCGGGCCTCGCGCGCCAACCACTGGCGTCCCGGCTCCATCCGAAAGACCCGCTCCCAAAACCTGTTGCTCCGGTCGTATCGTGGCGCGATCCGCTCGTAGAACTCCAGGACTCGGGTAGTGTCCGGCGGCTTCCGCTTCCGCGAACGTCCTCCGTTGTTTCGTCCTTCCGCCACGACTACTCCGCTCCCCCGCACCCGTCCTCCAGGCCCCAGACCAGTGCCACGAGCCGTGGACTGTAGTCCAGGCGGGTGAGCAGGAACTTGGCCTGGCCCTCGAAGGCGGTCCATCGCCAGCAGTGGCAGCAACAAGGGCCGTGCTCGTGCGACAGGCGCACGGCCTCGTCGTAGTCATGCTGGCCCTGCGGCGAGAGGCTGACGTCTCGGTCGTACCGCACGAGGGTCTGGGCCAGGTGGACGGAGACGTCGTACGGATCCGGGGGAATCGCGGAGACGGCCGAGAAGCGGCGCACCTCTCGAAGTTGGTCCACATACCGGCCCCGATCCATGGGCCGGCAGCACGACCCCTGAAGCCGCATCCCTGGCTGCATCCGCATGAGCCCCTCCGGATCGAGGCTGCACCGGTTGGAGTCCGCTCGGCTGAGGAAGTCGAAGCGGTCGGCGATGGTCCGCAACGGGGAGGCCAGCCGCGTGGGCGGCGGGGATCCTTTCCGGATGATCGCCACGGTCGCAGCCAGGGCGATCAGGAGGACAATCCCGGCGAGGAGGAGTCCTCGGTGGGCCAGCGCAGCAGGCGGTCTCATGAGCTGTGTCCCCTACGGTGCCGGTGGCCGGATCGAGATGGGCGAGTTGAACGCATGGTACCGGTGGTCCATGAAGTGGCCGATGGTCCGCATCCTCGCTCGGTGGACCAGCCCGGTGGGATCGATCCATAGCCGGAACCACACGTCGGTGTCCCCGCTCTTCCCGAAGAACGCGACGATCGTGGTGGGCTCATCGCCCGCTCGAGCCGTCCCGATGATCCGGGCGTCGACGAACGGCTTGAAGAAGTCCCAGATGAAGCTCGGGACCGGAAGCGGAGGTCCTCCTCTCTCCACCTTCCAGGCTTCGCTAGAGCTGTTCCGTAGCCAGCGAGAACCGCCGATCAAGACCTGCTCCGCCCCCTCGTTTCCGACCCGGGCTCGCATCCGGTTGGGGGCCTGAAACGCGTATACGGAGTGGATGGTGGTGAGCCCCGAGTTCAGCACCTCGTCGAGCCGGAAGGTCCGAAGTGCGTGCATCCGCCGCTGCGCCAGGTCCAGGAGGGTGGTTCCGTCCGGGGCTGGAAGCTTTGGGATGAGGAAGGCCACCGTGCCGGCCGGGAAATGGCCCAGCTTGCTGGTGAAGGGGCTGATGTGTACGGCGAGACGCTCCCCGCCCAGGAGATCGAGCGTCGTGACCCGACAGTTCGGCCCGCAGCTGGCCAGGGGCCGCGATAGCTGCCCGTCCGAGATTTCCACCTTGATCGAAGCGGGCCTTCCCTCGACGGGGAGCAGGTAGACGAGGACCA
>WNGM01004017.1_pt1 | contig 18548 bp, 11 predicted proteins | sample 5400571 | NCBI WGS metagenome assembly WNGM01 (sample SAMN13153378, study PRJNA577476) | soil metagenome | isolation source: 100 cm soil or saprolite under Garry oak tree replicate 2 | place: USA:California | collected 2016-06-15 | reverse complement strand
TCGGTTCCCCGTGGATGACCGCATTCAGATCTTTGAGCAAAAGCGCCTGTTTTTCCGGTGTAAAACGATGGGTGCGCACGCCACCCGCGACACTTTCACGCGATCCGACAGCACAAGCTGTACAGGGAAGTCCATGCCCATGAAAGACCTTTACTGTTTCCGGGTGTTTTGTGACAATATCGTGAATAATCATATCGGAAGTGATTGTTTCCGCCATGTCCAATATCCTTTTTGAGCACTCTCAGCCATTATCATCACTGTACGCAAGCGCTCTTCCTTATAAATTTTGATTTGGTGAACGATAGAGCGGAGATTGTAAATAAATCCGACCTCTGCACTCTGATATTATAGCACACGAGGTATTTGGCTTCAATGAAGATAAAAGCGTTGTATAAGTTAGTATTGAAGATAGGTTGGTGAATTAGGAAGCAGATTGATGGAATAGCGCGATTCTCAAGACCGGTATACCTCCCACATTTTCTAAAGGTAAATAAATGTAGTGCGTTTTCTGGTCGACAGCAATGGTATGTGCACCACCAGGATCGACGAATCCCTCATTCACTTTCTTTAACGTTCGTCCATGCTCATCGAATACCGACACTACCCCACTCTCACTGGCCACGTAGAGATAGTGCCAGCCACTATCCAGAGCCATCAAATCTGGATTGTTCCCCACCGACTGCGTGGAGATGACCCGCATCGAGGCCAGGTCGAGCAGAAGCAAGGTGGCATTGTCTGCGCAGTTCACGAAGGCCAGCCGTTGCTGCTCATCTAACACCAGATCTTGGCCACCCTGACATCCTGCCAGCGCAGCACGTGCAATGATCTTGTCAGTCACTGGATCAATGGTGACGAGTTGATTGAGCGTGGCGACGACGGCATAGATGCGATGGGAGACGTTATCATATTCGATATCGCCTGCATCCCCTCCAAGAGGAATCTCCGCGATCCGCTGCTGAGTACGCGCGTCAATCACGGCATCATGCTGCCCTGCCTCGTCAGCCACAAAGACTTTGTGATCGGTCTGATCGTAGATGAGCCCATCGGGGCTCTCTCCAACAGGGATCCTGGCAATGATGGCGTAGGTGTGTGCATCAATCACAGCGACTTGATTGGCGGTATTGGACGTGGCGAAGATCAGCCCAAGGTCAGAGGCGACGGCGACGGCGTGCACATCGCTAATGCCTGGAATGTCAGCCACAATTTTCCTGGAGACGGTATCGAAGATAATCACCGTGTTCGAAGCGCTATGCGTCAGGTAAAGCAACCGGGAGTGCGGATCCATGTACGGGTAGTCGAATCGGTTAGGACCACCAGTGAGCGGGATGTTGGCAATCTGTTGCACTCGAAGAGTCGGAATTGGAACAGTCCTATAGAGTAAAGTGGCCTCCAGGATCGCCACTGCAATTACTCCAATCAGTATTACAGGTACCAGTAACCAATTCTTCTCAATCCAGCGCTTCAACCGGGACCCAGTATATACGTATTGTTTAGCCATCAGCGTCCATTCCTTATTACGGAGACTTATTTTGGAAAATGAATTCATCGAGTAAGCGCTTTACAGAAATCCCCCATGCATCCCAGTTCAACCTATTTTCAAAAGCTGCTCTACTCGACCGGACCAATTTGGAATAAAGCTGATCATCTGAATATACCTTAGCAATCACTTCAGCATACTCATGGCCACGGGCGTTAAATGGCAGCATGAAGCCGTTTTCACCGTCCTTGACTGCTCCACAGACCCCACCTGTATTTGTCGTGATAATAGGTAATCCGTAGGCGCTAGCTTCGCAGAAAACCATACCGTAGCACTCACTTCTTGTTGGCAGCAATAAGAAATCGGACGTTTCAAATAGCTTTTCTAACTCCCTACGCTGCGTTTCGTCTTTCTTATCTAAATAGGGTATAACCTTCAACCTTTCATGTATAAACGAGCCTGGAGGTGTACAACCACATATAATAAGTTCTGCCTGGATTCCCATCTCTTCGAGCTTCAGAAGAGTTTCGAAAGCGATTTCTCCTCCTTTTCTCTGCCAATCGACACCTAAAAAGAACAATCTGCACCGGTTTGATTTCTTTCTCGCCCGGACTACTTCGATAGGGGGAGGGTTCGTAAAGTTTGCACCAAAGGGAACCGCGTGTACTTTCTGTTTCTCCACATGGTAGTTTTCAACAGTAGATTGGACAGCCCACTGTGATGGATGTAGAACAAGGCTCGCTTTTCTAAGAGCCAACTCCTCAAGAGTATTTGTCTCATAGACCGAGCGCTGAAGGAGGTTTGAGTACCCATGGTAATAGTTATGCAACAAGATAAAGTTTGCGTCCTCAACTAAGACGATAGGAATATCTGTCTCTAAAAAGGCGATCTCTGTTCCACCACTAGGAGCAAATATCACGTCAAAGGATCGCTTTTTAAGTTGGGGAAGCGTAACCTTTGCATACCTCCTGGCAAGAGCAAAGGTATGATTGTATAAATAAATCTTCTTTAAGAAGAGGCGCGACAATTTATTCGTAATTTTTCCAAAGAACTTCACCATAGAGGGTGCTGACGGAATAGAATAAACATCTCCACAATACTTTTGAAGAGAGTTGGTCATTTGATCAACGGTACCAGCCCATGATGAGCGTTTTGGGTTTTGTAGTGTATGGGCAATCAGGAGTGCAATTTTGATGCGTTTAGCATCGTTATTCATAAAACTATCCTCTTTCTGAATTAAAGAGTATTAAAGAATCACATAGAATGATCACATTCACGAAACTACCTCTTTTGTCTCTCCTCGTCATAAGCGGAATCTAGCGTTCTGAAGGTAACAGAACATCACCCTCGTTGCTCGAAAACCAATTGCTCTTCATCAAGAGTCATCCCCCATTTGGGTTATTTATAATACCGATAGAATCTCAATTATTTGAAGTACCAAAGAAAGATCTCGATCTATCCAATGTAGTAGGTTGCCTATCCATAAAGGTGAGTGTAGCATAGTGTGCCATAAGAAAAAGCGACTAGCAGGTCAAGATTGGGTTGTGAAATCGAGTTATCAGTAATAATTTCGCAACCAGTGTGACATCAAACTTAACCAGTCTTACCTTGACATTTTCGGTCTGTCAGGTATACTAGCGGCGTTCATCCTACCATTTAACTAGATCGGTGCTGTCATCAATGTACTAACGCAAAAAGATAGGTTTACGCTTGAATCATGATTCAAGCAGGTTCTTGTAACTTTCCATATAACATTTAATCCACTTTATAACAAGATTGGAATATAAATCACAGAAGAAAATGGAGCATTGAAATATGACTTACAACTTCCAGACATCGAAAGAGTTTTGTGGATCTCAGAATAGCGAGATCAGTCGTCGTCGCCTGTTACAACTCATTGGATATAGCGTAACCGGTATAGCCGGAATCAGTATTTTAGAAGCCTGTGGTGGTCCTAATCCGCCTCATCCCGTAGATGTCACAGTTACACCCAATGGAACAGTAACCACTAAAAACGGAGCAACGCGGAAAATCGCCCCTTACTTTCTGGGATACAACAATGTGCCCATTCATAGTACCTCTTGGGATAATCCGAATGCAGTCAAAGCGGCAGTTCAATTCAATCCTGGAACGTTGAGATATCCTGGTGGAACAGTGGCCAACTTTTGGGATTGGCAGAAAGGATGGTTTCTTCCAGGAGCACCGAATGGTTTTTTGAACGCTCCGCAATCTATATATCGATTACAGGAGCTACAGTTAGCCGTTCAGGCCACAGGAGCTATCCCAATTTATGTCCTCAACTTGCTTACCTCAGATCTCAATACTCAGCTTGAGATGTTGAGCACAGCTCAAAGCATGGGATTGCCTGTGCAATTCGTGGAACTGGGCAACGAGTTCTATCTCAAAAACCCTGACGACTACGTAACGAAGTTTCCTACTGGGGCCGACTATGGGAAAATGGCGACGAGCTGGATTCGCGCGATTCGCGACAAATTCCCCAATGTGAAGATCGCGGCGGTGGGAGGAGTACCTACCGACCAATCCAGTGATTCTAGAAAAGCTAATTGGAATCAAGAGCTTCTACAAAATCTGGAGGGTGCCGATGCTTTGACCCAGCATCCCTATGTCCCGGTCAACCAGAATATGATAGGAAATGGGAATGGCACAACAGATACACAGAGTGCTATGAACATAATAGACGCAATTTCCGCAAGATGGCAGCAATTCGAAGGTCAACTTCAATCTCTGCCTCAAAACATGAAGGTCTGGTTCACTGAATATAACATCGTTGATAAATCAAATGACGTTTTCCATACCTGGATACATGGAATTTCCGCCGCTAAAATGTCCCTTACCTTCCTCGAAGAGGAGCGTACTGAGCTTGCCTGTTTCTATGAAATGATTGGAAAGAGTGGCTACGAAGTCATTTCCTCTAGTCAGCAGTATGCGCTGACGGCTGCAGGTTGGTCGATGCGCTTGCTTGGCGACACTATGAAAGGTATGATATCAGCCCAGAAAATAGATTTCGGCGCCAATATCACCAACAATGGTGGGACTTCTTCCCCCCTGCTAGGATGGATTTTTAACGACGGCACCCATCACCAAGCCTTCATAGTGAACAGTTCCGCTAGTAGTTTCACGATTAATGTGGATCCGGTATTTGCGCAAGGATCTCACTTCCAACAATTGGCTAGTGACCCTCTCAAGCCCATTACGGGCCCCGATTCCCTGACAATCACCAGCGGAACGCCTCGGAATAAAATCTCCCTACCACCTTTCTCGCTGACTCAACTAAAGTAAATGGTTCGTTGGCGAGTTTCAAGTATTTAACTGGATAGGAGTGGAGGAACTACGAGAATTGTCCCGATTACTTATGGACATTTACCTCTTTCTGCCGCTCTCGCAATTCAATGATTGCCTCATACATCTGGTCCATACTGACATCATTCCTTAGCGCGAGTTCTCGTAAGCAGTTTACACGCTCCTTCAGGGAGGTAGCAAAGTCCCGGGAGGTAAATCCTGCCCATTCTGCTATCTCATCAAGACTGGACTGATCTGTATGCTCAAAAGTGTCATCAAGCTCGTTCCATAGAGATATTGGAATTGGTGTGATGGCGTCAGGACGTTGTGGATCGGCTGTGGGTCGTATAAAATAGGTACTAAGCCAGCGACGGCGTGGGGAGGAAAACCACCTACGTTGAAGAGCAGAATCATGATCTACTATGCCGGTATGTACTACAAGTCCCAGCCGGCGTACGGAATCAGAACTCAGACGTAGTTCATGGTGAAACATATAAATAGTGTCGTCAATAGTATCGGCATGGATGCTAGTGGCTATACGATACCCTTGAGTAGGAAGCATTAAAAATTGTCGTGCCACCCTTCCCCACATATAGAAAGGCTGGTGATCGCTCACCTCGTTACAGAGCACATAAGTGGTAGCAGGATCGATATTGGGTAGACGTGTGAATGCAAAATCTTCGTACATGCCTGATGTATATACAAGACTTGTTCCCTCAGGCAGAAACTGGAAGAGCGCATTTAGCACCGTAGTCTTGCCCACACCCGGTTTTGGATCGGTAGGGCCTGCTATCGTAAACGAAGCTCCGTGCTCAAGTATCAACCAAACGAGAGCAGCTGTCTCTACATCAACACTTTTGCGGGCGATAAGTTGCACTATTGAAAGTGGCCGCATGGAATCATAGTGCCAATAGCAGCGTTCATAAGGATCTCGCGGATCAAACATGTCATGGCTCCATTCTATAAGTCCCATTACCGTCCACCTTATCCTAACCGGTGTAACAGGAGAAAGTGCAGTTAGTATCTCTATGTATTTTGTGTTTTAGTTACTTTTGGACTAAACGCCATAAATAGGTTGCAATCAAGCATATCTCCAAAAATAGTCCTATAACTCCTTCGATAATAGCGATCATGGCTACCGAGTTAACCAAATAGTGATTGTTTCCCGGGAATAAACCGCGCCCATGAAATGAAGTCAGGCTGAAGATAAGCGATTCAAAAGGTGCAAGATGCCCGAAAATAATATAGAACCCAGCAAAACCGAATACTACTACAAGATACCAAGACAAAATCCGTGCTGGCTTATACCCATAACCAGTAAGCAAGCTAAGAACCAATGAGAAGATATACCGTCCGTAACACACTAGTGTATCATCGAAGAGTAACAAAAGCAGTAGGAAAGATAATAGTATGCCTATGGGTAATGAATGTGCTTGCCATCTTTTGGAGAATCGTCTAAGCAAAGGAATCTGTTGTAAAGCTACTGTTGGAGATCCCATTAACAAAGGTAGACGAGACTTGGGCGTTCCAAGTAAAAATCCAAGCAGCAAAAGCCATTGCTGCCTCCTTCTCTGCTCCTGAGACAGCAGTCCGGGGGGTGGTACTTGTCTGTGTTGATGTCTATACTGCGGAGGCTGTGGACCTCGCTTTCTCAGTATGGGCAGTACAGCCAAAATCGCTACCAAACATAGTCCAAGCAGCAATACCAACGCTAAGGAGTTCAATAGGGCTATCAAAGTGAGCACAAACAGCAAGGGTACCAACTTTATGAGAGCTGACTTTAAAGGATGCTTCGATATATGTTGCCCATATCTCCGTTCCTCTAGTCGCAGTAACACTTTTGGCAAAGGCATGCGCTCTCGCACGAATACCCGAAGGACCACAGGTAGAATTGCCTGCTGCGGACGCATAAAACGTTTGTTCACATGTGCGCGGTAAGCAAAATAAGTAGCAGCTTCATTTAATCCCTGTGCTTGCAACTCAGTAACTAACTGACGATTGGCTCTAATTGCCGCCTGATACTCAATGGGCATTTTCCATTGAGTTGCATACTCCTCACCTAACCTGTGTACTTGTGACCAATCTACTCTTGTGAGGTTTACTAAAGACATTCGTAGATCGGCAGGATTCGGAAACGCCTCGTTTCCCTCTAAATGCGCTCCACACAGGTCTGCCCCCTCCAGGTGAGCTCCACGTAGATCAGCCCCAGCTAAATGCGCTCCACACAGGTCTGCCCCCTCCAGGTGAGCTCCACGTAGATCAGCCCTTTCCAGATGCACTCCTGCCAAATCACGTTGATGATCAGTTGCAAGAACCCACTCGTCTGAGATTAGCCCACCCCGCATGTGTGTCAGGGGCAGCCCACTCAGACGCACTTTACGCAAGTCAGCTCCACGTAGATCCAACCCTGCGCATTCCCGTTGATGAACATTGCTCCAATCGACATTACCATCTACTCGTGAAGCCAGCAACCACTCAACATCGGCACGACTCAATTTACTACCGATATCCTTGAAAGGGTAACACCCCCGCTCGCTATTGGCCATGGTAGTAAGGTACTGATTGAGCATTGCCTGGCGCTTAACATCGATCTCCGGCTCAGTACGCCAGGGATGGTTCCTGTTTCGCCAATAGTCGCGCCAAAGGTCACAATCGTTGGCTATAGAACCTTGCGGCCAGGGTTGGAACGGTCTCTCTTGTAAATTTATAGATTGATCCACAGGCCTACATCTCCAGTAACTTCTGCAATTTTCGACGAGCCAGGTTACCCTCGGTATTGCTAACTCCTGCTGTCGAGAGCTGTTCAGTTACAAACAGCTCTTCTAGTACGCGACCATCGAACGTATGTGGCAAAGGTAAGCCCATGCTACGCAATACCGTAGGTACAAGATCGTATATTTCCGAGTCTGGTGCCTTAAAACCCGACTTGATACCCCCTCCATATGCATAGAGTACCCCATTTTTTTGGTGCGTACCACGCGTCTTACTTGCTTCATCCCACAGGGACTTTCCACCAAGTTTCATATTGAAAGTGATGCCATCATTGGGTAAGAGTAAGAGATGAGGTTCACTAGGAGCATATGGTCCCTCACCAAAGACCTCGGTAGTGTAAAGAGCATTGACGAGTGACTGACCACTTCGTGAATCAACTTGTTGCTTGAGATCCTCGCACAATTCAGCTAGACTTTGAGCATCCAGGTCCTCTCTTAAGAAGATATCAACGTAACTTCCGGGGTATCCCGAAAGCGAAGGTACATAGGCTAAAGTACGCTCCCAATCGATATCAAGCAGCAGCGGGTGATAGACATCTGAATGGAGAACTTTCAGAGCACCTGCATGCTTCAGTTTTCTTCTTGTCCTTCGTGCTAATGAAAGCAACCCTATGCGTTTGAGTATCCACTTAAGATTGGCGTAACGATGAGCTCGCTTAATCTGATGTTGATAGCTGGAACTTGGTGTGAGCCACCCCTTACTATACAGATACTCATTAATGTTAAAGACATGTGTGATACCCTGGAACCCATGATCAGAAACTACGAACAGGTTATCATCTGGACCGAGTTGTTCTAAGATCAAACCGAGACCATGATCCAACAAGCGAAAGTAGTCAGTCGCCCGTGTATCCAATGAACTGATTTCTTCCCACAGAGAATGTTGCAGGCGATCGGGGCCAACAAAGGCCACGTAACAAAAATCCCAGGGCTTCTCTTTGAGGAGATAAGTGGTCAGTTCGATACGTCGCTCCGTCATACGTAGGGTCGCATCGATCAGCAGTTCCATCGCTCTTGGTTTCCTCCAAAAACTACGAAGATCCAGATCAATCTGATAGTCAGGAACAACACGGTAGAGCTCTTCCTTGAAGTTGGAGGGATAAGTGAACTCAGCATTGCTGCTCGGAGTCATATATCCGCTGATCATGATACCATTAACGGGTTCAGGAGGATAGGTAACAGGCACGTTAATCACAAGAACTTGTTTCCCATACTCACTGAGAATGTTCCAGATTGCCTTTCCTCCTTTGCGTTTTGTCTGCACACGAGCGTTTCGAGCATTACCTTGCTCCTGATGTTCATACATCCAGAAGTCATAGACACCATGACGAGCAGGCTTCAATCCAGTCGATAGCGAAGTCCATGCAGGTGGCGTTAGAGGTGGGTACTTTGATTGGAGTGTAGACTCACAGCCTTCCTGACTTAACTTCTTAAAGTTGGGAAGGTCCCCTCGCTCAATGAGTGGTTGAAGAACGCGAAATGTCAAGCCATCTACACCAAAAACTACGGTGCGCATACTATACCTCTTTCTTATTTTTTTCGGCCTCTGAGCTTTTTGCGTAACTTATCTATAACGATCTTATCTTCGGGACTGAATTTAAACATCACCAGGAGTGAAACATAGATTACTAGAAGAACGGGTATGAGTAAAAGTTCACTAGAAAAATTAAAGTGGGAGATCCGCAAGGAAATCTGTGTTAGATGCAGGAAGTACAATAAAGCGCCGATCAGTAAAGAGCTTATCAATCCTGCCCCCAATGGCTTAAGCGTATCCCAACGGTAAGGATGAATCTTGAGCAACAGGCGCACCTGAAGCAGTCGCATCAGATTGACAATTGCCAAAGCAAGACCAGTGGCAATAGCGGTACCCAACGCTCCATAAAGTTTAGTGAGAATGATACCTAAAATAATGTTAATGATGACGGCGGTGAGCGAGTTGATAAGTGAGTGCTTCTGATGGCCAGTCATGATTAGAATATATCCAACTGAACCCGTACCAGCATTAACCATACTTCCGACTGATAGTACAACAAGCAACGGCCATGCGGCCAGAAAACTATCGCCTGAAATACCAAGCAAAGGCCTGGAGAACAGTATGGCAATCAGGCAAATTGGTAAGCTGAAGATTATTACCCAGTTGGTTACAACCTTAAACATAACCTCCAGTTTTTCCTTTTCTCCGTTGTGATGCAGTTCAGCGATAGTTGGAGCGAACATAACATTGAGAGATTGCAAGGGCAACGCGATAATGGTGCTGTATCGAATAGCAGCTGCATACTGCCCAACAGCGACAATGGAAACGACAAGAAACGCCAGTAGTATCGTATCTACTGCTTCCAATACTGTATCGAGGATGGAGGTCAAAAAGTTTGGTAAAGCGAAACTGATCCACTCGCGTAGCTGGTATTCTTCTTTTCCCGTATCCTTCGTTTGAGACATCAACCGGAAGAAGAAGAACAGGTTGAACAAGACACCAATCAGCGCACTAACGAGGGTCACAAGCACAACTGTAGCTAAATCTTTGGAAAAAAGAAGAACGAATATGAGCAGAATCGTTAATGTTCCAGGCACTACAAGGCGTTGTACCAGAATGCGCCATTTGAAAGCTTTAAAGCCCTGCATACCACCGGTCCAGATATTCTGCATGCTTGAAAGTGCAACCAGAGGTGCCATCAGTAATAGAATGGGGAGCATACTGGGAGCATGCCTGATGGCAACCAGAAAAGGCGCAAAAAAGACTACGAGCAATGCACCAAGTATCCCAGCGACCCCGGCCAAAGCTGTACAAAACAATGTCAACCCGCGCAGTAAACTCGTTTGATTTCTACCCCGATAGATTGAGACATAGCGTACCATTGCATCATCCAGGCCGAGGTTAAAGATGGAAATGGCTAACGTCACAGTGGACATACCAAGCGCATATAACCCATAGGGTCCGGCGCCAAATCCACGTTGTATCAGAAGATTATTGATGTACTTGAGCAGGTTGCCGATGATACTACCGGTACCGATAATTGCCGCACCGCTTGCTGCGCCTGAGACCTCTGCTTTTACTTCAGGTGAAGATTGTGGAGACGAGCTTTCCCGATTCTCCCTGCCTTTGATTACCCTCATCTGCACCGTGGTATGTTTCTCGAACTCGGGGTCATCCTCAAGATCGAAGCCAAAAGTTTCAGGCTCCCATCTTTGATGAAGCATTCTATGTTGAATCTTTGCTAAGGGCAGCTTGGGATTTGTAGATCTCCATGTTGAAATCTGTTCTGGCTCAGGCGTCATAGTCCTTTCTCCCACTCCCTTGAGCGGTGCTTTAAATTGCGATGACAATTTATGGTAAGTGGGCAATGCATCCAGTTCCAAATTCAACCCAGGATTTATTTTGATAGCAGGTCGTTTCACAGTATCTTCTTGCCAGTCTCCAACTTCATTATCTGCACATATTATTTTAGATTGCGATAGCACTTCATCAGAAGTAAGCAATGCATCCAGTTCCAAATTCAACCCAGGATTTATTTTGATGGCAGGTCGTTTTACAGTATCTTCTTGCCAGTCTCCAACTTCATTTTCAAGTCGAACTGAAAAGCTTGTTTCGGTAGGTATTGTAGTTTCTTCAATTTTCAACCCTTATTCCCTTACAAACCATCCTCCAGAGTTGATCCTTGTAGAGGATACAACCATAAATAATCCATGTAGCCAACGCCTGAGGCAAAGAAGCAACATGAAGGCTCTGACGAGGTGGCAAGAAGAAGTAGCTGGCGACAAGATCACCTGCCATCGAGCCACAGACCAAACCCAAACCTACCAATCCAAGTACACGATCATGGCGTATCTCAGGGGCATCGATGGAACGAGAGCGGCGAAATAAGCGAACCGCGGCGATAATTAGCACGACGAGGCATGCGATATGGAAGAACAAGCCTAGTGGTCCAAGTTCTCCTAATGTTTGGAGAAATCCATTGTGCGCAACACCTAAACCCGATTTAGCGAAGTTCCGCACGCCCTGTGGCAAATGCGTAAAAACCTGGTCGTAGGCCCAGAGGTTACCAGGGCCAACTCCAAATACAGGCCGCTTGCTCCAGGCGCGGAGCATATCTTGCCAGATGATAAGACGCAAGGCGTCAACCGACGCCTTGTTCTGTAGCTTCTGAACAAATGATCGGACCAGGGGAAGAAATGGGAGAGCTGCAACACAAAAAAACACCAATAGCCGACGTGAGTACACGAGTGTCATTACGGCGAGAGCGATTGCGGCCTCGAGCCACCAGCTATTTTCCAGAGAGAAATAGAGGGCCATCAAACATATTACCAAAGCCAGACCATACATAAGACGACCTAACCATCGTGTGGCACAAAGAAAGTAAGCATATGCAATCATACATCCTAAAGCGAGTAACTGTGCCAAAGCCTCTAAAGGCATCCAACCAATGCTTGGTGAGGTGTAACGGAACGAATAAATATCGGCGCCGATATGTTTAAATTCAACAAGCAAGATGGCCGCGTCGAAAAGGGCCAGGATCAGGAATGTATGTAAGATATACTGAATCCATCTATCCTTTCCGGTTAGAATTGCGCTGACAGTACAGACAACGATGAGGGGAGCGAAATACATAGCCACACCGATGCCCTCTTCAAAAACAATGGGGTTGCCCAATACCTGGCGTGGCACAACAATCAGCCATGTTGCTTGAGCGAACAATTCAGAAAGAATCGCCATGAAAATCAGACCAAATAGCGGCCACGCTGTCCACAAGGAAGGTAAGATTGGCTTTCTCCCACTAAAACCAGTTCGCACCCATACTAAGAAAAAGATGAGCAGGAAGAGGGGGATAGCGGGTGAAATGTAGACTGTACTTACCTTTAGCGCACTGGGGATAAAGGGAGATACACATATAGCAGCTAAGAGTAAACCGACCGCCGGGAATCTTATAGCCAAATATATGAGTGGTATACCAAAAGTCAACCCTATAACTACCTTGGGCAAATCAAGAGCGAATTGGCCAAGGGTTGCAGCCACAACGCCGCCAAGTATTACAAACAGAATTGGATACCACCAGAATTGTACTGTACGTTTCAGCAAGATTCGTTTCTGGCGTAATTGGTAACTTCTGAATTGTTGAGTGACCTCGGAAGTGCTTCCTCCCGGCGAAGGAGGAAACATGCCCTTGGGAAAGCTATTAGATGTTTGCATTAGACACGCTTTCTTTACCAGGAAGCTACTGCTGAGAAGTTGTCATATTTACAGAGCGAGAAGGTATTGATAGAGCTTGCGGGGGCATTCCTACGTTCTTGATTCGAAGACCCCTGGGAAGGGATGCCATTAGAGGCCCTGTTGATAGAGTGACTACCGGCTCTGGGTTCTGTACATTACCTGCATCGCGCCCATTGGCGGTATTCACCGCAATGGACATCCAATCCTGAGCAGTTGCGTCTGTTGAGGAAGCGCTGGCATAGTAGGAGTTTTCGCCTCGGTGTGCTAAACCATTCATGATGATGCCAGCGGGTGTATGTGTCAATGAATTCAGAATTTCCTTAGATCTCAACAACAATGAAAGTTTATTGTGATTGGCGTCAACAACCCATGCAACACCATCGACCATCGATGCAAACACACTAGCCTCTGCCCCACTCAGTATTGCAGGCCCATCAATAATGACCACATCAACTTTTTTGCGCAACTGTGCCAATATTTCGGGCATTTTCCTGCCCAATAAGAGGACAGGGTCATCTATTGGCATTCCGGCTGCTAAAAGCCAGACATTAGGTAAATGACTGCGCTGTACAATAGAGTAAGCATCCACAACATCTCTATCTGTAGCCTTAAGCAAGCCGCTCAAACCAGGACCTGCAGTTTTCATACCAAAAGCGAGATGAGTGGTGGGCTGGCGCAGGTTACCATCTATAACAACCACGGTGCTTCCACCTCGAGCCATAGTTGCAGCTAGCGCATGTGTGATGGTCGTTTTACCTTCGGTGCTTTGTGCGCTCGTTATAAGCAAGATAGCACCTTGTGTAGTTTGCCTTTGATCAGGCAAGACACCTGTGAGACGTAGATTCGCTCCGATATCCCCAATCTGACGCGCCACAACTCCTTGAACTCGCGCAGGATTGTCCGCAAATTTTTTATTCCTGGAGATGCCGCCAAGGTAAGCTATTCCAAGCTTTTCACGTACCTGTTCTCCGCCTTGTAGCCGCTTATCCATATAGATAACCAGAAGCATTATCAAGGTACCTATCAAAAGACCTAGACCTGCTGTAATAGCTAAGATCAGGTTGCTCTTGACAGCAGGGACCGCGTCTTTGGTAGTGGCGAATTGTATTGTCACAATATTGCTACTTGCATTAGCTGGCAGCGTCAGTAGTTGTGTCTGAATTGTATCTATCGTATGAATCTGATCATTTAGCTCGGCATTATAGACTGAATAATGCGGATCTGTAGTTGTGGCAAGCGCTGTTATAGCACCTTCAGTAGCACTTTTCTGCTTCTCAACCGTTGCCATTTGACTCTGGAGGTTGCTTCGTAGTGTGTTCAGTTGTTGCTGGTTTTGGGTTTGGACATACGTCTGGAAACCCTTGGCAACATCATTAGCCATCAGCACAGCATCGTTCGCATTAACGGCTGAAGCAGTGATCAAGATCGTGGAAGCAGTTGTTGAGGGAGTTGTAATAACATTGGCCAGTAGATCTTCCGGTCCATAGCCATGTTGCGCGATCTGTGGATCAGATTGGTAGACATACTCCATTACAGAGCGAGATGTAATTTGAGAAGCATAATTGGTAGCCAGGCCAACGCTATCGTTAGCGGACAATGTGGGATTGAAGGTGTTCGTGGGAGCGTCAGCAACAACATACATTGTAGAGGATACCTGGTAAACCTGCGGTTCTTTTTTTAGAAAGGCAAAACCAGCTAACAATGCCAGCAATGTACAAGCTATAATTATCCAACCGTACTGCTTCAAACTTAAAAAGTACTTTCGATTCAAAACAAATCCTCCTTAAAAATACCCTAAAGATCAGACTTCGTTTTCATAACTTATTTGAGTCGATGTATCAGGAAGTTAAAAGCACCTTGACAATTACTACCTGGTTAGTGAAATTGCTATTATTTTGATTGGTCCAGTAGAAAGCAACAGCAGCCTCCTGAACTCCAGAAGAGTTCAAATGGTAATTGATGGATTTGGTAAAGTTTACGTAGCCCGCAGAAGCAGGACTACGAATATCCCCTGTGTCACCAATATCAATGAAAGTATCATTGTAGATGACAGCCTTTCCGAGAACGGTACCGTTAGCGTAAGAACTACCACTTATAGTGAGCGGATTGCCAAGCTGCACACCTGTCGTGGGTGTGCTGAGCAATACACTTCCATCAATCGAGGTCAGTTGCATTATTTCGAAAGTGTTGGCCTCGCTGTTATCCAGATGAAACATAGTTGCAATGAATCCTCCACCTCCCGGACCCAAATTGTAGACTGCGGCGATGTACGTTCCAGTGCTTGACCGAAATCGAACAGTGTGTGTGTCTATATTTGTCCAGTGGAAGATTTGCTTTGCCAAATGATCAGGGACACCCAAAAACGCAGTCCTCCAGGCATTCTGCTTACTCCCCGCTGCGAGTTCAGTATTGAGTTGGGCTTGATTCTGTTCGGCCTGGTAGTATGTCATATCCGGGTACATTCCGGGGAACATGCCCTGTACAAATGCGGAGCCATTCCATTGATATTCCTTGAAAACGTCCGGTTTAGTTTTGATAGTATCTTGCGGACCAATTTCAGCCGTCATAATAGTACCGCTGGGGCTGATCTGCGCATCGCCATCGAGTAAACCTTGCATACTAAAAGTCCGAGAGGGTGTTCCATTGAGGTTATCGTAGACATAGTAGTCCAGTTTAGCATCAGGCGTGTAATAGCGCACATTTACTAAGGCTTCGAACGAACCGGAGCCCTCTAGACTACCACACATCACCTTTTGTACCTTATTTACGTTAACCTGCGTTCCTACCAAATTATCCCAGTTAAGTGAGAGTCCGGAAGGGCAGCCAATGACCTGTAGAGTGATAGTTGGAGGCTTTGGCGTTGGAGTCGGTGACGCAATAGCAGTTGAAGTTGCAACCGGGGTGAACGCCTGAACCGGTCCTTTCTTGGAAGGTACCTTGGCACAGCTACTTGCCACTATTATCAGACAACAACATAGTAGTGCTAAAACAATTCGTGCTACATATTGGGATCGACGCGCATATTCCAATTGGCTACATGCCAGCAAAGTTCGCGCCTTCATGATGTATAGCCTCCACATGCTATTAATCTATTGACCTATCTAGAAGGAAATGTTTGTAAATTAAACTACCCCTAACCTCGATAGCCCCATCAGATATCACGGCTCACGTAAAAATCTAATGGTAAAAAAGATATAGACTTTCATTTCCCTCACATATCAGAAAAAACGACATATGATCTATTGAGTAACATTGATACATATCCATAGCAAACCATTCCTAACGAAAACTTTAGGCAAATTGCGGAATGTGAGATATCAAGTAGAAGATCTTCGTACCCCTCTAATGAAAAAAATCACCATTATTGGCTAGATACTGTTATTGGATTGGGGTGTAAACGATTCTACTTTATAGAGGGGTAACATATTTGATTCACCAGTTTTCTTAAAAAGAAACCAAACAGGGCCGTTGTGTTGTGATCTGTACAGACACTCTCTTTGCCTTCTGACCATTACAGCCTCTCCTGGAGCTTGGAAGTATACAATGAACAGTATCGAGATACATCTCATCTTGAACCACATCCCTATTCTGGGTGTTGCTTTTGTCAGTCTTTACCTTGTGATTGCCACCATTGTTAAAAATACATTTATGCAGAAAGTCTCTCTCTGGATTTTACTCGGTGTGGCTCTGGTGACGATTATTGTGTATCTCTCAGGACTTCGTGCCGAAACTCTTGTAGAGAGTCTGCCCAACGCCTCAAAAGCATTGCTGCAACTGCATGAAAAGGTAGCTCGTATCTCCTCTCTGACAATATGGGCCATTGCTGGTATAACCCTCCTGGGCCTTACCTTTCTAAGAGGTAAGGAGCAGTTGTTCCAAAACTTCGTTCGCGGCATTCTCGCTATGACACTCTTGAGTACCTCTCTCTTTATCTTGACGGGTTATCTTGGTGGACAGGTTACCCATTCAGAGATAAGATCTACCCTTGCAGTAGGACTCTCGACGCGATCCATTACCCTAGGTGTTGTAGCGATTATGCTCGTAATCGTGATCGCAATGATCGTGCCATTAGTGCTCCATAAAAACCAGTTCTTCGAGAAGGGGCAAAATAAAACCATTGGCGGGTCTACGAACTGGCAAGGTCTGCAACAGCAGGGCAAACACTCTTCATGGAGTGAAGACATAGTGACTTCAATCACTTCCCCCAGTGTAAAATCAGTGCAGCAAGCGAGTGCGATTGCGCCGTCATTCTGGAGTGCCGATTCGGCTCCAGTTGCACAATTGCTGAGCCTACCATCAACCAATGCATCACACCCACTCCTGGGGAATGCATTCACTCGACCTGCGGGCAATACACCAGCAAGGTCCGACTCCTGGCCTCAGGAATTCGGTTCTGAGATACAAGATATCAACAGAGGTGTGAGTGGGCAACATACTTACTCGTCATCACAGTTGCAGAACATAGGCCAATCTAGCTTTGAGCAGAGCAAGCTGAAAGGACAGGAATACATACCCCTGGTTGAAGAAAACACAAAGCCCTTGCCAGTAGCTGTTCTCCCCTCCAAACGTCTGAAAAGACGAAAACCACTGCTGGTAGCATTGGGTCTGCTCGGTGTTTTACTCTTGATGGGAAGTCTGGGATTTGTCGTGATTCATAAACTGAAACCCGCTCCTCTTACGCTGCAGATCATTGCGGATATACCGCTTACTGGTAGTGCCAACCGATTTGACTACACGTATCTGGATCCGCACTCCCGGTTGCTTTACCTGACACATAGCGCTTCGAATACGGTGATTGTCTTCGATACCGTCTCCAGGAAAATTGTGGCCGACATTGCAGGCATTAGCGATGTGCACGCCGTCGCCGTCGCCTCTGACCTTGGGCTGATCTTCGCCACTTCCAATACCGCCAATCAAGTCGCTGTGATTGACGCACACACCTACGCCATCATTGCCAGGATCCCTGTTGGAGACAGCCCCGATGGGCTCATCTACGATCAAGTTGATCACAAAGTCTTTGTGGCTGACGAGGCAGGGCAGCATGATGCCGTGATTGACGCGCGCACGCAGCAGCGGATCGCGGAGATTCCTCTTGGAGGGGATGCAGGCGATGTCGAATATGATGCCGTCTCCCATCGCATCTATGCCGTCGTCGCCACGCTCAATCAACTCGTCACCATTGATCCGGTGAGCGATAAGATCCTCGCGCGTACTGCCCTCCCAGGATGTCAGGGTGGCCAAGATCTGGTGTTAGATGAGCAGCAACAGCTGGCCTTTGTCAACTGCGCAGACAATGCCACCTTGCTTCTGCTCGACCTGGCCTCGATGCGGGTCATCTCCACGCAGTCGGTGGGGAACAATCCAGATTTGATGGCTCTGGATAGCGGTCGGCACTATCTCTACGTAGCCAGTGAAAGTGGGGTAGTATCGGTATTCGATGAACATGGACGGACATTGAAAAAGGTGAACGAAGGATATGTGGAGGCTGCGTCCCATACTGTAGCCGTCGACCAGGGTACGCATTACATCTACCTACCCTTGCAGAATGTAGGCGGCAAGGCAATCCTGAGAATCGCACTGTTTCATCCTTAGATGACAACGAAGAGCAAAGATCTGTCACTATCTAAGCTTCCATGATCTCAGCTGTCTTGCCTCGCTCTTCCACTCGCTCACCTGTCTCGATAATCATAACGATTTGTTGTGATTTCATAACTCCAAAATCACGATGACAACCAATTTATTACCATATTCACACGCATATCTTTACATATATAGGCTATGATTTGCATGCATT
>WNGM01001533.1_pt1 | contig 18549 bp, 13 predicted proteins | sample 5400571 | NCBI WGS metagenome assembly WNGM01 (sample SAMN13153378, study PRJNA577476) | soil metagenome | isolation source: 100 cm soil or saprolite under Garry oak tree replicate 2 | place: USA:California | collected 2016-06-15 | reverse complement strand
CGCCCCCACCCCGACCCTCCCCCGCAAGCGGGAGAGGGGGAAGAGCGCGCCCGCGCCAAAGTACTAAATCCTCAACAGCGCCTGGCGGTCGATCTTGCCGGTACCGGTCTTCGGCAATTCGTCGATGAATTTTACCTCGCGCGGATATTTATAGGGCAGCAGCTTTGCCTTCACAAAATCCTGCAGCATCCTGGTAGCGTCGGCTGCATCGAACGCGCGGTCGTTCATGACGACGACCGCCTTCAAAGTCATGCGCCGGTCCGGCAGTTCGGCCGCGAACACCGCGCATTCGCGCACTTGCGGATGTTCGGCGAGGCAGAGCTCGACTTCGAGCGGATAGACCCATTGGCCGGAGATCTTGATGAGATCGTCGGCGCGGCCGCGAAAGAAATAAAAGCCGTCGCTATCGCGGACAAAGCGGTCGCCGGTGTAGATCCAGCCCTCTTCGCGGATGGTCTCGGCTGACTTGTCCGGCCGGTTCCAGTACAGCGGCGTGTTGGAATCGCCGCGCACCCACAGGATGCCTTCCTCGTTGTCGCCGACGTCGCGGCCGTCTTTATCCCGGAGCGCAATTTCATAGCCGGGCACCCGCAGGCCGGCGGCGCCGAGTTTTTTCCGCTCCGGGTGGTTGGAGAGGTAGATGTGCAGCACTTCCGTAGAGCCCAACCCTTCGACGATCTCAAGACCAGTAAGGGTCTTCCAGCCATTAAAGACATCGGCCGACAGCACCTCGGCGGCGGATAGCGCCATCCGCAGCGACGAAAAATCCGTCGCCGCCGCGCCCTCGGCCTTGGTCAAGGACGTATAGAGCGTCGGCAATCCAAAGAACACGGAGGGACGAAAACGCCCGATGGCCTCGAAAATCGCCGCCGGCTTGGGCTGGCCCGGCAGCAGCAGCGCGGCCGCGCCCGCGGCGAAAGGGAACGTGATGGAATTACCAAAACCGTAGGCGAAGAAGATCTTCGGCACCGAAAAGCAGATGTCGTCGGCTTTGAGCTTCAGCACATTGCGCGCGAACGCGGCCTCGCTATAGGCCATGTCGTGCTGCAGATGGACGATGCCCTTGGGCCGCCCGGTCGAGCCCGACGAGTACATCCAGAGCGCCATCTCGTTGCGGTGGGTGTCGGCCTCCGCAAGATCGGCGGAGAAACCTGGCAACCACGGTTCTGCGGCGATTGTGTTCGGCGCGGCGTGATCGCCGGCGGCGCCGTTGACGACGATCAGTGTTTGCAACGCCGTGTCCTTGCAGGCCACCGCATCGAAGCGGACACAAAATTCGGCATCGGAGACGGCGACGGTGGCGCCCGAATCCGACAGATAAAACTGCAGCAGGTCAGGCGGCGTCAGCGTATTGATCAAGAGCGGCACGAAGCCGGCGCGGACCGCGCCGAAAAACGCTGCCGGATAGGCCGGCGTATCGTCTGTAAACATCAGGATGCGATCGCCGCGCTTGAGGCCCAGCGACTGGAAGCCGTGGCCCCACTTGGATGCTTCCGCGCAGAGCTCGCGGTAGCTGCGCGTCCCCGCCGGCCCGGTGAGCGCGAGCCTGTCGCCGCGGCCGTTCCCGAGGTTGTCGAACAGAATCCGGCTGGCGTTGTAGCGCTGCGGGATCGCAAATCCGATCTCCGCAGCGCCCGGGCTGTTAGAAGGCACCCGGTCGGCGATCTCGTGTGTCATCGCTGCGCCCCACCTGAACGTTTCGACGCCTCATATCGCGCCATGAATAGCGGCGACATCGCGCGCAGACGCGCGTCGTCGATCCGACCCGAACGGGTGATGTAGCTGTAGGCAAAATCCGAAAGATCAAGCTTCATATGGTCGGCGAACTTTTCATACCAGTCGGCGCTGGTGCGCGCCGCCGTCACCAGCTTTTTCACGATCGGCTGGCGTTCGGTCTGGTAACGGGCCAGGGCGCTGGAAATATCGCCTTCGGCGTCCAGCGCCTTCACAAGCGCGATCGCATCCTCGATCGCCAGCCGCGTGCCCGATCCGATCGAGAAATGCGCCGAATGCAGGGCGTCGCCGATCAGCACCATATTCTTGAACGACCAGCGCTCGTTCCAGATCCACGGGAAATTGCGCCACATCGATTTGTTCGACACCAGCCGATGCCCGTCGAGCGTGGCGGCGAATACCTTTTCGCAAGCCGCCTGCGATTCCTCGATCGTCTTGTCGGCGAAGCCGTAACGCTGCCACGTCGCGGGGTCGCATTCGATCAGGAAGGTGCTCATCGAAGGCGCATATCGGTAGTGATGGGCGTTGAAAGCGCCGAGTTCGGTTTCCACAAAAGTCTGCGACAGCGTCTCGAAGCGCCTGGTCGTGCCGTACCAGGCAAACTTGTTGGCGGAATACGACAGCGAGGTGCCGAAATCGCCCTCAAAGGTGCGGCGCACCAACGAGTTCAGGCCGTCGGCCGCGATAATCAGATCGTAATCGGTCAGCTGATCCACGGACTGGATCAGTGTGTCGTATCGCGGGGTGACGCCGGCCGAGGACGCGCGCTGCTGCAGGATGGTGAGCAGGTCCAGCCGGCCGATCGACGAGAAGCCGACGCCGTCGATTTCGACGCTTTCGCCGCGCAGATTAAGCGTGATGTTCCGCCAGCTTTCCATCCGTGGTGCGATGGCGTCGACCGTGCCGGGATCGTCGGCGCGCAGGAATTCAAGCGCCTGCTCGGAGAACACCACGCCAAACCCCCAGGTGGCGCCGGCGGCGTTCTGTTCGAACAGATCGATTTGGGCGTCCGGGTGAAGCTTTTTCCACAGATAGGCGAAATAGAGGCCCCCGGGGCCTCCGCCGATCACGGCGATGCGCAAGATCTTCCTCCTCCATGCATACAGGCGTCATTCGGAATCGATAACGAGCTGACCGTCAACCCGTCATCGCCAAAAGGGCGGTGCGCGGCGGTCAGCCCAGCTAATCAGCCAGCACTATTCGGCAGCTTATCGGATCAGGGGCGGCTTGCGCTATACGCAGCGGCGCACCCACACACCGTTCACCAATACCCTGCGGCAGTCGGCAACGACCGGGGGACGTCTCACGACAACCGCACCCCGATAGCCGGCGCAGCCGGCGCGATAGACGCCACGGACGCAAACCACCGCATTGGCGTCAGTCGTCTCAATGGTCATCGTGGCGGCAAAGGCCAGGATGGCGGATGCGATAAGAAAAAACGAACGGATGTTTTTCTCCCTGATTTGTCCTTGTTGATTGGCGAAGGAACGTTTTGACGGACGCATTTCGATTCCCGCATGCGTCCAACACGGGTCAAGTCAGGTGACCCGCCGTCTTGCTTCTTGATCGCGGAGCCGTTGTATTGAAACTTTCGGAAAGTCGCTGTTTGAGCCACGCGATCGGGCCAATCCGTTCGATGCCGACCGCAGAAGGAGAAATCATGCAGGATATCAAAAGCAGGTGGCTTACGTTCTACGCTTCGCGTATCGAGCAAACCTCCAAGGAGATATTCGGTCATGTCGAAAAGCTGATCGTTGGAACGTTGATCGTCTCGGCGGGAGCGCATGTCTCGAGCACCGAGCCGGCCATCGTTCTGTTCGGCTATTTGCGTCACGGCCTTGTCGGCCGCGGCGTCGAACTGTTCGGCGTCGTCCTTCTCGTCCTGAATTTCCTCGACGGATTTTATAAACTTGCCAAACTGGATTGGCATGCCGCGTATCAGATCGTCATGTCGATCTGCTATGTCGTCTTGTCGGTCCGATTAATCCAGTTGATCCTTGCCTTTCGTGGCGAGTAGCAGTCGGTCCGCGAAACCATGCAGGCTACCGGCAGAACATGCCCGTATCTCAATTTATTGCGCCGCGAACTGAGCCAGAACTTCCTTGCAGGCGGGGGAAAGGGAGGCGGCCTGGGTCGCCAGACATCGCGCGATGCGGCCACCGCCGGGTGCGACGCCTCCGCAAAGCGCGCGAACGTCTCGGCCACATGCCGACCTCACGACGAATAATTCTTCGCGCGGCCGCATCGGCCGCAGCACCAGCGCAGGAGCCGGCGCGGCTGCGGGCGCTGCTGCAGGGCCGGTGGTTGCCGCGGCTGTCGAAGCGGTGCCCGCCGCGGGCGTCGTTGCGCCGCCGCTGGCTGCGTTGACGGCCTGCTGGCAGTTGCCGGAGAGTTTCGACTTGTTCTTCTCGAGACATTGCAGCGCCGGGGCGCCACCGGTCGGCACGCCAGCGCAGACTTTCCGATAGTCGGAGCGGCACGCGCTGCGTATCGCGGCAACTTGCGCGTCGCCTGGTTTCTTGGCCGCTGTGCTTTCCGCCGCTTTGGGGGCCGCGGTTTCGGCTGCCGGTTTGGCCGCGGTTTCAGCGGCCGGCTTGGCCGTTGCGGCGGCCGGGGCGGGCTCGGCCTTGGACGCAGCCGGAGCCTCTACGGCACGCACCGCGGTCTGGCATGACGACGACAGGCTCGACATGTTTTGCTGCAAGCATTGCAGCGAGGCTGCGCCGCCCGGCGGGACGCTGGCGCAATGGGCCTCATAGTCCGAGCGGCATTCGGATCGAATGGCGCTGCGCTGGGCATCGGTCGGCGCTTGTGAAAATGCCGGCGTCGCCACAGCGAACAGGGCGGTTACGATCAATGCCGCGTGTGCCGCTGCAGGTACCAACGTGTTGATCATTTCAAAAAATCCCTATTGTTGTCGCGGGGGGCCGACGCTTCAACGGAAACGAAACTTTGAAAAAGTCGATCAAAAATTTTCAGTAGCATCATTTTCTTTTTCGAGTTCTACTGCAAGTAGATTGTTGCTATTCGCGCATCGCGGAAAATCTTCGAACGGAAAGCTTGCGCTGCAGCAGGATCAGATGGGGCACTGCAATGAAGCCAGCGCGTTCGCCAGCGTGCACCAGGCTGAACGGCGCCGTGAGGCATAGAGCCGCCGCTATCTCCCGCATTGCATTCGCCATATCGGCGGTCGTCGCGCTAACCGCTTGTGAACAAAATAGTTTTGTGCCGCCGCCGCCGCCGAAGGTGGAGGTCGGACTGCCCGTGCAGCAGAACGTCACGCGTTATCTCGAGGCCACTGGCAACACCGCTCCGATCAAGTCGGTCGATCTGGTCGCAAGGGTGCAGGGGGTGCTGCAATCGATCAACTATCAGGACGGCACACTGGTCAAGGAAGGCACGACGCTGTTCACGGTCGAGCCCGAGACCTACAAGCTGAAGCTTGAACAGGCGCAGGCGGCCGAGGCCGGCGCACAGGCCTCGCTGAAGCAGACCGAAGCCGACTTCAAGCGCCAGTCGGATCTGGTCGCGAGGCAAGCCGTCTCGCAGGCGACGCTGGATCAATCCACGTCTTCGCGCGACAACGCCCAGGCCAACCTGCAGCAGGCCCAGGTCAACACCAAGATCGCGGCGGTCAATTACGGCTATACCAACGTCGTCGCGCCGTTCGACGGCATCGTCAGCGCGCATCTGGTCTCGGTCGGCGAACTGGTCGGCGCGTCATCGCCGACCCAGCTTGCGACCATCGTGCAGCTCGATCCGATCTACGTGAATTTCAACGTCAACGAACAGGACGTGCTGCGGATCCGGGAAGAAGCCCGGCGGCGGGGGTTGACGGTGAGCGATCTCAGGCAGTTGCCGATCGAGATCGGATTGCAAACCGAAAGCGGCTATCCGCACAAGGGCAAGCTCGATTATATCTCGCCGACGATCAATCAGTCGACCGGAACGCTGGCGGTGCGCGGCGTGCTGCCGAATCCCGATCGCGTCCTGTTGCCGGGATTTTACGTTCGCGTCCGCGTCCCCTTCGACCAGGAGCCGAACGCGCTGCTGGTCCCCGATGTCGCGCTGGGCAGCGATCAGGCCGGACGGTATGTGCTGGTCGTGAACGGCGAAAATGTCGTCGAGCAGCGCAAGGTTCAGACCGGGCCGGTGGAGGGTGAGTTGCGCGTCATCGAAAGCGGCCTGAAGCCGGACGATCGCGTCGTCATTGCCGGGCTGTTGCGCGCGATTCCCGGCCAGAAGGTCGATCCGCAGCTCCAGAAGATCGAAGCGCCGCCGGCATCGACCAAATAGGACCGGTCATGATTTCGAAATTCTTCATCGAGCGGCCGGTTCTTTCCAACGTCATCGCGATCCTGATGATCCTGATCGGCGGCGTGTCCCTGTTCAGCCTCGCGGTTGCGCAATATCCCGATGTCGTGCCGCCGACGGTGCAGGTCACGACCCGCTATCCCGGCGCCAGCGCCAAGACCGTCATCGATACCGTGGCGCTGCCGATCGAGCAGCAGGTCAACGGTGTCGAGGACATGCTCTATATGCAGTCCTATAGCGGGGCTGACGGCACCTACTCGCTGACGGTGACGTTCAAGATCGGCACCGACCTCAATTTCGCGCAGGTGCTGGTGCAGAACCGCGTGTCGAGCGCGTTGTCGTCGCTGCCGCAGTCGGTCCAGAACCAGGGCGTCACCGTGCAGAAGAAGTCCACGGCGATCCTGTTGTTCGTGACGCTGACGTCCCCGAATTCGACCTACGACAGCCTTTTCCTCAGCAACTACGCGACGATCAACATTCGCGACGAGCTGTCGCGGCTGCCTGGCGTCGGCAACGTCACCGTGTTCGGCGCCGGCCAGTATTCGATGCGGGTCTGGCTCGACCCGAACAGGCTGCAGGTGCGCGGGCTGATGCCGCAGGACGTCATTTCCGCGATCCAGCAGCAGAGCCAGCAGGTGACCGCGGGCCAGGTCGGCATGCCGCCGACGCCTGCCGGACAAGCGTTCCAGTACACGCTGAACGTCAACGGACGGCTCGACGACAAGGATCAATTCGAGGATATCATCGTCAAGACCGGCAACGTCGGCGATGTGACCCGCGTCCGTGACGTCGGTTGGGTGGAGCTCGGAGCCCAGACCTACAGCCAGGTTTTCTCGCTCAACAACAAGCCGGCAACCGGCATTGGCGTATTCCAGTCGCCCGGCGCCAACGCGCTTGAAGTCGAGCAGGCGGTGAAGAAAAAGATGGCGGCGCTGGCGGCGCAATTTCCGCAGGACGTGAAGTACGACACGCCGTTCGACACCACCAAATTCGTCTCGGAATCGATCAAGGAAGTCTACAAGACGCTGATCGAAGCCGGCCTCCTCGTCCTCGTCGTGATCCTGATCTTCCTGCAGGATTGGCGCGCGATGCTGGTGCCGGCGACGACGGTGCCGGTCACGATCATCGGCGCCTTCGCCGCGATGGCGGCGCTCGGTTTCACGGTTAACATCTCGACCTTGTTTGCGATCGTGCTCGCCATCGGCATCGTGGTGGACGACGCCATCGTCGTCGTCGAAGGCGCCGCCCATAATATCGAGCAGGGCATGTCCGGCCATGACGCCGCCATCAGCGCCATGGACGCGCTGTTCGCGCCGATCGTCGGCATCACGCTGGTGCTGATCTCGGTGTTCCTGCCGGCGGCGTTTCTGCCGGGATTGACCGGCAGGATGTACTCGCAATTCGCGCTGGTGATTGCCGCGACCGCGCTGCTCAGCGCCGTCAACGCGGCCACGCTGAAACCGACGCAGTGCGCGCTCTGGCTGCGCCGGCCGGTGCCGCCGGAGCAGCGCAACTTCTTCTATCGCGGCTTCAACGCGGTCTATAACCGCCTCGAGCGGGGTTATGCCGGGCTGATCGGCCGCCTTGTCGCTCACAGCAACCTGTCGGTGATCTCGGCTTTCATCCTGATCGGCATCGCCGGTTATGGCCTGTCGCGGGTGCCGACCGGCTTCATTCCCATCGAGGATCAGGGCTACCTGCTGGTGGCCGCACAACTGCCCGATGGCGCGGCGCTCGACCGCACCCAGCGCGTGCTCGACCAGATCAGCGAACTGGCCGGCAAGACCCCGGGCGTCGATCAGGTGATCAGCATAGCCGGCATATCGGCGCTCGACAATTCTTCGAGCCTCGCCAACGCGGGCGTCGCCTATCTGATCCTGAAGGAGTGGAGCGCGCGCGGCGCGGGCCAGGATCTGCGATCGCTGTTCGTCGGTTTGAACGAGAAGCTGGCAGCGATTGCCGAGGCGCGGATTCTGGTGGTTCCGCCGCCGCCGATTCAGGGCATCGGCAACGCGGCCGGTTTCGCCATGCAGGTCCAGCTCCGTGACGGCAATTCCGATTTCGGCAAACTGCAGGCCATCGCCGGCGCTATCGTCGCCAATGCACAGACGCAAAGCGCCCTGCAGCGCGTCAGTTCGTCGTTCCGTTCGATGGTGCCGCAGTTCGACGTCGCGGTGGACCGGATCAAGACCCAGACCCTGCATGTCACGACCGACCAGATATTCTCGACGTTGTCGTCTTATATGGGCTCGACCTACGTCAACCAGTTCAACAAGTTCGGCCGCACCTTCCAGGTCTACACCCAGGCGGATTCGCAGTTTCGCCTGACCCCGCGGGACATTGAAAAACTGATGGTGCGCAACAGCCAGGGCGACATGATCCCGCTCGGCACGGTAGCGAAGATTACGCCGGCGGTGGGACCGTCACTGATCAGCCTGTATAATCTCTATCCGTCCGCGACGGTCATCGGCTTGCCGGCCACGGGCTATAGCTCCGGCCAGTCGATGACACTGATGGAAGAAATCGCCGGCAAAACCCTGCCGCCGGGGACCGGCTATGAGTGGACGGCGATGTCGTATCAGGAGAAGGTTGTCGGTGGTCAGATCTACTACGCGTTCGGCCTTGCCTTGTTGCTCGTGTACCTGGTGCTGGCCGGTCAATATGAAAGCTGGTACGCGCCGATCTCGGTGATCCTGGCCGTGCCGCTTTCGCTGCTCGGCCCGATGGCGGTGCTGACGGGACTGCGGATCGAGAACAACCTCTATACCCAGATCGGGATCATCCTGCTGATCGCACTGTCGGCGAAGAACGCCATTCTGATCGTCGAAGTGGCGCTCGAGCTTCATGTGCGCGACCGCAAGCCGCTGCTCGAGTCGGCGGTCGACGCGGCGCGGGCGCGATTCCGGCCGATCCTGATGACGTCGTTTGCCTTCATCCTCGGCGTGGTGCCGCTGGTGCTTGCGACCGGCGCCGGCGCCAGCGCCCGCAAATCGATCGGCATCACCGTATTCAGCGGCATGATTGCTTCGACCTGCCTCGCCGTGCTGTTCGTTCCGACGTTTTTTGTCGTGGTTCAACGGTTCGAGAACTGGCTCGCGGCGCGAAAGACGGCGACAACCGGTGCGCCGACCGTCTCTCGGGCAGGACCTTAAAGAGACTTGCCTCTATTCCAGAGCAGGTTTTGTTTCCAAACGAGAGATCAGCGCATCTGATCGGGTCTTGAAGTTTTGCCCCAGCTTTTCGCCGCTGCGGAGCCGCCGCTATTCAAGCTCCCAAACTAGAGTTCTACGAACCCACGCTTTAGTCCGCCCCGACCTTGCGAGCCCTACACCTTGATCATGCGCTTGCCGCGGTTCTCGCCGGCCAGCAATCCGATCAGCGCCTTCGGCGTGTTCTCCAGGCCGTTGATGACGTCCTCCTGAACTTTGAGTTTGCCGGAGGCGACCCAGGATTGCAGGTCATTCAGCGCCTCGTCGCGCTGATCCATGAAGTCCATCACGATGAAGCCCTGCATGGTCAGCCGCTTGACCACGATCAGGCCGGGCACGCCGCGCGGCCCGGTCGCGGACGGCACGCCGTCATATTGCGAGATCGCGCCGCAACAGGCGATGCGGCCGCGATTGTTCATCTGTGCCAGGCAGGCTTCGAGAATGTCGCCGCCGACATTGTCGAAATAGACATCGATGCCATCAGGCGCCGCCGCCTTCAGGGCTTTGAATACCGCGCCGTCCTTGTAGTCGACAGCGGCATCGAAGCCGAGTTCGGAAGTGAGCCAGTTGCACTTGTCCTTGCCGCCGGCGATGCCGACCACGCGGCATCCCTTGATCCTGGCGATCTGGCCGACGATCGACCCGACCGAGCCGGCCGCCGCCGAGACCACGACGGTCTCGCCGGCCTTCGGCTTTCCGACATCGAGCAGCCCGAAATAGGCGGTCAGACCGGCGATGCCATAGACGCTGAGCAGATGCGTCATCGGCTCGACCTTCGGCATCTTGGTCAGATGCTTTGCGGGGACAGCAGCGTAATCCTGCCAGCCGGTGTCGCCGAACACGATGTCGCCCGGCGCGAGCCCCGGCGCTTTCGATGACACCACCTCGGCGATGCCGCCGCCGGCCATGACGATATTGGCCTCGACCGCCGCGCGATAGGTCGCGCCGTGCATCCAGGCCCGGTTGGCGGCATCCAGCGAAATATAGCGTACCCGCAGCAACGCCTCGCCATCCCCGGGTTCCGGGATGGCGCCCTTGGACATCTTGAAATGCTCTGGTCCGAGTTTCCCGGCGGGCTTCTCAACCAGCAAAACCTGGCGATTGACGGTATCGTTCATCGCATTTCCTCCCAAGTGTCGGTTCTTGATGCAGATGACCGCGCAGAAAACGCTCAACTGCACACATTGTGCGCTGCGCACGACGCTAGTTGTGGCACATTCATTTCACAACGGAAACCTTGTGGCAAACCTTGCCGGTGCTTGAAGCGTGTTGCGTCGCTCCCGGAATCTGCCAAACTCGGAGCCGCCGCAACTTACGGGGGGTAAAATGTCGAACAGGTTTACGCAATTTATTCTGATCGCGATGGCGCTTGGCATTGTGATGGGGACGCTGGTTTTCAATTATCTCCCCGACAGCCGGGTGGAAATCGCAGCCGACGTAAACCTGATCGCGATGCTGTTCCTGCGCCTGATCAAGATGATCATCGCGCCCCTGGTGTTTGCGACCCTGGTCGGCGGCATCGCCCACATGGGCAGCGGCTCCAAACTCGGGCGGATTTTCGCAAAGACCATGGGCTGGTTCGTCAGCGCCTCGTTCATCTCGCTGCTGCTCGGTCTGGTGATGGTCAATCTGTTGCAGCCGGGTTCGAATTTCCCCGGCACCCTGCCGGACAAGACGCAATCCACGGGATTGCCGGTGTCGGCGTTCTCAATTGAAAAATTCCTGACCCATTTGATTCCGACCTCGATCGCGGATGCGATGGCGCAGAACGAGATTCTCCAGATCGTGATCTTCGCGGTGTTCTTTTCGGTGGCGATGGGCGCCATGCCCGAGCGCTCCAAGCCGATGCTGGCGCTGATCGACGACCTCGGCCACATCATGCTGAAGGTGACGGGTTACGTCATGCTGTTTGCACCGCTCGCGGTCTGGGCGGCGATCATGGCGACGGTGTCGAAGAACGGTCTCGGCGTGTTGTGGAAACTGATCGTGTTCATGGGCGGGTTCTATCTCTCGCTGATGCTCCTGTGGGGCATCCTCGTGGTGGTCGGCTTCGTCGTCATCGGGCCCAGATACAGTCATCTGTTGCGGCTGATCCGCGAGCCCCTGATGATCGCGTTCTCGACCGCAAGTTCGGAAGCCGCCTATCCCAAGACGCTCGAGGGCCTCAATCGCTTCGGCGCGTCGTCGCGGATCTCCAGCTTCGTGCTGCCGCTGGGCTATTCGTTCAATCTCGACGGCACCATGATGTATTGCACGTTTGCGAGCATCTTCATCGCGCAGACCTACCATATCGAAATGTCGCTCGGCACCCAGCTGGCGATGCTCGCGACCTTGATGATCACCTCGAAAGGTGTCGCCGGCGTCCCCCGCGCTTCGCTGGTCGTGATCGCCTCGACGTTGAGCCAGTTCGGCATTCCGGAGGCGGGGCTGTTGATGATCATGGGCATCGATACCTTCCTCGACATGGGACGCAGCGCCACCAATGTGATCGGCAACTCGCTCGCTACCGCGGTGGTGGCGAAGTGGGAGGGCGAACTCGCGCCCGAGCACGCGCTTGGCCCCGACGACGTCGTGCCGCCGGATATGGTCCCCGGCGAGGTGCCGGGGATGCAGGCCGGCCACGCATAGGAGGTCAGCCATGCGCACCCCTCTGAAGCGATGCATGCAGGCGGGAAGCCTCGTTGCCGCGGTGATCTTGCTGGCCACGGCAGCAGGAGCCCAGACCGCGAGCGAAGGGCTGAGCCCGACGCTTGCCAATATCAAGAAAACGCATGTGGTGCGGCTGGGCTATCGCGAGAGCTCGCCGCCGTTTTCGTTTCTCGATCAGGCCAATCGGCCGATCGGCTACAGCCTTGAACTCTGCGAAGCCATCGTCGATGAGATCGGTATCGAGGTCGACGACGCCGACTTGAGGATCGAATACGTCAAGGTCACCTCGGATGACCGGATTCCGGCGGTGGTGCAAAACAAAATCGATCTCGAATGCGGATCGACCACGGCCAATGCAGAGCGCGGCAAGCAGGTGGCGTTCTCGCCGCTGATGTTTGTCGCCGGCACCAAACTGATGGTGCCCAAAACTTCGACGATCTCGGCGCCGAAAGACCTGCAGGGCAAGACCGTGGTGGTCACCAAAGGCACCACCAACGAGCAGGCGATGCATGCCGTCGACAAGAAGTTTACGCTTGGCCTCAATATCGTGACCGCGGCCGATCACGAGCAATCCTATCAGATGCTGGTAGACGGCAAGGCCGATGCGTTCGCAACCGACGACATCCTGCTCTACGGCCTGATCGCGCGGCACAAGGCGCAGGACAAATTTCGCGTCGCCGGCGAATATCTGTCCTACGATCCTTACGGCATCATGTTCCGCAAGGGCGAGCCGCAACTCACCGCCGTTGTGGAACGGACCTTTCGCAAATTGGGTTCGAATCGCGACCTGATCCCGCTCTATAACAAATGGTTTGTCGCGCGCCTGCCCACCGGCGAGAAACTCAACGTCGCGATCTCGCCGCAACTCGAGGAAAGCTTCAGGGTACTCGACGATACGCAGGGCAACAGCAACAACTAGCGGAAGCATTGGAGTAGTCGTCATGGCGGTTACATCAAGCCGGGCGATGACGATAATTCGGGTGTCATCGTCCGCGAAGGCGGACGATCCAGTATTCCGCGACGGCTCGGTGCGATCACAAATGCAGCGGCATACTGGATACCCCGCCTTCGCGGGGTATGACAGAAACCTCTGACCGTCGGCTCTCCCCCCGAACACCCGTCGGTGATGCTTCTGGATTGACAACAGGCGGCCATGACGAACTCTTCATCAGAAAAACTTCAAATCTTCTGCCCGGCCGCCCCGTGCGACGGTGGCGTATTCGACGGCCAGGAATAATCCGCCGGCCACATATATCCTGCGCTTCTGCGACACGGCGAGGCTGTGGCCGACCGCCACGGCGTCCTCGATGGTTGCGGCGATCTGGATGATTGCTTCCGGATTGGCCTTCCGTGCCGCGGCGGCGATGCCGTCGGCGTCCGCGCCCTTGTGGTGCGCCGCGGTGCATATGATCGTGTCGAACGACGGCGCCAGCGCGCCCACGATCTCGTCGGCCTTCTTGTTGTGCGAGACGCCCACCACGAGAATCCAGTCCTCCGCGCCATAAGCCGCCTTGAGGCTTGCAAGCGATTGTCTGATGCCGTCGGGGGTGTGGCCGACGTCGATCACGGTGAGCGGGTCCTGATTGATAACCTCGAGGCGGCCGGGCCAGCTGATGTCGCGCAGGCCGGATCGGACGGCGGCTTCGATCCCGGCCGCGGCCTCTGTTGGCCGCGCGTGTCGCAGCCAGAGCAGGAACAGGGCGACCGCGATGGCGGCATTGTTGAACTGGAACGCACCCCGCAGGCTCAATGCGAGCCGACGAAAATCGTAACCCTCGAACTCAAGATCGAAGCGCTGCCCCGACGCCGCGACGGATTCACCGCCGAGCCCGATCTCGTCGCGGACGAACAGCGATGCGACCTTGCGGTAGCGATTATATTCGATGATGTGCGGCCGCAGGCTTCGGCAATTTTCGCCATAGACGATGGCGCCGCCGGACGCACAGGCGTCGCTCTTGTCGGAGGCGATCAGTTCCAGCGAGTTACCCAGCAGTTCGACATGTTCGTAATCGACCGAGGTCACGCAAGTGAAGCGCGTGCCGACCAGGCGCACCGGGTCGTAGCGGCCCCCGATGCCGGCCTCGAACACCGCGAAATCGCATCCTTGCTCCGCGAAATACAGGCAGGCCAGCGCGAACAAGGCTTCGAACGCGCCGAACTGTTGATGGCTCCGCTGTGAAAGCCCAGTGATGGCAGTCTCGATCCGTAAAACGAGACGCGCCAGCTCCGCATCGCCGATGGGAGCGCCATCGATCTGAAACCGTTCGTTAAAACGATAAAGATGCGGCGAGGTGAACAGTCCGGTTCGCAAGCCATAAGCGTGGGCGATGCTGGCGCAGAACGCCGCGGTGCTGCCCTTGCCGTTGGACCCCGTCACCACGACCGAAACGCGCGACAGTCTTTCCCGATCTACCGCGACAGCATCGAGCAGCTCGGCCACCCGTGCCAGACAAACGCCATCGCCGTATTTCGGAAGGTCAAACACCAATCAATCCCATCGCGGAAAACGTGTGATGCCAGATTTTCAGGATCAGATCGCTTCGGCCGGATTGCTCCAGCAGCCGGATCGATGGATTCGAGTTGACCTCGATAACTCGCATGACTTCCGGATCTCCGCCGATATCGGCGAACATGTCCACCGCGGCGACGCGAAGTCCAAGCGCCCGGGCGGCCCTCCTCGCCAGTGTGAATGCGGCATCGGAACGAGGTGCCTCGAGAACCATCGTTCCTCCCGCGCTCAGATTCATCCGTCCGGGAATGTCCCAACGCTTGCCTTTGGGCAGCACGAAGTCCAGCGAAGGGTCACGGCCCGCAGTCACGGCAACAGGCGAAAGTCCCCGGGATCGCAAAGCCGCGTTGTGCGCGGTCAAGAGATCGCCGATGGTACGTACGCCGTCGCCCAGAATTGAGGGCGGATATTTCCGCGCCGTATAGACAATCTCGTCATCGAGCAGAAAAACGCGGTATTCGGTTCCCGAGACGATCCGCTGGATCAATATCGAGTCGTAGGATTGCGCGACCTCATCGAGATAGCTGCGGAATGACGCCTCTCCGTGGATGGCCTGTGCGAAATCGCCGCGCGATCCCAGCAGCGGTTTGACGAAAGCCGATGCATCCAGCTTTCTGAAATGTTCGAGCGCGTCTTCGCGTTCATGGCCCGCGGGGCGATGGGCACGATGCCGATCGTGCAGAAAGAAATATTCGCCGCCGAGCGCCGGCGCGCCGGCGCGTTCAAGAATGATATGGGTGAAGTATTTATCCGATGCCAGCGTTGAGGCTGTGGCGTTGTTTTGCGGATACCATGAACATCGCCCGGCGCCGAAATAAATGGTCCTGCTCGGCGAGGCGACGCTGAACACAAGTCCGGTTCCGCCATCGATGTCCTGGAATGTCAGCCCGAACTCGGCGCAGGCGTACTCAGCGCAGACCGATTGGTCCGGATAGGAACTCGGCTTTCCCGATCGAAAATCTTCTGGACTTCGCATGCAATTTCCGACGGTCTATTAGTTCGAATTGCGTATCTCAGCTTTAACGAAATATCGGAGCGAGCGCGGCAATTAACTGCCGGCACAACGACAGATTCAGCAAGTTAATTTCGCGTTCCCGGCGTATCCGATGACGATGCGATGAATCGATCCTTGGGATCATCCGACTGCTATTTTGAACCGGCAATTGCGCATCGGCGCTGGTTGACTATCTCTGATATTCGAGTAGGCCATACGCTAAATCGTCAATCGTTTCAGGGGTTTTCGCCTCCAGCGAGCCGAACAACTCAATCGTTCTACAGCAAGGCAATCGGAAAAACTAAAACACATGAGCGCATTCCATAGAGAGAAAGTTCTTTCTGTCCGGCACTGGACCGATACACTTTTCAGCTTCACCGCCACCCGCAATTCCGGCTTTCGATTTCTCAACGGACAGTTCGCAATGATCGGCCTTGAGGTCGATGGACGTCCGCTGCTGCGCGCCTACAGCATGGCGAGCGCCAATCACGAGGAATCCCTCGAATTCTTCAGCATCAAGGTCGCCGATGGGCCGCTGACATCCAGGCTTCAGCAGATCAGGGAGGGCGATACCATCCTGGTCGGGCGCAAGGCGACCGGGACGCTGATTGCCGACAACCTGATCCCGGGTCAGCGCCTGCTGTTGCTGTCGACCGGTACAGGTCTGGCGCCGTTCGCGAGCCTGATCAAGGATCCCGAGGTGTACGACCGGTTTGAAACCATCGTTCTTGTTCACGGCTGCCGGCAAGTCTCCGAACTCGCCTATGGCGAAGAGGTGGTGGCGAAGCTGCGGGATGACGAATTTCTCGGGCCGCTGCTGAGCGAAAAGCTTCTGTATTACCCGACCGTGACGCGCGAGCCGTTCCGCAACCGCGGCCGCATCACCGATCTGATCGCCTCGGAGCAATTGTTCAACGACATCGGCCTGCCGCCGCTGCACATCGACACCGACCGGGTCATGATGTGCGGCAGCCCGGGCATGCTCGAAGAGCTGCGCCAGACCTTTGAGGGGCGCGGTTTTCTCGAAGGCAGCCACAGCGAGCCCGGCCATTTCGTGATCGAGAAGGCGTTCGTCGAGCGCTGAGCCCCGCGCCCTGGGCGCGGCATTCTCCCGGCGATGCGTAGCATCGTCCGGTCGGCGATGCGTAGCATCGTCCGCTCCGCAAGGCGGTCACGCTGCACAGCAGTGGGTCTGGGATACCGTCGCGGGGGCCTGGTCGGTAATCCGATGCCGCCATAAGCTGCCTGTTTTGGCAGTGTGTATCCCATTGTGCAGACAACCACTGCGCAAACTGGTTGATTCGATCCCACCACCGCCCAACTGGTTGGGCTGGTACGGCGACAGAGCGTGTTGTGTTCACCACCACCAAATCGAAGGGGTACGCCATGCCCCGATCAATGCAGCTGATCCGGCAACTCCGGCATTCGTCGCCGGTGCCCTGGATTGGCGCCATCGCCATCAGTCTCCTGCTCTGGTCATTGATCATTTGGGGGATCTGCGTCGCCGTGTCGTGATTGCGGACGTGGTCTCATCGCACGAGCGCCTGCGCGGTTATCCTGATCCCATTCGAGACGCGTCTGTTATCTTCCAGCGCTACACATCATCCGGTCCGCTGGTGGGCTCGCCCTATGGTTTCTCGCGAACATCGGATCATATCGAGCGCGCGGTCCAGAGCACTGATGCGTGGCTTGCGCAAAATGGCCTGGAGCAGTCACTGAGCCATTCGAGCTCAGGCCAAGTTACGCTGCACTGCAAAACAGCTACCGCAGGCTGGATACCCGGTCATCGGACGGATTGATTCGCTGCCCGGGGACTCGCTAGCTTCGCGGGGCGGCGCGTTGTCATATCGATGACCTCTTGGCGAGATAGATATTGTGTAGAGCGTTGATCTGATAGTTGGATTAGGCTGCGCTGGGCAAATAAGAATACGGCAGTCTCTGCCGGAGGGGTCCCATGGAAACGCTGATGCTTCCGTTCTCGCCACGCTTCATCGTTCTTACGATTTGCGCTGTGGTCACGGCATTGCTTCTCGGTATCGGGATCTTCGATCGCAAGGTGCTCGATCTGGTTTTGATTCCAATCGTGATCTTCGGCGCCCTGACGATGCTCGGGATTCGCGATCTCCTGCAGGAGAATCACGCCGTCTTACGCAACTATCCGATCTCGGCGCATATCCGTTTCCTGCTCGAAGAGATCAGGCCGGAGATGCGGCAGTATTTCTTCGAAAGCGAGAAGGACGGCATGCCGTTCAGCCGCGACACCCGCGCCCTGGTCTATCAGCGGGCGAAGATGGTGCTCGACAAGCGGCCGTTCGGTACCCAGGAAGATGTCTACCGCGACGGTTATGAATGGATGCACCATTCGGTGGCGCCAAAACCCCGCGCCGACGAGCAATTTCGCGTCACCATCGGCGGGCCGGATTGCACCAAGCCGTATTCGGCCTCGGTCTTCAATATCTCGGCGATGAGCTTTGGCGCGCTCAGTCCCAACGCGGTGCGCGCGCTGAACGCGGGCGCCAAAAAGGGCGGCTTCGCGCACGACACCGGCGAGGGCGGAGTGAGCCCCTATCATCGCGAGAACGGCGGCGACCTGATCTGGGAAGTCGGCTCCGGATATTTCGGCTGCCGAAATCGCGACGGCTCGTTCAATCCGGAAGAATTCGCCCGCATCGCGACCGACGGCCAGATCAAGATGGTCGAGCTCAAGGTCAGCCAGGGCGCCAAGCCCGGACATGGCGGCGTGCTGCCGGCGGCGAAGGTCTCCGGAGAGATTTCGCGGATCCGAGGCGTCCCCATGGACGAAGACTGCATCTCGCCGGCCACTCACCGCGCGTTTTCGACGCCGCTGGAAATGATGGCCTTTATCGGCGAGATGCGGCGGTTGTCCGGCGGCAAGCCCGCTGGATTCAAGCTTTGCATCGGTCATCCCTGGGAGTTTCTGGCGATCTGCAAGGCGATGGTCCAGAGCGGAATCTATCCGGATTTCATCGTGATCGACGGTAATGAAGGCGGCACCGGCGCCGCTCCCCTGGAATTCATGGACCATCTGGGCATGCCGATGCGCGAGGGCGTCAATTTCGTCCATAACGCGCTGATCGGCATCAATGCGCGCGATCGCATCCGCATCGGCGCCGCTGGAA
>WNGM01002990.1_pt1 | contig 18557 bp, 17 predicted proteins | sample 5400571 | NCBI WGS metagenome assembly WNGM01 (sample SAMN13153378, study PRJNA577476) | soil metagenome | isolation source: 100 cm soil or saprolite under Garry oak tree replicate 2 | place: USA:California | collected 2016-06-15 | reverse complement strand
CAGCAGCAGGTCGTAGTCCTTCAGCACCGCGTCGTAGGCGGCGCGCAGCGTGCGCGCGAGGTTCTGGCACTTCGCGTAGTAGTGGCCGCGGTACTTGTTCAGCGCGTACTGGCCGAAGAGGATCGTGGTCTTGAGCGTGTCGGAGAACTCGTCGGCGCGCTGGCGCCAGGCGGAGTGGGCGTCGATGAGGCTGGTGACGTAGAGGCCCTTCCAGTTGAAGCCGAAGCCGTTGCCGTTCAGCATCTGCCACGTCGCGCCCTCGACGGCGATCGGCGTCCAGATGACGGGGCCGGCCAGGTGCAGCGGGATCGAGACCTCGTCCACCTGAGCGCCGAGCTGCCTGAAGGTCGCGGCGCCCTTGCGGACCAGCGCGTCGACGTCCGTCTCCGAGTTCGCGTGGCCGAAGCCTTCCTTCACGACCGCGATCTTCAGACCCCGCGCGTCAGCGGTCAGCGCGTTCGTGTATGCGGCGGTCTTGACATTCACCTGGCGCGGATCGAGCCCGTCGGGCCCGGCGAGCACCTCGAGCAGCAGCGCGTTGTCGGCCACCGTGGCCGTCATGGGACCCGTGTGGTCGAGCGTGAGCTCGATGGGGAAGATGCCGGTGTACGGCACGAGGCCGTGCGTCGGCTTGAGACCGTACACGCCGCAGTAGGCGGCCGGGATGCGGATCGAGCCGCCCTGGTCGCCGCCGATGGCCATCTCGACCTCGCCCGCCGCGACGACGGCGGCGCTGCCCGAGGACGAGCCGCCGGCGGAGTAGCCCGGCTTGCGCGGATTCTGCACGGGGCCGGCGGCGCTCGTGTGGCTGCCGCCGGAGAAGCAGAAGTACTCGCAGTGCACCTTACCCATGATCGTTCCGCCGGCGTCGAGGATGCGCGTGACGATCGTCGCGTCGACGTCGGGGACGTAGCCCTCGAGCGTGGAGGCGCCGTTCATCATCGGCACGCCGGCCAGGCAGACGTTGTCCTTGAGCGCGACGCGCTTGCCCCGCAGCTTCCCTGAGGGCGCGCCCTGCACCTCGCTCTTGTAGTACCAGGCGTTGAACTTGTTCTCCGCGCCCTCGGGGCGATAGCCCGGCGTGCGCGGATACTTCACAGGCGGCATCGGGTCAGCCATGGCCTCGATGGCGTGATAGGCCGCCACGCTGCCGCCCATGGTCTCGAGGAAGAACCCGACGTCGCCGTCGGACAGGTTCATCCCCAGTTGCCGGCCGACCGCCTTGAGCTCGTCGGGAGTCGGAAGCTTTGCGCTGGCCATGGGAAACCTCCTTCGTTCGCTGATCCCGGAAAGGTACCACTCCGGCGAGGAGCCGGCCCGGCGCTCTCACGTTACGATGGTGCCCGGCGATGAAGCGCGACCCGGTGGCGGAAGCCCTGCAAGCGCTGAGCGAGGCCGCAGGCCGGCCCCACGACGCGGCCACGCTGGCGCTCGTCCGTGACTCGCTGGCCCACCGCAGCAACCACGTCGTCGCGCGCGCGGCGCGCGCCGCGCGCGAGGCGGATCTGTCGGCGCTCGCGCCCGACCTGATCACGGCGTTTCCGCGCTTCCTCGAGGACCCGGTTCGGCGCGATCCGGGATGCGTCGCCAAGACGGGGATCGTTCACGCGCTGCTCTCGTTCGGTGACGCCGCCGCCTCCGACGTGTTCCTACGGGGCGTCGTCCATGTCCAGCGGGAACCGGCGTTCGGCCCGCCGATCGACACGGCACCGGAGCTGCGGGCGACCAGCGCCATGGGGCTCGTCGTCACGGGGCATCCCGCGGCGCTCACCATCTGCGTCGGGTTGCTGGTCGATCCCGAGCCCACCGCCCGAGCGGGAGGCATCCGCGGACTCGTGGCCAGCGGCCGTCCCGACGTCGCTCTCCTCCTGCGCTTCCTCGCGCTGCGGGGTGACGACGAGCCCGGCGTCCTGGCGGAGGCGTTCTCTGGCCTCCTCGGCTTCAGCGCCGACGACCCCGTGCCCTTCGTCGCGCAGCGGCTGGGGTCGGATAACCGCGACATCGCGCGGGCGGCCGCCATGGCCCTTGGGGATTGCCGCCGACCCGAGGCGGTCGTCGCCCTCCGTGAGCGGTTGCCAGGCGAGGACCGGCCCGATGTTCGGCACGCGATCATCCTGGGCCTCGTCGCGTCGCGCGACGACAGGGGCTTCGACGCCGTCCTGGAGCTGGTCGCTCGCGGCTCGGCGCCGGATTCGAAGGCGGCCGTCGAGGCGCTTCGCCTCTACGCCCACGACGACGCCTTGCAGCGCCGCGTGAACGCCGCGCTCGACGCACGGCGTCCTGCCCCGCTTACTCGGCGATCGCCTGGTAGACGAGCTGGCGGAACAGCTCCTTGAACTCGCGCTGCCACGGGCCGGGCTGCGCTTGAGTCATCAGGACGGCGACGAGCTGCTCCTTGGGATCGATCCAGAACGCGGTGCCGCCGGCGCCGCCCCACGTGAACTCGCCGGCCGAGCCCGGCGCGCCGTTCAGACCATCGGCGCGCCGGACGGCAAAGCCAAGACCGAAGCCGTATCCGGGCGCCAGGATCTGATGAGCCGGCTTGATGTCGCCGAGGTGGTCCGACGTCATGTGACGCACGATCGTACGCGCGAGCAGTCGCTGGCCGTCCAGCTTTCCACCGTTCGCGAGCATCTGCGAAAATCGCGCGTAGTCCAGCGCCGTGCCGGCGGCGCCGGCGCCACCGGCGTCGTTCTTCTGCGCCGCGGTGACGTCGAGAAGCGTGATGGGCTTGCCGGTCGCCCGATCGGTCTCGAGCGGCTGGGCGAGGCGCTTCACCTGCCCGCCCTGGACGTGGAACGTCGTGTCCTTCATCCGCAGCGGCCGGAACAGGCGCTCGTCGAGGAACCGGCTGAGCGTCGAGCCGGTCACCGCCTCGATGACGCGACCGACGACGTCCGTGGAGAGGCCGTACTCCCACATCGTTCCGGGCTGGTGAGCCAGCGGCACCTTGGCGAGGCTCTCGAGCTGCTCCGCCGGGGTGACGCCCGACCACGTCACGTTCGCCTTCGCGTAGAGCTCCTTGAGCTCGGCGTTGGGCGTGAACCCGCCGTAGACCATTCCCGACGTGTGTCGGAGCAGGTCGTACACCGTGACCGGACGCTGCGCCGCGACCGTCGTGTACGTCGTCTTCCCGCTCGCGTCGGTGCTCGGCGTCAGGACCTCGAGCTTTCCGAGCTGCGGCAGGTACATCCCGACCGGATCCGTCAAGCGCAGGCGGCCTTCTTCGACCAGCATCATCGCCGCCACCGACGTGAACGGCTTCGTCATCGAGTAGAGGCGAAAGATCGCGTCCTTCGACATCGGCGTCGCACTCTTGGGATCGAGCTGGCCGATCGCCTCGAAATAGGCGATCCGCCCTTTGCGGGCGACGATGGCCACCGCGCCGGGGAAGCTCCTGGCCTCGATCTGCCGCGACAGGGCCGGCGCGATGCGGGCCAGGCGCTCCCTCGAGAGTCCGACCTCCTCCGGAGTCGCTGTCGGAAGCGCTTGCGCGACGATGGGGAGCAGGAGGAGGAGAACGCCGGTCAGATGTGCGATGAGTCTGCGCATGGACGACCTCCGTGGCGAGCGTGGGACGGCGCCTGGCCTCGGGCCGGGCGCTTGGCCTCGGGCTCCGCGCCGGGCGTCGGGCTTGGCGGCGCAATTCTACGACAGGCGTCCGGGCTTGGCACGCCCACGGGGCCCGAGCCGTGGCCTTCCCATGAAGGCTGCGGCGGCGCGGGGCGCCGCAGCCCGTCTCAGGTACCGGGCGGGGCTACGCCCGGGGCGGCGTCATGAAGCCGGCACCGGCACCCACGCCTCCGGGCAGCTCTGCACGCTCGGGTAGTACGCCCCGTAGCTCGGGCAGTACCAGTAGTAGCTGGGAGCGTCGTACCCATACGCTGGCGGATAGTAGTACGGGTCATAGCCGTAGTACGGGAAGACCGGAGCAAACCCGAACCCGAAGCGGCGATGAAAACCTCGGTCGAAGTGGTGTCCTTCGAAGCCGTGGTGCCCGCCGAAGCCGTGACCGCCCCCGGCTCGCGCCTCGCTGGGCACGTTGATCGTAAGCACGATCGCGAGTGCGGCAAGCGCGACGAATGCCAATTTTTTCGAATGCGTAATCCTTCCCACGGTATCTTCACTTTCTCCTTCCATCTATGGGACGCGACCGCGTTGCCAAAGATTCACCCACCGACCGTCCTCATAGCGTGCATCGAGGAGCTCTGCGGTTCCGCGAGCAAGAATCCGCACGTAACCTCGTGCTGAAACGATCCTGCGCTCTGCGCCCTCTGAAGGGTGTGGGTAGGAGCGTTTCGGCTACGTCGGCTCCTCGTCGAGAAACTCGCGCACCCGGCGCATGACGTCTTCTTTTTGATACAGCGCGTTCAACGCGCGCGCCCGGGTCAACGGGTCGCTGGCGAAGAATCGCTCGTAGAGAACCTGGCGGCTCCCGAACGAGCTGCCGACGATGTCCCACGCCAGACGGAAGAGCTTGACGCGGTCTCGAGCGGTCGCGGTATCGGTCGCGAGGTATTGCGCGATGTCCGGCGCGACGGGACTCTGGAAGTCCGCCTCGCTCGGCACGATCATGAAGCTGCTGGAGCCGAGCAGCTCCAGGATCTCCGCCATGCGCGGGTAGGCCGTCATGAAGAGATTGCGGGTCAGCTCGATCTGCAGGGGGACCGGACACATGACGCCCCATTCGTCGAGCGTCGCGTCGGCCTCGGCCGATCGGATGCACGCGCGCATCAGCTCCGTGTACATCGTCAGCTCGGCGAGCCGCTCCTCCGAATGCGGCAAGTGCGCGTTGCCCAGCGTCTGCGTCATGTGCAGGGCGACCCCGAGAACGAACTCGCACTTGGCCAGGTTCTTCGCCGCCCCCTGGTGGGCGGTATGCGCCGCCGAGTGAGTCGTCATGGCGGTGTTGTTGATCAGGTCGACGTCGCCCAGGACGAAGACTCGCTCCCAGGGGACCAGCACATCGTCGAAGAACACGACGCAATCCATCTCCTCGAAGCGCGACGCGCGCCGCGCACCACGACGCCGGCGTCGGTTTCGCGCACCACGCTCAGCGCCGTCCCCTGCTCCAGGTTGAACACCCCCGACACCGTCCGGCTCCGCTGCAGGTTGATGAGCGCGTGGGTGAGGGTCAGATCGTGCTCGCGGAGGTATTCGTAGTAGCGTCGGATGTTCTCACCGAACTCCGGACGGCCCTGCGCGAAGTACCCGGCGGCGGCCGCCCAGGCGGCGAAGGTGACGTTCATGAAGTCGGGCGAGCGCCCCATCATCCCGCACGTCGCGCGCGCCCAGTGCGACATCATGACGCGCCGCCGCTCGAGCTCCTCGCGCGTGCGGGGGACGATGAAGGACAGGCCCACGCGCTCACCGCTCGTCGGCGACACGTACGTCATGTCGTCACGGAGGCCCGGATCGTGCTGCATGTCGTACAGCGAGGCGATGGCGCGCACGCCGTTGGCCAGCCCCGGGTGCGTGGTCACGTCCTTGACGCGCTCGCCGCCCAGCCAGACCTCGCGCTGCTGGTCCTGGAGCCCCTTGATGTATTGCCGTCCGGTCCGCGCGCCCATGGCCGCCATCTCGGAACCTCCGGCGTCGATCAGGGAAGGAGCAGCAAGACGGAGACGCTCGAGCCCGGCGCCGCCAGAGGCGTGACCCGAGCGGCGGCATCGAACACCTCGCTGCGCGTGTAACGCCAGCCGAACGGCGCGGCGGAATCGGCAGCGGGCTCCCGGTACACCTCGAGGACGCGGTCGACCAGATTGAGCACCCAGTAGTCCGCCAAGCCGGCGCGTGCGTAGAGGCTGCCCTTACGATGCCGATCGGCGGCGAGGCTCGACTCGGATACCTCGACGGTGAGAACCGGCCGCGAAGGATGAGCGCGGCTGTAGTCGTCTGGGCTTCCCGGAACGACGGCAACGTCGGGCTCGGGCTCGGAATCGTCGTCGAGTCCGACGGGCCCTTCCCTGCGCACGTACCATCCCGGCCCGAACGCTGCCTCCAGGGCCCCGGCGGTCTTCACGACCGCGGTGTAGTGCGGCGCTCCTTTAGGCTCGGCGACCATGAGCTCGCCGCCGATCAGCTCGATGTGTTCGTCGGACTGGAAGACGCCCAGCTCGATCAGCCGATCGTACTCGGCGCGGCTGAAGCGGCGCGTTCTCGTCTCGTAACTCGCCATCGCGGGCATCGTATCGGCGGCCCGGGCGCGGGTCAACGTCTTCGGATGGACACGGCGCTTCCCGTCGGCGCCGATCTCGGCTAAGCTGCGCCGGACCGACACCGATACGACAGGAGACCACATGCGCGTCACCGCCGCCGTGCTCTACGACGTCAACAAGCCGTACTCGGTCGAGACCGTCGAGCTGGACCCGCCCAAGCGCGGCGAGGTGCTCATCAGGGTCGGCGCCGCCGGCGTGTGCCGGAGCGACCTGCACTTCCAGAAGGGCGAGGCCACCATCGCCCTGCCCGCCGTGCTGGGCCACGAGGGCGCCGGCACCGTGCAGGCCGTGGGCGAGGGCGTGAGCATGGTCAAGCCCGGCGACCGCGTGATCCTGAGCTTCGTGCCCAACTGTGGGCACTGCCACTCCTGCGAGAGCGGCCGGCCGCACCTGTGCGACGAGCACGCGCGCACCACCGGCAAGCTCTTCGACAACACCTCGCGCCTGCACACGCAGGCCGGGCAGGACTGCGCCCACATGGGCAAGGTCGCCTGCTTCGCGGAGTACGCCGTCGTCCCGGAGATGGGCTGCGTGCCCGCGCCGGCCTCGCTCGACTTTCCGGCACTCGCGCTGATCGGCTGCAGCGTGACCACCGGCGTGGGCGCCGCGCTGTTCAACGCGCGCGTGCAGCCGGGCGACAGCGTGGCGGTGATCGGCTGCGGCGGCGTCGGCCTCAACGTCCTGCAGGGCGCGCGGCTGGCCGGCGCCACCACCATCGTGGCGGTGGACGTCAAGGACACCGCCCTGGCCTTCGCGAAGAAGTTCGGCGCCACCCACACGGTGAACGCGCGCGCGGAGAACGCGGTGGCGCGCGTGCAGGCCCTCACCGGCGGCGGCGCCCACTTCGCGTTCGAGGCCTACGGCAGCGGCGCCACCACGAAGATGGCCGTCGACATGCTGCGCAAGCGCGGCACCGCCGTCATCGTCGGCATCGCGCCCGTCGGCGACACGGCGGCCATCGAGCCGGTCGTGCTGACGCGCGGAGAGAAGACCATCACGGGCACGTACTATGGGTCGGCCCACCCGCGCCAGGACATGCCGCGCATCGCCGACTGGGTCGAGCGCGGCCGGCTCGACGTCGCCGGCCTCGTCACGCGGCGCTATGCCCTGGCCGAGATCAACCGCGCGTACGAGGACATCGAGACCGACGGGGTCGGCCGCGGCGTGATCGTGTTCGCCTGATCTTCACCCGGAGGACATCGCATGCGCCCTGATCTCGTCGTCGGCAGTCGGCTTCCCGATCTCGAGCTGCCGGACCATCGCCGTCGTCCGGTGCGACTCTCGGCGCTGGCCAACGGCTATCCGCTCATCCTGAGCTTCTATCGCGGCTACTGGTGACCGAAGTGCGCGGTGCAGGTCAGGCACCTCGCGATGATGCAGGACGAGCTCGCGGTGAACTATTGCCAGCTGGCGGTCGTGAGCACCGATCCGCCGGAGGTCACGGCGGCGTTCCGCGCCGGGCTCGGCGCCACGTTCACGTTCCTCAGCGATCACGAGCGGCGGGCGATCAACGAGCTCGAGATCGTCGAGCAGACGAAGCCCGGCTTCGAGCACGGCCTCGTGGCGTTGCCGTACACGTTCTCGCTGTATCCCGACCTGACGATCCACCGGATCTATACCGGCTGGTGGTTCGTCGGCCGACCGACACTCGAGGAGCTGCGTCAGGACCTGCGCGCGATCATGCAGAAATGCCGCGCCGATTACGAATACGTGCCGCCGTCGACCAGGGCGCCATGACGTGAGCCCATCCTCCGCGCTTCGTCATCTGGCCTGCATCGTCGCCGTGGTTGCCGGCGCATCGCCCGCATCGTGCACCTGCAATGAGGGCGCGATTCAGACGAGCCGCGGACGGTCACCTTCGACGATGATCCGCCACAGGACCCGGCGCTGCCTGCGATCGTAGTCGCCATGCGCCCGGTGCATGGTCGCGCGGTCGTCGATGATCAGCACGTCCCCTTTGCGCCAGACGTGGTGATAGACGATCTCGGGCCGAATCATCCGCTCGAGGAGATCGGTCATGTAGGCCCGACTGGCCACCGGTGTCATGCCGGAGATGTGCGTGGCCTTCGTGATGTGGAAGTACACCGCCCTCGACCCGTGCACGGGATGCGTGCGTACCATCGGATGCTCGATGGGCGTGCCGTACTTGTCTCGATCTTCCTGGCGAGTGTCGGTGTGACCGCTGTCCAGGCTGTTGAACGTCGTCAGCCCTTCGAGGCGCCGGCGTTCGGCGTCGGGAAGCGCGACGTAGGCCGCGCGCATGTTCGCCACGCTGGTTCCGCCCCCGGCCGATGGAATCTCCACGCCATACAGGATGGTCGCGGCCGGCGGGCGCTCGCGGTTGGTGTGGTCGGTGTGCCACTGTTCGGCGGGGCGCTGGCCGTTCTGGTGCCAGATCAGCCCGATCAAGGGAAAGTCCGGCATGTTGTGCTGTGAGTAGTGCTGCTCCATCGGCGGGCCGAACACCGACGCGGCGGCGAGATACTGGGCCGGCGTCAGCGCCTGATCGCGAACCACCAGCGCCAGATGGTCGGCCAGCGCGCGTGACAGCGCCTGCCGGGTCGGCGCGTCGACCGGCTTGCTGAGGTCGACGCCGGCGACCTCGGCGCCGAGCGAGGGATGGAGCAGTGTGATCTGGAGTGGAGCCATGGGCCGGTTCCTCCTGTGTCGTGAGCCAGGATGATATCGCCGATGGCTGACCTGGTGCGCGCGGTGCTGGGACACGTCGATCGGCAAGAGCTGATCGACCTCGCCGGCGCGCTCATCCGTATTCCGAGCTTCAAGACGGAGGAGACACCGGTCGCGCTCTTCCTCGAGGCGTTCTTTCGCCGGCGCGGGTACGACGTCGACCTTCAAGAGATCGAGCCCGGACGGTTCCAGACGATCGCCACCCTGCGCGGCACGGGCGGTGGCGCCAGCCTCATGCTGAACGGCCACACCGACATCAACGCGCTCACGAGGCGATGGAGGCGCGATCCGTGGACGCCCACGCTCGAGGGCGATCGGCTCTACGGCCACGGCGTACAGAACATGAAGGGCGGCCTGGCCAGCATCATCATGACCGCCGAGGCTGTTCGCCGCTCCGGCGTGCGACTCGCGGGTGATCTCGTCCTCGCCTGCGTGGCCGGCGAGACGCAGGGCGGCGAGGGCACGCATCATCTGATGGAGCGCGGGCTCCGCACCGATGCCGCGGTGGTCGCGGAGCCGTTCGGCGCCGACAACCTCGTCACGGTGCACTCCGGCATCGTGCACATGGCCATCCACACGTACGGCGTGACGGGGCACGTCGGACGTCTCGAGGGCACGGTGAACGCGGTCCATACGATGACGGCGCTGATCGGCGCCCTGCAGCGCGTGGAGTTCCGTCACACGCCACGGCCCGACCTGCCCGCGTTCCCGCGGCTCAACATCGGCAGCATCCTCGGCGGTCGGGGCCGGGACTACGTGCTCGTGGAGCCGCCGTACGTCCCCGACCTCTGCACGATCATCGTCGACGTCCACTTCGTGCCGGGCATGACGGCCGACGGCATCGTCGCCGACATCCGTCGCGCGCTGGACCCGGTCGCGGCGCGCGATCCGGAGCTGCGTTACGAGATCGAGATCCCGCCGCCCGCCCACTTCAAGGGGCGGCGACGTCTCGTGATGGAGCCGTTCGACATTCCCATCGACGCGCCGATCGTGCAGGCGGTCGCCAGGAGCTACCGCGCCGTGACCGGAAACGAGCCGCAGAAGATCGGCACCGTGCTGCCGCACTCGTACAGCGCTGACGACACGTGCCATCTCTGGAAGGCCGGCATCCCGTGTCTGCTCTACGGTCCCGCCACCATCCGCGGCAACGCGGACGAGGACGACGCCTGCGTCCTCGTGAGCGAGATGGAGAAGGTCACGCGCGTGCTGGCCGTGACCGCGCTCGACGTCTGCCAGCGCAAGCCGGCAGAGCTCGCCATTCGTTAGTCACCTGTCGGATTATCGAGGCGCGCCCCGGCTTTGCCGGGGCGCTCCGAACGTGTCAACGGGACTTAGAGGAGCGTCACGGCTCCGCCGGGGCGCTCCGAACGCTGGCCCCACGTGTTAACGGGACTTAGAGGAGCGTCACGGCTCCGCCGGGGCGCTCCGAACGCTGGGGGGGTATGGGGGGCCATCTCGTGGCCCCCCATGTTTATAGACCAGATCGATGAGGTGGCGGACGTGCTTGTGCTGCCAGCCGGCGCGCCCCTGGTTCATGGCATAGCCGAAGGCGAGCCGCGCGTCGGGATCGGCAAACCCCAGCGAGCCGCCGGCACCGAAGTGCCCGAACGCACGCGGGCTCGGGCCCAGGCGTCGCTCGGCCATGGTGAGCTGGAATCCGAGCCCGAAGCGCGTGGGGCGCTGCAGGACCATATCCTCGGCGTACACCTGCTCCGCGATCGCCATCGCGATGATCTCGCGGGAGAGGATGTGCACGCCGTCGAGCTCGCCGTCGCCGGCGAGCGCCGAGTAGAGCCGCGCCACCCCGCGCGCATTCCCGTGGCCGTTCGTCGACGGCACTTCCGCCGCGCGCCATCGCCGTGTGTTGATGATCCCCGTCCCTGAAATCTCCGGCGGGTTGCGGTACGCATGCACGCGCATGAGCGCCAGGCCGCTGAGACTCGCCGGATCGACGGAGAGCTGCCGCCGCAGCTCGTCGCCCTCGGGGCTCGGCGGCGGCGGCACCATGTCGGCGCAGCGCCCGTCGAGCTCGGGAGGCAAGCCGACGAAGAACTCGATGCCCGCGGGACCGGCGATCTCGTCCCGCAGATAGGACCCGAGCGTCTTGCCGGTGACGCGCCGAACCACTTCGCCGAGCAGGAATCCCTGCGTGTTCACGTGGTAGCCGTGACCCGCGCCGGGCGGCCACCACGGCGCCTGGGCGGCGAGCGCGTCCGTCATGATCTCCCAGCGCAGCACGGCGCCCGGCGGCAGCGGGCGCGCGACGGCCGGAAGCCCGGCCTGATGCGTCAACAAGAAGCGGACCGGCATCTGTGCCTTGCCGGCCTGCGAGAATTCGGGCCAGTAGCGGGAGATCGGAGCGTCGAGATCGAGCGCGCCGGAGTCGACGAGGCGGAGCGCGCAGATGGCGGTGACGGCTTTCCCGACGGAGTAGAGGTTGACGATCGTGTCGCGCTCCCACGGTCGCGTCCGCGCGGCGTCGGTGTGGCCGGCCCACACGTCGACCACCGCGTGCGTGTCCACGTAGACGGCCAGCGCGGCGCCGATCTCGGAGCCCGCTGCGAGGATGTCCGAGAGGGCGCCGCGCAGCGGCTCGAACGCGGGCTCGCAGTGTCCGTGAACGACCGGCGGCGCGGCGGGCATCAGACTGGAGTATGATCCGCGTGCGCAACATCGGCCATGAGCACGAGCGCCCCGCCCGACCGCATCGACGCTTCGCGCGCTGCCCTGATCGTCTACGACGCCTGCCGGCGCGCCCTCGCTCCCGCCGATCCCGCGCGGCGCGCGGCGATGAGGCCCGTGCTCGACGCGTGGGTGACGCTGATCGGCGGGTGCCGCGCGCACGGCCTGCCCATCATCTATACGACCCCGGTCAGCCGGGCGGACGGCGCCGACGTCGTGCTGCTGCCCACCGACCTCAGCGTCGAGACGGGGGTGCCGTCCCTCACCAACTGCGTCGAGGGCACGCCGGACGCCGGCTTCCCCGACGAGATCGCCCCCCGGCCCCTGGACTACGTGTACCTCAAGCGCCGGCCCAGCGCATTCTACGGCACCGGGGTGGCCGAGCTGCTGCGAATGCTCCGCCGCACCGCCCTGGTGATCGGCGGCGGCGCGACCAATCGCGGCGTCGAGACCAGCGTCCGCGAGGCCTTCAGCATGGACCTCGACACCGTGGTCGTGCGCGAGTGCTGCTGGGGCGGCGACGCCGCCGCCCACGCCTACAGCCTCGACACGTCGATGAAGATGTACGCGCGCGTTCGCACGCTGCAGCAGGCCCTGGCCATGCTCGCGTAGTTCAGCGCGCCCGTTGCCGCTGCGCGGCGAGCCACTCCGCGGCCGACGGCACGCTCGGGTCGCGCGGGCGCAGGTTGTAGTACGGCACCAGCGGGAAGTACGCGTCGGCCAACCGCCGCAGCTCGGCGACGGGCGTCGGATGCAGATCGACCCGCAGATCCACCGTCGCGTACGGCTCACGGTCGACGACGAAGAGCCCGCTGGAAGTTTCGCCGTCCGGTTGGCCTCCGGCCGCCTTCCCCGCCTCGAGCGATCGCAGGAGTCGCTCCCACAGCGCGAGGCCGGCGCCCTTCTGGAACGTTTCGAACATCGCGGCGGCGACCTGTGCGCTCACGACGGCATTGGTCGTGACGACCACGTTGCGATCGACGCGGTGGCCCGCCCACGGCCGGTTGCCCGAGCCCGTCCGGGCGGCGGCGAGACCGGTCACGTCCAGGCACCCGAGCTGCCGGCGCTCGACGAACTGGTCACTCGCCGCGATCTCCTCCAGCACGCGCGGCGCCGAGTACCCGGCGCGCAGGAGGTTCAGTCCGAGGTGACCGAGGCGCGGATTGGTGCTGGCCTGGGTGACGACGGCGCCCACCCCCGGCGCGACGTGGATGCACCGCGAGCCGACGGCCATTTCGTTGGTCGCGATGGCGATGCCGAACATGCCGGTGCGCTCGCACCGGCCGATGAGCGAGAACGTCGTGAACTCGATGCCGATCACGGCCCCGCGCTCGCGTTCCCGCCTCATGCCGGCTGTTCTCCCTTCGTGGCCAGCGTCAACCGGAGGACCGCGTCCACGGAGGCGGACGCGTCGAGCCCGGCGATGGCCGCCACCAGCTCGTCGTAGCGCGCCGGCAAGATCGGCAGGCCCGGCAGGAAGCGTCGTAGCTCGCGGGCGTCCCGCGCGAAGTCCCACATCAGCTCGCGGCCCTCGTACTCGCCCGTGACGCCAGGGCCGTCGCGCAAGACGAAGGTCAGGCGCGGGGCGAAGCATTCCCGGCCCACCACGCCGAGGATCTCGACGCGGCGCTGGAGCGCGCTCACCCGAGCGGCCACATCGGCGTCAGCCGAGGCTCCCGCGTCACGCGGGTCTTCGACGTTGCGCTCCAACACGGGATAGTCGCCCGTCACCACCGTGTACGCGAGCATGTAGGCGGTGCGCCCGAACCCGCTGCCGTCCGGGGCCGGCGGGCGCGGAAAGCGCGGAGAGGGATAGAGCGTCTCGAGATGGTTCATCTCGAGGATGACGCGCTCGATCTGCTCGGCCTTCAGGTGATGCCGGGCGGTCATCTCGCGGGCCAGCCAGATGACCGGCTGGTTGAAGCCGGGCGTGGGATAGATCTTGAACTTGACGTCGAGGACCTCCCAGCGCCGGCCGAGATCGGCAACGATCTCGTCGAGGTCGGCCCTGAGCGGCCCGGTGAAGCTGTACGTCAGGTCGCCGCGGTGGCTTCCGGTGAACGCGTTGTAGAAGCCGCCCTCGCCTTCGAGCGCCGTCGGCGCGCCCTCGAAGCCCTCGGCGGCGAGGGTGGCCGCCCACATTCCGCTGCGCGCCGCCTGGGCCTCGGCGAAGTCGGCATCGCGCGCGCCGGTGCGCTGGCCCTCGATGAGGCTGCCGGCGAAGCTCGCAGCGAGCGCGATGGCGCTGGCGGTCCGCGCGGCGTCGAGTCCCAGCAGCTTCGCCGTGGTGGCCGCGCAACCGAGAATGCCGTAGACGGGACTCGCCCGAAAGCCGCGGGCCGGCGTGGACGGGATGAAATCGCGCGCGCAGCGGCATTGCACCTCGTAGCCCGCCGCCAGCGCGGTCAGCAGCTCGCGGCCCGTCCGGCCTTCACCCTCGGCGGTGCCGACCCCGGCGGGAACGATGAGAACGCCGGGATGGGTGAGCATGTGGTACGAGTCGCACTGGTTGTTGACCGCGATGGCGACGCCGTTGGCAAACGCCGCGCCGGCGCGGGTCACGCGCGCGCCATCCACCCACAACGTCGCGCCCTGTCCGGCGCCGACCCGCCCCGGGCCGAGACGTTCGTGCGCGAGCACGGCACGGCGCGCCGCCTCGGTACGCGCGGCGCCGAAGCCGGCCATGGCGACGGTGACGGCATGATTCACGACCGCCTTGGCCTTGTCGACGACCGCCGGCGGCAAGTCCTCGAAGCGGAGCCGGGCGACGAACTCACCGAGCTCGACCGCCAGCGCTTTCTTGCCCATCACAGCGGACGCCAGTCCTCGCGGCCCGCGCGCGCGTCCGGGCGCACGCCCGGCCCGAAGCTGAGGAGGTTCACCGAGATCCGCATCCGCGTCCGCAAGATACTACGCCAGACGGCTCACGGTTGCGCCGGACGCCTCCGCCGCTTAGATTGCGGGCGATGCGCGTGGCCATCCTGCCGTCGGGCGCGCTGCTCGCGGACACGGCGCCCGGCGACGACGAAGCGAGTGACGGCCTGTCCGTCGCCGCTCGCGCGCGCGTCGCCCGCGCCTTCCGGCGTGGGCCCGGACACGCCCTGCTCGACCTGGGCGCGACCGAGCTCGACGCGGCGCTCGCCCCTGCCCTCGCGTTCCTGCGTGATCTCGGCCGCGCGTTCGTGACCCGGCTGTGCGCCGTGCCCGACCTCGAGGAGCGGCGCGAGCGCGTCGAGGTCGACTGCCCTGCGGACGAGCGCACGCGCCTCGCCGGCGCCGTCCCGCCCATGCCCGGCGGCGAGTACGTCAACGCCGACTGGGTCGCCGCGCGCTGGGCCGATCTCAACCGCGCGTTCGCCGAGGAGATCCGCGCGCACCGCGGTCCCGTCGTGGAGTGGCTGAGCGCGCGCCATCACTCGTGGCACACGGTCGGCAAGGTGTGCGTACACCTGGCCGAGAACCGCGGAGACGAGGAGCACCCGTTCGCATTCCTCGCCACCTACGCCGTGCGCGCGGGCGCCGGCGGCAAGGTGCAGCATCGCCCCCTGGCGCGCGCGCTCGAGGAGTCCTCCGTGCGCGGCGATCGGCAGGCGCTGCTCCACCTGCTGGTGCCGCTGCAGCGCGCTGCTGAGCAGACCCCGTGGCTGGCCGAGCTGATCGACTCGGGCGCGATCTACGAGGCGATGGCCTGGACGCCCGCCGAGGCGCACCGTTTCCTGCACGCCATCCCGGCCTTCGAGGCGGCCGGGCTGATCGTGCGCGTTCCTGACTGGTGGCGCCCGCGGCGCCCGCCGCGGCCGGAGGTCGCCGTGCGCGTGGGCGAGAAGAAGCCGAGCGCGGTCGGCATGGACGCACTGCTCGACTTCTCGGTCGCCGTCGCGCTTGGTGACGAGAAGCTCACGGCCGCCGAGGTGCGGCAGCTCCTGGCGTCGTCGGGCGGGCTGGTGCGGCTGCGCGGGCAATGGGTCGAACTGGACCGCGAGCGGCTGCGCGAGGTGCTTGCCCACTGGGAGCGCGTGCGGCGCGAGGCCAAGGAGGGCGGGCTCTCGTTCCTCGAGGGCATGCGACTGCTCGCCGGGGCCGCTCGGACGGAGGACGACGCCGCTGCGCTGGCGGCGGGAGAGGGCTGGTCGCGCGTCGAGGCCGGCCTCTGGCTCGCGCGCACGCTCGAGGGGCTGCGCGGGCCGGCGGGGCTCGCGGCGACCGACCCGGGCGCCGACTTTCGCGGCACGCTGCGGCCCTATCAGAAGGTCGGCGTGTCGTGGCTCGCCTTTGCCTCGTCGCTGCGGCTCGGCGTCTGCCTGGCGGACGACATGGGGCTCGGCAAGACCATCCAGGTGCTCGGACTGCTCTTAGTGACGCGGCGCGGGCGCGCCGGCGACCCGCCGCATCTGCTCGTGGCACCGGCGTCGCTCCTCGCGAACTGGCAGGCCGAGATCGAGCGCTTCGCGCCGTCGCTGGCGACGCTGGTGGCCCATCCATCTACCATGCCAGCGCGCGAGCTGACCGAGCTGGGTGGCGCCGATCTCGGCTCCACCGATCTCGTCATGACCACCTACGGGACGCTGGCCCGCGTCGAGGCGCTCCGGAGCAGGGAGTGGTCGCTCGCGATCCTCGACGAGGCGCAAGCGATCAAGAACCCCGGGGCGCGGCAGACGCAGGCGGTCAAGGCGCTGAAGGCGCGCGCCCGCATCGCGCTCACCGGCACGCCCGTCGAGAACCGCCTCGGCGATCTGTGGTCGATCTACGACTTCCTCGACCCGGGCTTGCTGGGCTCAGCGCGTGAGTTCTCCGCGTTCGCCAAGCGGCTGGCCGACCGCTCGGACGAGAGCTACGCGCCCCTGCGCCGCCTGATCCAGCCCTATCTCCTGCGCCGGCTCAAGACCGACCGCTCGATCGTGGCCGACCTGCCCGACAAGACCGAGGTGAAGGCGTTCTGCCTCCTCTCCGGCCCGCAGGCCGCGCTCTATCAGAAGACCGTCGACGAGCTGGAGCGCGCCATCGCAGGGCTCACGCAGGGTATCGAGCGGCGCGGCCTGGTGCTCGCCTATCTGATGCGCTTCAAGCAGATCTGCAATCACCCCGCGCACTGGCTGGGCGAGGGTGCGTGGGACGAGGCGGGCAGCGGCAAGCTCGCGCGGTTGCGCGAGATCGTCGAGGCGGTGGCGGCGAAGCAGGAGAAGGTGCTCGTGTTCACGCAGTTCCGGGAGGCCACCGAGCCGCTGGCCGCGTTCCTGGCGGGCCTGTTCGGCCGTTCCGGGCTCGTGCTCCACGGCAGCACGCCGGTGCGGGCGCGCGGGGGCTTGGTGCGGCGCTTCCAGGAGGACGCCACCGTGCCGTTCTTCGTGCTTTCGCTGAAGGCAGGCGGCTCCGGCCTCAACCTGACCGCGGCCTCGCACGTGGTGCACTTCGACCGCTGGTGGAACCCCGCCGTCGAGGATCAGGCGACCGACCGCGCCTACCGCATCGGCCAGCACAAGAACGTGCTCGTGCACAAGCTCGTGTGCCGCGGCACCGTCGAGGAGCGCATCGACCGGCTCATCGAGGACAAGCAGAAGATGGTGCGGGGAGTGCTCCAGGGCGGTGGCGAGACGCTGCTGACCGAAATGAGCGACGACGAGCTGATGGCCATGGTCGCGCTCGACCTCGGTCGGGCCACGGCCGAGCCATGAGATACGGGACGCGCCACGGCGGTTGCGGCAATGCCATTTTAGTGGCACTGTATGTGCCATGAAAGCTGTCATCGATCGTGCCGGTCGGATCGTCGTGCCCAAGCCGCTGCGGCAGGCTCTGGGACTGCGGCCCGGCCAGCCGCTCGAGATCCGCGCTGGCGACGGCCGGCTGGAGATCGAGATCGCTTCCACTCCCATGCAGCTGAGGAAGCGGGGCAAGGGGCTGGTGGCGGTACCGGACGCGAAGCTCCCTCCGCTCACCGCCGAGCAGGTGCGCGACACACTGGAGCGCGTACGGCGGTAAGAGCCGCCGACTCGAGTCTGGCCGTCGCTGCATTCGCGTCCTGGCACGAGAAACACGATGCCGCGCGCCGAGCGCTGAACGGCGCTCTGCGCCTGGTCGAGGATTGCGCCCTGGAGACGTACTCGGTGCTCACCCGGCTGCCCGCTCCTCACAGGGCGCCGGGAGACGTGGTGCGCGACTTCCTGGCGGCACGATTTCGCCGGCCATTCCTCCGACTGAGCGCTCCGGCCTACCGGGCCTTCTTGCTGCGCTTGCCCGACCACGGGATCTCCGGGGGCGCCTCGTACGACGCGCTGGTGGCGGCCACTGCGGCGAGCCATGGCGCCGAACTCGTCACGTGCGATCGGCGCGCCGCGCCTGTCTACGAACGGTACGGTGTGCGAGTTCACCTGGTGTAGGGTCGCCGCGATGGCCTGGTACGGCAACGGCGGCTGGGACTACTACCCGCCCTACATGTCAGTGGCGGACAAGAAGGCGCACGGCGCCCGGGCGCTGGCGAAGCTGCTGCGGAAGAGCAAGCGGACGGCCGAGCCGGTCGTGATCGCGCACCGCAAGCGGCAGCTCACGATCACGTTCTGGGGCAAGGCCTGGTCCGACAACCTCGAGCGGTACGCCGACCTCGCCAACCGCCTGCCGCGCGGGCGCGCCTATCTGCGCAACGGCTCCGTGCTGGACCTGGCGATTGCCGGGGGCCGGGTCGAGGCACACGTGGCGGGCAGCGAGCTGTACCGCGTGACGATCGGCATCGCCCCGATGGCGAAGGCGCGCTGGCGCCGCGTCGTCGCTCGCTGCACCGGCCGGATCGGCTCGCTCGTGGGCCTGCTGCGCGGTGAGCTGTCCGACGACGTTCTGGCGGCGCTGACTCACGCGAAGGACGGGCTGTTCCCGGAGCCGGGTGAGCTTGAGCTCGACTGCTCGTGCCCGGACTCGGCCGAGGTGTGCAAGCACGTTGCCGCGGTCCTGTATGGCGTGGGCATCCGTCTCGACGCCAAA